>NICF_comb_assmDRAFT_10001474_pt1 | contig 18600 bp, 19 predicted proteins | sample NewIslPassag4_SG_FD_11279 | JGI IMG/M metagenome (IMG submission 11279) | reverse complement strand
CCGACCCGATCGAGCAGGCTCGCCACCCACGCCGCCAGGCGGCCGCCGCGCCCGAGCGGCACAAGCCCCAAATCGAGGTAGAGGCCCCACGCGTCCACCGGGCCGCCCCCGCTCAAAGGAGCAGCGCCTCCGACCCGGGCGGCTTCGCCGGCCGGACCTCCTTCGCCGATTTTATGAACCCGGTCGACTGCCCCCGCGATCGCATCCAACAGGCGCTTGCTTGCCTTGCGGCGGCAGGCGATTTCGCCGAGCGGCTCCGCGGCGCCCGTCACTGCGATGTAACCGGTCCAGCCGCCCTCGCGCACGAGTAGTTCGAAGCCCGCAAGCTCGCCGGGATCGCCACTTTGCGGCTGGCCGTCCGCCCCGGCGAGGAGCGGGGGAACAGCGAGCGCCGTCGCACTCCGCCGCTGTGTGAGCAGCGTCCGGCTGAGCACGCGGGCCGAGGCGCCCGGCGCGGCCGCCGCAAGGACGTACGAACTGCGGATCACGAGCCGGGCGCCGTGCTCGAGCCGCTTGTTCCCGTGGAGGCCGTTCATCCAGCGAAGCGCCGGGACGGAGACGCCGTAGCGCCCGGCGATCTCGGGCAGCCGTTCACCGCTTTGGACGACGTGCACGATGCGGCGCCGCCTGGGCAAGTCAGCGTGGAGCGCCTTCCACACCTGCGGTCCGGCGACGCCGTCGATTTTAAGGCGAAAGTCCCGCTGAAACTCTCGCAGCGCGTCCTCGGTCAAAAATCCGAAGATCCCGTCGGGCGGCCCCGGTTCGTAGCCCATCGCCGCGAGCCTTTCTTGAAGCCGGCGCACGGCCTCGCCCGAGTCACCGCGCCTAAGGCCCCTGACCTTGATGCGGAGCTCTCGGCCTGCACGCGCGCCCCATTCGTTGCGCCCCCCCGGCGCTGCACCATCGCCCCGCTCCGCCTGCTCGACGCCCTCCCCGGCCACCCTACCTCGCTCCCTTTCGGCTGCCCGACCGCCCTTTGCGGCCTGACTGCGTGTCCTCGTGCATCCTCTTTCCGCCTCTTTGGAGCCCTGCCGGTGCCGAAACCGGGCAGGCTCCCATCGGGCCGCCTCGGCGCTGTGCTCTGTGCCTACGTGAATATGCCTATGTGAACGGGAGGACGCGAAAGCACAAAAAAGCCCGGAAGGAAACCCCTTCCGGGCGGTCGTTGCTGCGGCGAGATGCTGAGTCAGCTTGTCGGTGTTGGTGCTAGAGCCGGTGTACGAGGTGTCAAGGGCGTCAGAGATTGACGACTCCCACGCGGTTGTCGTCGATCGTCAGTTCTACGGTTTCGGTAAGCACATCGGCGTACGTGTACGACATGCGGCGCACGGCGCTGTCGCCGTCGAGCCGAACCACAAACACCTTGGGATAGGTCTTCTCGATCACGCCGGCAGCCTCGATCACTTTGCGCCGCCCGCGATTGGCCCGCAATTGAACGCGCTTACCGATGCAGGACTCAATATCCTGCCGAATCGCCTCCAGGGATTTGCGGTTGACAGCCACAAGCCTCACCCTTCCTCTAGCGCATTGTAGGGCTAGTATACCACAGGCGAGGCCCCCTGTCAATTTATCACGACAGTATACCAAAGGCCTCAAATCCATGTCAAGGAGTAATTCGGCACAAAAAAAGCGGCCACGCCGGCACCGCAATCCCGCTAGCTGCTACTTCGTGTACTTGTCCGCGACGGTCGACGCCCCGTAGGAGTCGGGCTTGATCCGGGCGTGGAAGCCCGATCCGACGACCATCCCCACGACCTCGCGGATCAAGTCTTTCGTCTTCCCGTTCTCACCGACGTCGAGGTGAATCTCCACGTTCAGGTCGGCGTAGCCGTTCTCGGCGAGTCGCCCGGCAAGTAAGCTTGCGACGGCGAGCGAGCGCGCCGTCTCGTAAAAGATCCGCTGCCTGAGTGAACGCCCGACGTTCTCCTTGTCGCGGGCGTAGTAGTAGCGCGCACCTCGCCCGTCCCGGTGGACGATCACCGCGGTGACGAAGCACGTCTCCTCGCCGAGCTGCGAGTCCGTGCCGATGATAATGCGGTAGCGGTGGTCGGGGATCTCCTGGACGTACTGGACGATGTCCTGAAACATCTCCTCGAAGCCGAGCGGTCCTTTGCTCGGGCTGACGAAGCGCATCCCGATTCCCACGCCCGCCCCGTTGGCTAACTCCGCCGCGTGGTCGAAGGTGGATCACCTCAAGTCTCGATTATAACATACACACCTTTCCGAAAGTGCGCGACTGAGTCTAGCAAACTCTTCCACGCTCAACGTTTCGCCCCGGCGATCGGGATCGACCCCGCAGGCCGTAAGAAAGGAAGAGATGTCCCCGGCCGGGACCGCCAAGCCCTTCAAGGCGTTCCGCAGGGTCTTGCGCCGCATGCCGAAGGCCGCCTTGACGACCTCCCGGAACACGGCGGGGTCGCCGACGTCGATCCGCCGCGGCCGGAGCACCAGCACCTCGGACTCCACCGCAGGCGCCGGGTAGAACACTGTGGGCGGCACCTTGCCCGCCGACTCCACGCTCGCCCTCCAGGCTACCCCGACCGTGAGCGAGCCGTAGGCTTTGGTCCCCGGCTTCGCCTTCAGCCGGTCGCCCACTTCCTTTTGGATCATGACGACGAGGCGCTCCCATTCGAGCCCGGCGTCGACGAGTGCGATGAGAAGAGGCGACGTGATGTAATAAGGCAGATTCCCTAAGATTTTGACGCGCTCGGGCTTCGGGTCCGGCAGCAGCCGTGCAAAGTCCACCTCCAGGGCGTCAGCGTGCACAACCTTGACCGACGGCACCCCGGCGAAAAGCTCCCCCAGCACATCGACCAGGTCACCGTCCTTTTCGACGGCGACGACGCTCGCCCCGCGCGCCGCGAGCCCTTGCGTCAGCGCCCCGAGTCCCGGGCCGATCTCGATCACGAAGTCACCCGGGCGAACGTCGGCAGCCCTAAGGATGCGCGCCACCGTGTTCCCGTCGACGAGGAAGTTTTGACCAAGCGCTTTGCTCGGCCTCAGCCCCCGCTCCTCCAGGATGCGCTTCACGACGGCGGGGCTGTAGAGGGGGGCGCCGGGCCGCTCGTTCGACCCGCCCTCGGGACGCGCCTCCCCGTAAAGTCGTTCCGACACCTCCGGCCCGCTCCTAATCTTCTAGAATGTACGCTTTGATCTTCTTGCGACCGAACTTGATCGCTTCTTCGTACGTGTCGAAGCCGAGGTCGATGCGGTATCCCTTGATCGCTCCGCCGATGTCCGCCGCGATCGCTTCGCCGTAATCCGGGATGTAAAGGCGCGTGCCGAGCTCGATCACGGTGGGGTCGACCGCGACGACACCTTTGCCCGCCTTGAGGCCGGTGTACGTGTAGCCGTCCGCCCATATGCCGGTGCTCTCGGGGCCGGGATAGTAGGCGGTCGCCTCGAGTTCGATCACCTCGGTATAACGGTACGCGCCCGTCGCCGTCTGCAGCACGTTGACGGCCTCGCGCGTGCCGACGCCGATGATCTGGGCGACGGCTTCGCGGGCGACCTCGTTCGAGAGCACCCGGCGCGCCGCGAGCTCGTTGTTCTCGTACGTGAGGAGGACGCGCCGCACGAGCAGCCCCTCTCGGCCCTCCCGGATGATGCGCGTCTCACCCTTGTTAAGGTGCGGATCGGCCCAGCGCAACGTGGTGAACGGGATCGTTTCCGTCTCCTCGACCTCCTCCTGGACGACGCGGATTACCTTGATCTCGATCCCATCCTCGAGGGGCGTGTCGCGCACGGGTTCAACCCGGTCCAGCGGGCCCATCTTCACGCCGGCCGCGGCAAGCGCGTCCCGGACCGTGCCGCTCGGCAGCGCGACGCGGATCCGCTCGCCGTCGACGTTTACAAAGGCGCTGCGGGCGCGCGCGATCGAGATCCGCTCGCCCTTGCGCAAGGCGGTGCCCAAGGGCGGATCCACCTCGTCGCCCTCAAATACCTCGATGCCCGCCGCCAATAGGGCGTCCCCGATACTCCGGGCCGTCGTCTCGAACGTGATCGGCGGCCCGCCTTCGATGGAGACGTGGACGGTCCTTACCGTCCAAGCGCGATAGCCCCAACTGCCCGCCGCCAGGGCGAGCACAAGCCCCACCACCGAATAAAGGCGCGCCGGGGAGCTCCCCCTCGCGCGTGCCCGGCGCACGTACCCGGCGGATCGCTGCCACCCACTCACGACGGCGCGCCTTCTTCCTTCTCGAGACGGCGGAACCGTCCCAACTTCTCGGCCAACTCTTCTTCCGTCAGCTCGTCCAGTCGGTCCAAGGCGTCGATCACCTCGTCGAGTTCCTCCGCGGTTATCTTGCCCAGCTCATGCAGGCGCTCGTAGGCCCGGATGAACCGGATCTTGAGGCGCTCGGTCTCCTCGAACAGGTCGGCCACGCCACTCACTCCTTGCGCATTCGTGCATCACGAGCGACGCCGGCTACGGAACCCGGGACGCGGGCGCCTCCACGCGGTCAGTCTCTTCAATGAACCGGGTGAACTCCTTGATGAAGCGCAGGTGGGCACTTCCCGTCGGACCTTTGCGCTGCTTGGCAAAGATCACTTCCACCTGCCCCTCGGTGCCGTTCTCCCGGGCCTTATCCGGATAGTAGTAATCCTCGCGGTAAAGGAACATGACCACGTCGGCGAACTCCTCGATGTTGCCGCTGTCCCGCAGGTCGCTCATGACGGGCTTCTTGTTGTCCCGGCTTTCGACGCCGCGGTTGAGCTGCGAAAGGAGGATGATCGGCAGGTCCAACTCGCCGGCGAGGTCCCGGATCTCGCGAACGATGTCGCCCACGACGAGAGCCCAGTTCTTGTTGGAGCCGCTGGGCGGCTTGATCAGCTGCAAGTAGTCGATGATGATGAGCCCGAGGTTGGGGTGTTGCGCCTTGACTTTGCGCGCCTTGGCGCGGATGTCGGTCACCGTCATGCCGCGCTTGTCGATTATAAAGATCGGCAACTCGTAAAGCTCGTTGAAGATCGACTGCGTCTTGGCGAACTGCTGATCGTTCAGCCGCGTCGCATAGTCCATGGAGGAAATCTCGTAGCTGCCGTCGGGCCGGCGGAACTTGAAGAACTCGCTCATGACAAAGCGGTCGCCGATCTGCACGTCGTCCATTTCAAGGCTGAAGATGAGGACCGGAGTGCTTCGCGGCGGCTTGGCGACGTTCACGGCGAAGTTGAGTGCGAGCGACGTCTTTCCCATGCTGGGCCGAGCGGCGAGGATGATCAAGTCTCCGTTTTTGAATCCGGTCGTCATGACGTCGATCGCCGGGAAGCGCACGGGAAGCCCCGACGGCTTGTGTCCCTCCCGTCGCTCCAATAGGCGCATGTAACACTTGTTGAGGACGGTCATGAGGTCCTTGATCTCGCCTTCAGCCGAGGCCTCGCTCGTCGCGTCGAAAATGAGCTGCTGCGCCTTGGCGGCGCACTCGTCGAGATTCTCGATTTCGTCGGCGAGAATCATCCTTTGGATCTCCTGCGCCGCAAACAGGATTCGCCGCTTCGCGGCCTTTTCAATGAGCACGTCGCAGCTCGGCTCGAGCTCGGCCTCACTCGCGAACGCTTGCGTGAGCCGGATCAGCGCCTCGTCCGGCGCGGCCACTTCGCCCTCTTTGCGAAGCCGGTTGTACACTTGCGTGTACGAAACGCGGCCGCCGCTCGCGTAGATGTCGAAAATCACGCTGAAGATAGCCCGGTGTTCGGGCTCGAAGAAATGATCGGGCCTCAGCCGATCGATCACGCTGTCGATGAGGGCGGGGTATTTGATCATGATGCCGAGCACGCGCCGCTCGGCATCGATATCCCGCGGCACGCGGGACGCGGAGGCCGGAGAAGCAGGCTCAAGCATCGTACTCATCGGGGTACATTTCCTTCCACTTGGCGACAAGTTCGGGGTCTACCGTCCGGTAGGCGGAAGCGTTCGGCACCCCCTGGTGGACGCCGTTCGAGTCGCCGCCGGAGAGCACCTTCGAGGCGCGCTTTTGCCGCTGAATGTCGGCGAGTGTCCGGATCCCGTCATTGTACCAGTTGCGCAAGATGCCCTCGAGGTAGGAAATGCGCGGCACTTCCGCCGACTGCACCGTCTCCTCAATGGCGAGGGCGACGACCGCCCCCTCCATCCCCTTCTCCTCGACCCAAAAGCGCAACCGCTCGTACTGCGTGGGGCCCATCATGCCGATGCGCTTGTGGTAGATCTGCACCACCGCCTGCATGTCTTCGTTGAGCGGCGGCTGCTCCCCGGGCTTCTCTTCGACAAGTTTCAACATGTGGGCGTTCCTGCGCCGCTTGGATAAGGGGGAACGCAAGACAGGCTGCGGAGCTCCGTTCTTAGGCTCGTCCACCCGGGGTGCGCTGCGAACCCACGCAAACGGGAGTTCTTGCTGCGGAGCCGGCGCGCTCCTCCCGTGATCCCCGTCGAATTCGCGCTCGCTTTCCGCCGGGCGGGCGAAAGCCGGCACAGAGACGCCCACGGGAACTTCCGCCTGCCCGCCGACGGCGCGCAGGGCATGGCTTGTCCCGCTGAAGACGCCCGCCTCCCCGAATCTGACTTCGAAGGCTTCCCGGGGAAGGGGATCGTGTACGACCAACTCCCCGTCGATCGAGACCTCGAGCAACCCGTAGGCGTGCAGGCGCTCCCGCGCTGCTTGGACGTCCTTGGGCGAGACGCCCAGCGTTGCCGCCCACTCCGAGATCTCGAACGGGGCGCCCGCGTGCGCCGCCCAGCGCAAATTGAGCCACAGCAGGGTGGCCGTATGACCGATCGCCGGTTGATAAAGCTCAAAAAGCTCGCCGGCAACGGGGAGCGGCGGGACGCGTGATTCTCCCAAGCGCACGCTGCGTCTGTCGCTCAAAGCACGTCACCCTCCTGCAAGAGAAGACACGAATCCAAAGACAAGAACACCTTGCGACGAAACCGGACCGGGGCCGAGCAAGCGGATAGAGAAGCAGGAGAGACCTGCAAACTTTGGCATGGGACGACGAACACTTCTGCGGTTTGAAATTGAAGTCCTGCCGCTCCCGCCAACTTCGCGCAAGGACCGCCGCTACCTGCTAATTTCCGACGAAGCCTTGTCGGAGTGCCGCTCGAGCGCAAGTTCGATCAATCGCCGGACCAGCTCAGGATAGGAGATGCCGCTTGCTTCCCACAGCTTCGGGTACATGCTGATGTGCGTGAAACCGGGCATCGTATTGATCTCGTTGATGTACACCGCTTCGGTCTGCTTGTGCACGAAAAAGTCGACCCGGGCAAGGCCGGCGCCGTCAATCGCGAGGAAAGCGTCCTTGGCCAATTGCTGGATCCGGGCCGTCGTCTCTTTGGAGACCCGGGCGGGGATGATCAGCTCGGAGGTGCCGCGCAGGTACTTCGACTCATAATCGTAGAATTCGCCGTCGGGGACGATCTCGCCGAGCACGGACGCCTCCGGCTCGTCGTTGCCGAGGATCGAGCACTCGACTTCCCGGCAGTCGAGCGCGGCCTTCTCGACCAAGAGCTTCCGGTCGAACCGCGCCGCCTCGCGCAAGCCCCGGATGAGCCTGTCCCGATCGGTCGCCTTGGAGACGCCCACGCTCGAGCCGAGGTTCGCGGGCTTGACGAAGCAGGGGTAGCCGATCCGCCGCTCAACCATCTCGGCGACCGCTTCGGGATCGGAAAGCCACCGCCGCTTGATCACCACGTAGTCCATGATCGGGAAGCCGTGGCTCCTGAAAATGCTCTTCATGAGCGCCTTATCCATTCCCACCGCGGACGCCGCGACGCCCGACCCGACGTACGGGACGCCCGCCAGCTCGAGCATGCCCTGGATGCACCCGTCCTCGCCGTACGGACCGTGCAGCACGGGAAAGATCACGTCGAACTCCGCCGGCCGCACCTCTCCGCCACCATCGAGCAAGACGAGGCCCGGCTTGGCCGGATCCGGGAGGAACGCCGCCGGAGCAAGGTCCGTCCCGCTCATTTGCGCCGCCTCGCGCAAGCTTTTCAGGGGATCGCTGCCGACGAGCCACTTGCCGTCCTTGCCGATCCCGATCGGCACCACTTCGTACTTGTTTTCACGAAGCGCCTTGATGACCGACTCGGCCGACATCAGGCTTACTTCGTGCTCCCCTGAACGGCCGCCGAACAGGACGCCGACGCGCAACCGGTCCGCCAAGAGGTTTCCCTCCATCCGTGTGTCGTCATGGCCCGCTCCATCCATCGTATGGGCCTCCTCGCGCGGATATGCGCTCCCCGCGTCTCACTACCTTCTAAGACAGCGAAGCCGGTTCCTCCGGGGCGGGGGTCCTATTCGCGCGAAAAAAGGAGGAACAGGGCAGTTGAGCGATTCGAACATGCCCGGTTCCTCCGTAAAGAGGCCGGCGATCAAAGATTGATGGGGCCATGCCCCGGGGGCCCGATGGGCCTTCAATCTGTTTGCCGACCTCTCGCTACGTATCGTGTCCCGGGCCCCGGACCGTCATGCGGCGGCCCGGGCGGTAATATATTCCTCCAGGCTTGGCCGGTGGAAGGAGGGAATCCCGTGGCGGAGCTCGGTCGCCGCCTCGGCCTCGTCGAAGCCGTAACGATCGGGGTCGGAAGCATGATCGGAGCCGGAATCTTCGTACTGTCGGGAAGCGCGGCACACGTCGCAGGCCCCGCCGCCACGCTCGCCTTCGCTCTTGCCGGCCTTTCGGTGCTGCTCACCGCCCTCTCGTTCGTGGAGCTTGCGACCGCAATGCCGCAGTCCGGCGGGCCGTACGTGTACGTGCGGGAGGCGTTCGGCGTCGAGTTCGGCTACTTCGTGGGATGGAGCCTGTGGGTCGGGCTTGCGCTCGCTACGGCGTTCTACGCGATCGGCTTTGCCCAGTACGTGCACGTATTGTTCCGGCCCCTCGGCGTCCAGGAGGCCGGCGCGGCCCTGGTCGTTCTCCTCGCCGCCGTCAACATCGCCGGCTCGACCTCGGCGGGGAAGCTGCAAAACGCCGCCGTGGCACTCCTTTTGCTCGCACTCGGCGTCTACATCGCGGCGGGATGGAAGGAGTTGGACCGGGCGCTCCACAGCCCGTTCCTCCCGTACGGTTGGCAACCCGTCGTGTCGACGTCCGCCTCCGTTTTCGTCTCGTTCCTGGGGTTCGAACTGATCGCGACCGCCGCCGAAGAGCTTCGCAACCCAAGGCGCGACCTGCCGCTTGCCACCATCGTCTCCGTGGTCAGCGTCACGATGATTTACGTCCTCGTCCTCTACGTCGCCACCGGACTCATGCCCTACGTCGACCTCGGGCAGACCCGCACGCCGATCGCAGACACAGCGCGGCGCGCCCTCGGGCCCGCCGGCGTTGTGGTCGCCGTCCTCGGCGGGCTGCTCGCCACGCTCTCGTCGGCGAATACCAGCATCATGGCGTCCTCCCGGATCGGCTGGGCGATGGCCCGGGACGGCCTGTTGCCCGGCTTTTTGGCCCGCGTGCACCGCAGGTGGCAGTCCCCGCATGCAGCGGTGGCGGTCACCGCGCTGGTCGCGCTGCTCGCCTTGGGCATCGAGGACATCACAAGGCTTGCGGGGGCGGCCGGGTTCCTGCACCTATACCCCTTTCTCGCCGTCAACATCGCCCTGCTTCGCTTGCGCGGCCGAAAAGGTTACAAGCCGGGCTTCCGCGTGCCCGGAGGACCGCTGCTGCCGCTTGCGGCCGCCGCTTCGACCGTCGCGCTTCTCGTCAAAGTCGATCCGGGCGACATCGCCTGGGGAATATTCCTCGTTGCACCCGGCCTGCTCTATCGTTTCGTCTCCGGGCTCCTAGCGCCGCGCCGGGGGCCCCTCGGCCCACGCTGAAGGTGCGCTGCTCCTTTGCGCTAACGCTTCGCCAGCGCCCACAAGGCGCTGCCGAGCCCGACTTCGACGGCGGGCCCGCTGACGATCGCATGCAAGAACCCGTGATGGCGCCACCAGGCGTGTGACCAGTCGTGAAAGATCAGCTCGACGGCTTCCACGAGTCCACCGACCACGAGGACCCAACCGACCGCGACGAGCCAAGGGCGAAGATTGACCGCGGGTGTCTTCACGCCCGTCACCCTCCTTCCCCGGCAGGATATTCGCCGGGGCGAAGGGTGGTGCGCTCCCGGGGTCGGGCACGCCGCCGTTCGTCGACGGGGGCTGTTTCGTTCACACCGCCCAGTCGCCCCGGGAGCGCCACTGGGCAAGGAGGTAACCGGCGACGCTGTCCTCTTCGTTGCTGCCGATGACCGCCGTCGCCCGCATCTTGATTTCTTCGGCCGCGTTCGCGACCGCGATCGCCCGGTCTGCGACTTCGAACATGCCGACGTCGTTCTCCTGGTCACCGAAGACGACGAGCTCCGCCCCGGCCAGCCCGTACCGCTCCATCAGCGCCTTGATCGCCTGGTCCTTGGTCGCCCGCCGGTCATGCACGGTGACCCAGTACCACCCCGGTGAGTACGCGTTTTCGAAGTAGTGCGTGACGACCTCCCCACCGGCCGTGTCGCGGATGGCCCGCTCGACTTCCGCCATGCGATCCCGTTCACCGATGATCGTCAGGCAGATGACCTCCTCGTCCAATGAGCGCGCCAGGTCGTCTGTGTAGCGCAACCGCTCGTCGCGGGCGGCTCGCCTGTCCTCGAGGAACCAGGCCATGCCGCCGTTGATGATCCGGCTGTAGTAGACGCGGTCCTCATGCCCGTTGAACGTCGCGACGAACGGGACGCAGCCGAAGCCCGGCAAAAGCCGGTAGATCGCCTCGGCGAGACCCCGCTCGATGCTGTGCACGAATTCGTGCCGGCCCGTCTCGAGGTCGGAGAGGAACGACCCGTTGACGTCGACGACCGGAAGCGGGAGTTTGAGGCCGCGAAAAACGTTCCTGATCGAGATGACGTGGCGGGCGCTCGCCACCGTGAACAACATCCCCTCATCGATCAACTCCTCGAGGGTGCGCCGGGTGAACTCAGAGAGGGTCCCGGCGTTCGTGAGCAATGTGCCGTCGAGGTCGGAGACGAACAAAGACCGCATGCGCGATTCACCGCCCGAAAGGAAGTTGCCCGTGCCTCCAGTATATCATATACCAGGTATTAATACCTGGTACCAAAAGACGAGATGGAATCGGCTCGAAGGGAATGGGATCGATGGCCTTTGGAGTAGCCGTGTCCGGCGTGGGCGCGTACGTTCCCGAACGGCGCTTGACGAACGGCGACCTGTCGAAGATGGTGGAGACGAGCGACGAGTGGATCGTGACGCGCACCGGGATCCGGGAGCGCCGGATCGCGGCGCCGGGCGAAGGCACGAGCCACCTCGCCGACAGGGCGGCCGCGGAGGCGCTGGCCGACGCCGGCCTCGCCCCGGGCGAGCTCGACCTGATCATCGTCGCGACGACCACGCCGGACCTTGCCTTTCCCCCGACGGCCTGCCTCGTCCAAAGCAGCATCGGGGCGAAAAACGCCAACGCCTTCGACTTGAACGGTGTCTGCGCCGGGTTTTTGAACGCCCTCGTCGTCGCCTCGCAGTTCATCAAAGCCGGGTCCCACGAGCACGTCCTCGTGATCGGAGCCGACACCGTCACGCGGCTCGTCGACTACACGGACCGGACCACGTGTATCCTCTTCGGAGACGGGGCGGGCGCCGTCGTACTGTCGCGGGCGGAGGAGGGGCGCGGTCTCCTCGAGTTCTCCCTCGCCGCGGACGGCGACAAGGCCGGGCTGGTCTACTGCCCGAAACCGAACAGCCCCGAGGGGACGCTCGAGCGGATCGGAGCCGACAGCGCGCCGTACATCCACCAAGACGGGCGGGCGCTGTTCAAGGTGGCGGTGCAGGGAATGGCCGACGCCGTCACCACCGTCCTCGAGCGGGCGCGCCTGTCTCCGGACGACGTGCGCGTCGTTGTGCCCCATCAGGCGAACGCCCGGATCATGGACGCTCTGGCGGAGCGCCTCGGAATCCCGCAAGGGCGGATCGCAAACTGCATCGGGGAGTACGGCAACACGTCGGCGGCGACGATACCGCTTGCGCTCCACCGCTGGGTGCGCACGGAAGGTCTCAAGCGGGGCGATTACGCGGTCTTTTGCGCCTTCGCCGGAGGCCTTCTGTGGGGCGCCGCCCTCTGGCGATGGTGAGCCCCGCCGCTAGCGCGGGACCAGCTTTTCGAGGATCGAGAGCGCGATCCGGACGGTGCCGTACTCTTCCACCTGGATCGGGACGATCAGCATCGGAGCCTCTACACTCGGGAGCTTCGTGCCGGTCCCCACAATGACGCTCGGGGGCGAGAGCGTGCAAAAGGTGCCGGCCCTTTCAAGCGCAATGGCCGCCTGTCCCGAGATGATATTTCCGAGCTCTGCCACAGCGCTCTCCGACATCTCGTCGAACTCGACCTTCGGCTCGCCGAGCAGTGCGGACGCGATTCTGTTTGCAACCGCCTTTTCGACCCCGTACAACACCGTGCCCTCGATCTCGCCCGAGATGGTGATCAACACGGTGATTTCGTTCGTCGTACGGCCACTGCGATCCAAGGCGAGTTCACCCCGGGTGACGCTCGCTCCAAGTTCGGCCTCGAAAACTTTCATTGCCGCTAGGACGAATGGTTCCACGTGTCCTACCTTCACGGGCTTCACTCCTTATCCTGAAGGCGCGGCTCGTGCGACCCGCAACACTGATTGAGCACCCTGACGATCGATCGGGTCGTCTCCTGCGTTAAGTTGACGTCGTACGGCTCGACCTCGCCCTCTCCTTCGGTCCAAAGCACACGCACACACGGCCTCACTGCAACAGGTCCCGGCACATCGCAGACAACGCCTTTCTCGCCCGTGTTGAGAAGGACTTCCGTTCCGACGGGGTAAGGGTGAATGGCGTTTCTGAAGGCCTTCACCGCCGCATGATCGAACTCGAAACCCACGCCGGCCATCAAAAATTCGAGCGCTTCATGCGGCAACATCGGGTCATCAGGCCGCATCGCCAGCGAAACGTAGGTGTCGACTACGCCCATCACCCGCGCCATCGGATGCACGGCGTCGCCGCGCCTGCCCTTGGGATAGCCGCTCCCGTCCAGCCGCTCGTGGTGCTGCGCGGCCACCGCCTTCACAAAGGCGTTCACGCCGGGCACCCTTGTAAGCATCTTCTGTACCGCAAGGACGTGGAGCACGGCGTCGGCGCGGAAATCGCTCATGGCGAGCTCCGGCCGGTTCAGCCAGCGAAGGGCCTTTTCGGGCTCGTCGAGCGTCCAAACTCCCAGGTCTTGAATGAGCGCCGCCATGGCGATGTGTTGCGCCTGCTCGCGCCCGCCGATGTAGAGGTACGTGGCCGCACCGAGCATCGCATTGTTGATTGACCGGGCGATCCAGGCTTCCACGGGGTCCTCCGGCTGCACGTAAAGGAGAAACGACCTCTTCGCCGCCTCGACTTCGCTCACGATCGCCCGGGACCACTTGACCAACTCCTCCAGCGAGAGCGGAACCCGTTGCGGGTCCTTCACCCGCCTCACTTCGGCGATCAACGACCCGAGATAACCCCGCAACTGGCTATGAACGAGCGGGGAAAGGCCTTCGCGGATCGAAAGCCCCTCGAGCCGGGGATCGTGTACGAAGATCGTGCGAACGCCTTCCTCTTCCAACCGGCGAATCAATCTTTCCGACAGGCGGACGCCTCCTTGCACGATGGCAACGCCGCGCTCGTTGAAGATGGGCATTGCGACGACGTCGCCACACGTCGCGGCGCCCGTCAGGATGCGGCGCACCGTTAACTCCCCTCCCTCCGGCGGTACAGAAACGGTCCCGCTGCTTCAAATCCGAATGAGTGCGCCCTGAGGACGCTCTCGGTCGTCCCCAACATGAGATACCCGCCGGGAACGAGTGCCCCGGCGAAGCGCGTGAAGACCCGCTCTTTCGCTTCTTCCGTGAAGTAGATCACCACGTTCCGGCAGAGCACGAGGTGCATGCGCTCCGGGTATTCCTCACGGATCAGGTCGTGCTCTCGAAACGCGACCATCCTGCGAATTTCCGGCTTCACTTGGTAATGAGCGTCGTCCAGCTTGATGAACCACTTGGCGAGTCGCTCGGGGCTTACTTCCTTCAACTTGTCGGCATGGTACTCCCCGCGGCTTGCGATTTGCAGGGCCGACCGGTCGATGTCGGTGGCAAGAATGCGGTGCCTTGCGCCATCCCCGCGCTCCCGCAGGATTATCGCCAGAGAATACGGCTCCGCCCCGATCGAACAGCCCGCACTCCACACCGATAGATTTCCGAACCGCCTGCAAAGCTCCGGGATGACGGTTCGTTCGAGATATTCGAATCGCTCCGGGTTGCGAAAGAACTCGGAGACGTTGATCGTGATAAAGTCTTTCAGCGCGTCCAAAGCGTCCGGGTCGCGCTCGATCCGCCTCGCCAAGACATAAAAATCTTTGAAGCCCGACCGCTTCAAGTATCCGGAGAGCCGCCGGGTCATTTGCCGGCTCTTGTACGCCGCAAGATCGATTCCGGACACTTCCTGCAGCTTCGCGGCGAAGTATTCGTAACCCTCGGGAACTTGCTCCACGCAGCCTGTCACCCTCTGCACGGCACCTGCCGGTCTAACCCGCCGATCGCTCGTCGACGATCCGGCAAAGCGTTTCCGGAATGAGGCCGAGCGGGCTGACTACATCCGCAAGCCCGGTCTCCACGACCGCCCGCGGCATCCCGTAAACGACACAGGTCGCCTCATCCTGCGCGATCACGGTCCCCCCCGCCGCCTTCACGCGCCGGGCGCCTGCGACGCCGTCAAACCCCATCCCCGTCAGGATCACGCCGACCGTGCGCTTGCCCCACACGTCGGCGGCGGACGACAGCGTGACGTCGACCGCCGGCCGGACACCTCGCTGGGGGGGATCCGAACCTAAAGTGAGCCTCCCGTCCGCCGCGAAACGCAGGTGTTTCCCGGCACGGGCGATCCAAACTTCACCCGGGCTCGGGTTTGCGCCCTCGTAAGCCTCTTGGACCCTCAGCCGGCACATCTCGTTCAGGCGGGCCGCAAGCGATGCGGTGAACCCCTCAGGCATGTGCTGGACGACGAGGACCGGCCACGGAAAATCCTCCGGCAGCGCGGGAAGTAATTGGCTCAGCGCGCTCGGACCCCCGGTCGAGCTGCCGACCACGACGCAGCCCGGCGCCCTCCGTGCCCGCGGCTTGAACCTCGGCGGAGGCTGGCTGCGCGAAATGGAGACGCTGGGCTGCCGCACCTTTGCGCGTGCTGCCGCCCGCACCTTGCGCACGATTTCCTGTTGCATCGTGGCGATGTCGAGGGAGATCGATCCGCCGGGCTTTCCTACGACGTCGACCGCGCCCAGCGAGAGGGCCTTGACGGCCGCCGGCGCCTGCCCCTTCGTCAAGCTCGAGATCATGACGACCGGCACCGGAGATTCGCGCATCAGCCGCTCGAGCATCTCGAGCCCGTTCATCACCGGCATCTCTACATCGAGCGTGACGACGTCGGGCCGGAGTCTTTTGACCTCCTCGAGTCCTTCTTGGCCGTTCTTGGCCGTGCCGACGACGTCCATTCCCGCCTGTTCGAGCATGCGCGAGATGAGCTGGCGCATCAGCGCCGAATCGTCGACCACTAGGACACGCGTCCTTTGCGCCATCACCCGACCTGCTTTCGCACGGCCTCCAACACTTTGGCGGGGTCGAAGGGCTTGACGATGAAGTCTTTGGCGCCCGAACGGACCGCCTCGATCACCGTCTTTTCCTGCCCGAGTGCGCTGCACATGATCACCCGGGCATCCTTGTGCCTGCTTTTGATCTCCTTTAACGCCGCGATGCCGTCCAGTTCGGGCATCGTGATGTCCATCAACACGACATCAGGACGACGCTCCTCGTACACTTCAACCGCCCGCCAGCCGTTTTCGGCCTCGACCACCTCGTATCCGTTGGAGGTCAAGAGTTTCGCCAACCGAACCCTCATGAACTGCGCGTCATCAACGACGAGCACCAGTGGCATGCTCGCCAACCTCCTTGTATTCATGCACCGGCTTTGTAAGCACCTCGTCCGGGTGACCCACCCTGCTCACCACGGCGCGCCCGCGCGCGGCTTCCCACCGAAGGGTGCGTCCGATCGTCCCACCGACACGCGCTTCGAAAACGCGCACCTTGTTCTCTTTGAGCGACTCCAGCACGGTCTCCACGTTGCGCCGCCCGATGTCGCCGAGGCGAGCCACCGTGAGCATTTGGGCTCCCCCGACGACGTAGGCGCCGAGCGCCCGGCTCGACGCGCCAAGTTCCATCAACCGCTCGATGAGGAACGGAACGACGGTCTCCGCGTACTTTGCGGGGTGGGCGAGATCACCATTGATCACCTCGGGCAGGACAACGTGCGCCATTGCCGCCGCCCGGGCGCTGCTATCGGCCAGCACAAGCCCGATGCACGAACCGATTCCGTGGATCACCCACGTTTCATCTGCGGCCTTTCCGCAGACGTACTGACCGAGGCCTACGGAGATCGTCACCCCTCCACCCCCAAGATCTCAAGGGTGCTCGTTCCGGGCAACCACAACAAGTAGACGTCGAGGTCACCCCCCTGTGCCAGTCGAGCGTGTACGACCGGCGCCCGCGAGATTCCTTCCGCAGCCAGGAATCCCGCAATGGTGCCGAGGAGGGCGCTCGAGCCGTCACGCACCACCTGCGGAGGCGTCGGCGCCGCCTGCGCCTCGAGCCAATCCGCCAAGTAGTTCAGGAAAGCGCTGCTCACGACGTTACCCACCTCGCCGATCGCCGAATCGACGAGTTGATCGTCGCCGGTCTCACCGTCAAGGAGCTTTTCAATCAACAGCTCCGCGTGATCGCGAGGAAATACCAGGAGAAGATAGCCGGAGAGAGCCCCCACGACCTCGAAGAACGCGGCGTAGACCGGTTGGTCGCCCGGCCCCAGGATCCCCGGGAGATTTTCGATCCGCTCTACGCTGAGCGTTACGCTGAAGCGCTCGTACGAGCGTTCGGCCAACGTAGAAAGTGCCTTTCCTGCTTGCACGAGCGCATCTTCGATCACTTGCGCCGGCCACTGCGGTTTATGCGACATTGGGTATCTCCTTCAAAAGACTTGCCACGTCAACGATCAGCGCGACCCGGCCGTCTCCGAGAATGGAAGCGCCCGAAAGCCCCGGGACACGGCCGATGATCGGCCCCATCGACTTGACGACGACCTCCTGCTCGCCGATGAATCGATCGACGCGAAGCCCGATCGGCGCCGATCCCGACTGCAGCACGACCACCGCGTTCTGGTCACCCTCCGCCCACTCGACCCGAGAGGCCTCTCCCCAGATCATCCCCGGATCGAGAAGGGGCACCATAGAACCGCGCACCCGGATCATCGGCCACCCGCGAGCGTAGTTCACGTCGCGCTTTGAGACCCGCACACCCTCCACAACGTTCGAGAGCGGGATCGCGTAGGTGCCTCCGGCGATGACGACCATCAGAACATGGATGATGGCGAGCGTCAGAGGCAGCTTGATGCGGAACGTCGTACCTTGCCCGACCTGGGTCTCGACGGTGACCGATCCGCTCACCTTCTCGATGTTGCGCCGGACGACGTCGAGGCCGACGCCCCGGCCCGACACCGTGCTCACCGCATCGGCGGTGCTGAAACCGGGGGCGAAAATCAAGTGGATGCACTCCTGGCGGCTGAGCCGCGCGGCTTGCTCCTCCGAGATCACTCCCTTCTCCACCGCCGACCTGCGCAGCTGATCCGCATCGATGCCCCTTCCGTCGTCGCTCACTTCGATGAAAATGTGGTTCTCCTCATGGTAAGCCCGCAGCGTCACCCGTCCCTTTTCGGGCTTTCCCATCGCGCGGCGCACGTCGGGACGTTCGATGCCGTGGTCCACGGCGTTGCGGATCAGGTGGATCAGCGGGTCGCTGATCTGTTCGATGACAGACCGGTCGAGTTCCGTCTCCTCACCGTAGACCTCGAAATTCACGGGCTTGCCGAGCTGCTTGGACAGATCCCGCACCATGCGCGGGAACTTCCTGAACAGCGTATCCACCGGCATCATGCGGGCCCTCATGACCGTGTCCTGCAGGTCGGTCGTGATGCGGCTGAGCTGCCCGGTGACTTGCTCGAGCTCCTCCTTGACGTAGAGCGACTCCTTCTCCTCCAAAGCCAGCTGCGCGAGGCGGGTGCGCTCGATGACCAGTTCGCCGACCAGGTTCATCAGCCGGTCCAGCACGTCGACTCCGATCCGCACGGTGCTCGCCTGTCCCGACCGCGCAGGTGCCGCGGACGCGGCATCGCCCTTTCCTCGCTCCGGGCGAGCGGTCGGGATCTCGCGCCATTCGACTCCCGCCACCTCGGGGATTTCGTGGAGCCGATCGCGCACCTGCGGGAACGGCAAACTTGTCACAAGCGTCACGCGCACCGTATCGACCGGCGCCTCTGCCGCTTCGAGCTGGTCGGCGGAGGGGGCCGCCCGGACCACGGTTCCCAGTTCCTCGAACTCCATCAGGACCTGGTAGGCGCGGACGTTCGGCATCGCTGCTCCGGAGTCGATTCGCACAACCCACTCCGCGGCGCGATGCCCCTCCGGAACATCGAAGTCCAGGCCCTCGGCTCCTCCGGTTTCCGCCGCTGCGCGATCCCCCCCCGCCTCCGGCTCCCCGGGGCTCGCCTCACCGGACGCGGGCTG
>NICF_comb_assmDRAFT_10001473_pt1 | contig 18621 bp, 20 predicted proteins | sample NewIslPassag4_SG_FD_11279 | JGI IMG/M metagenome (IMG submission 11279) | reverse complement strand
GCTCGCCACCCAAGACGTGGCGGGCCCGGACGTGGTGCGCCTGCCGATCGAGCTTCGCTTAGTTCAGCGGGATCTTCCAGCCTCTGTCGGGTTGGGCCTTGGGCAACGTGATCACGAGCTCTCCCTTAGAGAACTCTGCGTTCACCCGGTCGTGAGCGACGTCGCCGGGGAGCTGGAGGCGGCGCTCAAACCGCGTGAAGCTTCTGGCACGCTCCCGCCGCAGAAATCTGCGGCCCTCTCGCTCCACCTTCTCACCTTTGATGATCAGGACGTTGTTGCGCAGTTCGACCTCGATGTCCTTCTTGTCAAAGCCGGGAAGCTCCGCCGTCACGACGTACGCGTCGTCGGTCTCCTCGACGTCGACCGGCGGCACGAATCCCGTAAACTGAAACGCCCGGGAAAACAACTCGTCCATCTCCGTCCAGATGTCCACCGGTCTGGGAACCAGAAACCGCATCGCTACGGACCTCCCTGTGACGTTTTGACCTTCTTTGACCTTCCGCCTTCATCTTACCATCATTGGTCAGGATTGGTCAAGACCCTTGGAGGCAAGGGCTCGTGAAAAGCCGGCTCGCCCGTGTTGACCTCACCGCGTCCTCATTGCAGGAAGGAGACGGACCCAAGGCGCAGCTTGATCGAAGCCAACCCGCTGAACTCGCGCTTTACGTTACGATGTCCACATAGAGATCGCTTGAGGCCAAGAGCCTGCCTGTCGCGCTCACCCGCAAGTAAGGAATCCGCACGCGAAAGTCGCCCACGAAGGGGTTCGGGTCAAAGCGCACCGTCGACTGGTCGAGCCATATGGGTTTGAGCACCAGCTCCCCGGCCCGGATCCCCTCGCGATACCACGGAAAAGTGTTTTCACCCGGTTCGTTGAGACAAAGGAAGAGAGAGAGGCGGTCGCAGGTTTGCAGGAGCTCGAGATTTTCGGCGAGAGCCTGGCGCGCCCGATCGTCCATCTGTGCGGTGAGCCGGGCGTCTCGTTCTCGCTCTCGCTCCACAAAGGACCGCGCCTTCTCGTCGCCCTTGACGAAGGAGACATAATGGCGGCTGCAAAGACATGCGGCATACGGGTCAACCTCTTCGACCTGGTCGATCCCCCACGTGTAGGCAGGCAGTCGCTCCTCCACCGGCAAATCGATGAAGGAGTAAGGCTTGCCGGTGAAAGGGTTGAGTTTCACGGACTGGTCGAGGAGCTGCCAGCCGAGGTCGTGATTGTGGATGGCCAAGAGCGTCGACTCGTAGGGGGCGGGACGGTCACGCCAGTGTGAAGCGATGCGGCCGGCCAGCTGGCCGTGGTCGTGCTGCTTGACGAGGATGAACTCACCGTCTTTCTCCCGGACGATCATCGCTCAGGTCTCCCTCCAGGACGCGAGCTTGCTCGCGGGATCCTGCGCCGTCATAACCAGTGATGCGGCAAGAGCTCCTTGAGCCGCACGACGGTACCGGGACCGACCATGACCTCGGTGTCTCGGTTACCTTCGTGCAACTGAACGATGAACTCACGACAACGACCGCACGGCGGCAGGATCTGACCTTTCGACCCGACTGCGACCATCTTGAGCACCCGACTCTCACCTGCCGTGACCATCGCGGCCGCAGCGGCGTGCTCGGCGCAAAAGCCCATGGAGCAGGCCGTGTCGATGCACACCCCCAGGAAGNCGTTGCCGCTTTCCCCTAGCAGCGCTGCGCTCACCCCTCCCGCCGTCGCGGTCCTTGAGAGGGTTCTCGGGTTGAGCGCTGATTTCGCACCGCGATAGAGCTCATCAAAAGTCATGGCGGCCTCTCCCGTTCCACAAGGGTGGCGTTGAGGTCCATGTCGCGCCCACCCGACACGTAGGCAGAACTCCCGAAGAGACTGGGCATTGTTTCTTGTATCCATATTTTCCTTTGGCCTTCTTTGCCCTCTGCCTCGGCGACGGCGGGCATTAACCAGTCAGCCCGCGCCAGGGACCGTATGCGATGGAGCGACGGCATCGTCATGTTCAGGCCGTTGAAATTGGATCGATTAGGTTTCGCTGCGGGTGAGATATCGGGCCGCGGTTGGCGTAAGGGTCAGCATTGGCGTTCAGGCCGGTTTGCGTTGAAGTTGGGATTTTCCGTGGACAAACCGCCGTCCAGCAGGACGAAGATGCGTGAGCGGGTCTCAGACGTGGCTCTTTGACTTCTGCGTCAGCGGCAAGACGGCGACGTTGTAGATCCAGCACCCGATGCAAAACTGCACGGTCGCCTGGAGCGTCGCCGCGACGAAAGTTAACGCGGCGAAAATCGCGGCCAAGCCTTGAGCTCCGGCGATCCCTGCCAAAGCCGCTAAGAGGAGCATCGTCCCGCCCATGCCGGCCGCAAACCGCTTGGGATGCAACACCGTGCGCTGCTCCTGGCCGCTCAACAGCGAGACCCAGCGATCGAGGAGGTTCGCAGCGGGCGCAATCGCTCCCACGAGCATGATCACCCCAAAGACGCCGAGCAGCCACCACTGCCCCAGGACAGAGAAGACCGCCGTCACCGCCATCACCGTCAACGGTTGAATCCTGGCTGCCATCATCACTCACTCCCCCGTGAACGATCGCACCGAATCTTTATTGCAGCGCCATGAAGGTCTGACCGGAAAGATCTGCCGGAAAGACTTGACTGAAGGGTAGGACGCTATTCCCTGTAAACCAAGCGTTCCGATCATCTTTATTATATTCTGCAATACAAAGCGCACAAGGGCAAAGGCGAGCCGCGCCCGACTGACCACGGCGGCCAAAACGGGTGAAATACTCGACACAGGCGCCGCGGAAGCCTCTCACAGACGAGCCTGATGGGCGACCGGACCAGAGGGGAAAGCCCCGGGGGCAGGGAAATCTCTTTTTAGATCACGCGCCGGATGAACCATTGCGAGGGTTGCGCTTTGATCACCGTGGAAGACGTGACGTACCTCTATCCGGGCTCCGAGGTGCCCGCAATTTCGCAAGTCTCGCTTGCGATCGCGCCTTCCGAGCGGCTTGCGGTCATCGGATCGTCCGGATCAGGAAAATCGACGTTAGGCCGGCTCATCGCAGGGCTCATCCAGCCGACGGCCGGGCGGATCGTCCGCCAGAGGCCAAGCGTCCCGGCCCAAGGCTTAGACGGCACCTCTTCGGCAAGAGACGTCGCGATCGTCTTTCAAAATCCCGAAACGCAGCTCATCGCCGCCACCGTCGAAGAAGACGTGGCCCTCGGCCCCGAAAACTTGGGCCTTCCGAGCCATGAGATCCGGCGCCGGGTTCAAAGCGCCCTCGAGGCCCTCGACCTCGTCCACCTCGCCAAGCGCCCTATCGGGGCGCTCTCGGGGGGCGAAAAGCAGCGCGTCGCCATCGCCGGCGCCTTGGCCATGGAGCCCGCGTGCCTGGTCCTCGACGAAGCCAGCGCCATGCTCCATCCCTGGGCCAAGAAGCAGCTGGAGGAGGCCCTGGGCCGTATCGTGGCGCGCTCTGTGGCCGTCGTTCAGATCACCCACGATATGGACGAGGCCGCAAGGGCTGATCGCGTCGTTCTCCTTCACCGGGGCCGATTGATCGCCGCCGGCCGGCCCAGCGAGATTCTTACTGATGAAGCGCTTCTTGCAGCCTGCGGTCTTTCTCCGCCCGAGGCGGTCCAACTGGGACTCGCCCTCCGCCGGCGGGGTTTTCATCTTCCGCAGATCCCCCTCGACGTCGCCCTGCTGGCCGACGCCGTCGCCAAGGCGGTGGCATCGTGAGCATCGAAGCGCGCGACGTGACGTTTTCGTACGACGGCATGCGAGAGGCGCTTCGCTCCCTCTCCTTTCAGGTCGCTCCGGGAGAGCTCTGCGCGCTCGTCGGGCCAAGCGGCAGCGGCAAGAGCACCCTCCTTGCACTGCTCGCCGGCCTTGAGCGCCCCGACCGCGGCGTTGTCCACGTCTTCGGCGCCGATCCCGCCCGGCGTGGGAATCGCCAAAGCGGCTCTTGCGTCAACGTCTCGCTCGTGATGCAGCATCCAGAGCGGCAGTTCTTCAACGAAACGGTCTACGCCGAACTCGCCTTCTCCCTAAAGCGGATGGGCCTTTCCGAGGCCCAAATCGACGAACGGGTCGCACAAGCGCTGGAAGACGTGGGCTTAGAGCCGCAGAACTACTGGATGCGCTCTCCCTTTCACCTTTCCGGGGGTGAACAGAGGGCGGTGGCCATCGCCGTTGCGCTCGCGCTCATGCCGCGGGCGCTCCTTCTCGACGAGCCGACCGCAGGACTCGACCCGCAGACATCCCGGCGGATCCTGGACCACCTCGACGCCTGGAGAAAAGCCCACGGCGCCCCGATCGTCCTCGTGACGCACGACCTGGCGGCCGTCGGGGCCAGGGCCGATCGAGTCCTCGCCCTCTCGGACGGGGAGGCGGTCTTTTGGGGGCGTCCCAGCGACTTCTTCGTTCAAAGGGTGCTCATCGAGCGTTTGGGCCTCGATGAGCCCGCCGTCCCGGCGTTCTTGCGCTGCTTGCGGGAGCGGGGAATCGACGTCACTTACCCGCTCTTTGAAGTGGAAGAGGCAGCCGCGGCGGTCGCCCAGGTCGCGGCGTGGGAGAGGAGGGCGCGCCGGTGAAAAGCGATGGCCGCCGTCCAGCCGCAGGCGAACCGGCAAACCGGATGAGGAATACCCCGACTCACACAGGCGGCCGCCCCCGTCCCAAGGCGGCCTCTCGGGGCTATCTCGACCTGGACGGCCCCTTGCACCGCCTCGATCCGCGGGCGAAAGTGCTGGCGACGCTCCTTTTGCTCGCCGCGGTCTTTGGCCTCAAACACTGGCCGGGATATGCAGGCCTTGCGGCGATCTTGCTGCTCCTTTCGCTCTATGGAAAGATCCCGCTGGCGCGCCTTGCGGGCGCAGTGCGCGGCGTAAGCTTCCTGCTGTTCTTCACCGTCGTCGTCAACGGCTTCTTCACGCCCGGAGAAGCCGTCGCGCAGCTCGGCCCGCTGGTGCTGACGGATCGTGGGCTTGAGAGGGGACTTCTCCTCGGAATGCGCCTTGTGCTCATCGTCGGCGCAACGACCCTGCTCACTGCGGTGACCAAGCCGCTCGATCTCGCCTACGGCCTCGCTTGGCTCTTTGGCCCGCTTCGATTTTTGCGCCTGCCGGTCTCGGAGCTGGCCATGGTGACGAGCATCGCCTTGCGCTTTATCCCGGTGCTGTCGGCCGAAGCCAAGCGGATCCAGCTGGCTCAAAAAGCGCGGGGAATCGAGATCGACGACCGGCCGTTGAGCCGGGCCCTGTCGCTCGGTCCCATCATTATCCCGCTGTTTGCCGGAGCGCTGAGACAAGCCGACGAGCTCGGTCTCGCGCTGGAAGCGAGAGGTTACGTCCCGGGTAGAGCGCGAGGCCGCCTCTATCCGTTGCGTTTTCTGCCAGTCGATTACATCGCCATGAGCGGGTGTGCCGCCGTAGCGGTGGCGGCGTGGCTGTGGCTGTGAGTTCTCAGTACACGACCGCGTCGTACTCGAGGGCGTCGGACTGCGCACCTGCGCCGCTACCGCCCGTAATGGTGATCAACACTTGAAAGGGAACGCAGGCGATGGCTTCCCTGGGATGTCCGATCCAGCCGGTGCGCACACAGACCTGATTGCGGCAGGTCGACTCGGCGACGCGCACGTTCCCGTCCCGCCACTCGATCACCATCCGCTCGTCGCCCAGCACGAGCTCGTGCATCCCTTCGCCCTCCAGCGGCAAGAGAGCGTACACCTCGCCGTTCACGGTCACCTGCGCGTGGGGGTGGGCGACGGCGGCCGGCTGCCATAGAAGCGAAAAGGCGGAGACGGTGCCGACGGCGATCAAGAAAGCCCCGGTGAGCCAAGCAGCCTTGGTCTCCAGCGACCCTGGCCGGCTCCACGCCGGCCAGGACGGCCGCGCGGGCGCCGGGGACGCTTTCAAAGTCCGGTCCTTGGGAGCATCTGCGAATGCCGAAGACGCGGAATTCAAGGCCCTGGGTGAGCCGTCCTCCTGGGCCCGATACGCCTGCTGCCGCGGCGTCGCCAAGGAGATGAAAGGCAGCAGCCTCTTGGCCGTCACGCCCACGAGAGCCCCGCTGGGGACGGCAAACCAGAGGAGATAGGGGAGGTAGTAAAAGACCTGCACCTGGCCGAGCATGGCCCAGGCGGCAAAGAGCTGGCCGATGTTGTGGGCGGTCGCACCCATCAAGCTCACGGCGACGGGGCCCAGCGCCCCGGCAAACCGGAGGACCAAGGCCATCACGATGACGCTCAGCGTCCCCCCCGCCACGCCGAAGACAAAGGCCGGAGCAAAGATCGTCCCCGTCACCAGGGAGCCCACGATCTGCCTCATGACCACGATCAGCAGCGCTTCGCGAAAGCCCCAGGCGTAGAGCGCAAACAGCGATACCAGGTTGGCCAAGCCGATTTTGGCCCCGGGAATGGGCAAAGCGGGAAGCTGTGCCTCAAAGATGTGAAGCGAGGTGGCTAGCGCCAGGAAAACGCCGAGGCGGGCGACGTCTGCCGCGCTCCAGCACGCCGCGGCCTTGCGGGCTCGACGCCCGCCGGCGGCACCCCCGAACGCCGGCCGGTTCCAGCCGCCGCTTGCGGAGACGTGCGGTAGATCCTCGCCCGCCTGGATTGCGGCTGAGCCACTGGACTCACACCACACTTCAGGCGCCCTCCAGAAGGTCGACTTTCCCCTGGAGGCCGCTGGTCATCGTGACGTTGAGCTCCTTGTCGACCAAGATTCCTTCGACACCCGGCAGCGATTCAAGCAGGGCCAATCCGCCTTCCTTGCCCAGCACAAAAGCGGCCGTGGACAAAGCGTCGGCCCAGATGCCGCTCGGCGCCACCACCGTGACGCTCGCCAGGTCGCTCGCCGGCCAGCCGGTGCGGGGATCGACGATATGGGTGTAACGAACCCCTTCATACTCGAAGTAGCGCTCGTAATCGCCTGAGGTGGCCACGGCTGCGTCGCTTACGCGAAGGATTCCGAGGATCTCGCCCGGCTTTCGCGGATGGCGGATGCCGAGCCGCCACGGGGTGCCGTCGGGCCGCGTCCCGAGAGCGTAGATGTCGCCGCCCAAGTCCACCAGGGCGCGCACCATTCCGTGCTCTTTGAGGACCTCCACCGCCCGGTCGACCCCGTACCCTTTGGCGATCGCGCCAAGATCGATGGCTTGCCCGGGGCGGCCGAGCCGGGCGCGGCCACGGCCGGCGTCGATCTCGATGCTCTGAAAGCCCACGAGTTCCAACACTTGCGCGAGCTCCCTGGGATCCGGCGGGGAGACGCCGATCATGCGAGTCGGGGAAGAGCTGGTGGAGCCTGCGGCCTCCTTCAAACCTGCCGCTTCACTCTCCCCGTGCTCGTTTTCATGCTCATAAGCCGACTCAGCCTCGACGAAGCCCCACAAGTCAATGACCGGGGCGACGGTGGGATCGAAAGCGCCTCCCGAGAGCTCGGCGAGGCGCAGGGATTCCTGCAGGACAAACAACACCTCCGGCGAGAGCTCCACCCACTCGCCGCTGGAAGAGTTGAGGGCCGAGACGTCGCCATACGGGTTGAAGCGGTCGAGGAGCAAGGTCAGGCGGTCGAGCTCTTGCATCACGGCGGAGACGGCGCTCTCGGCCTCGACGCCTTCGGCGACGACGCGTGCGACCGTTCCCATCGTAAAGCCGATGGTCTCCGCTCGCCCTACGGCGCTCACGGCTTCGCCTGGCGCCTTGCGCAGTCCAAGCCCCAGAGTGACCACGAGGACCACGCCGATCAGTGCCAGGAGAGCCGCTTTGATTCCTTTGCCCATCCCCTCCGCCTCCATCCTGCAGCCGGCCAAAGCCGGCCCTTTGCAAGACCGCCCGATGCACTCGGTTGCCGCTCGATGCACCGCCGGCTTTCCACGTCACACCGCGGCGCCTACGCCACGGTGACAACGCCGGCGCCTTCAAGCAGGTGCTGCATGGCGTCGGTCGGGCATTTCTCCACGCAGAGGCCGCACTTGGTGCACCGGTCGGGATCGACGCAAGCAAGATGCCCCAGCATTTCGATGGCGCCCTCCGGGCAGACGCGCACGCAGATGCCGCAGCCGATACAGCCCACTTCGCAGACCGAACGGACCTGCTTGCCAGGTAACGTCGAGACGCAGCGGACGAAGACCTCCTGCGAAGCGTCGAGAACCTTGATGACGCCCCGNGGGCAGGCCGCCTCGCAGAGGCCGCATCCGGTGCAGATGGCTTCGTTCACGACGGGAAGTCCGGACTCGCTCATGGTAATGGCGCCGTAGGGACACGTCCGGGCACACGTGCCAAGGCCCAGGCAGCCGAAGACACACCCCTTACTCCCCTTGCCTACCAGGTCGGCCGCCCGGCAGTCGAGGACGCCTTCGTAATCGGCCCTCCACAGGGAGATGGCTTTGTGGCCGCCGCAGCGCACCCTGGCGACGCGCCGGTCCCGGTGGATCGGCTCGTTCAACCCCAGGGCTTCCGCGATGCGCATGATCTGGGATTCGGAGGCGACGGGGCAGGCCTGCGGCACCGCTTCTCCCTTGGCCAACGCCTCCGCCATCGCCGCGCAGCCAGCCATGCCGCAGCCGCCGCAGTTGTTGCCGGGCAGGAGACTGGTGAGGAGCTCCACCTTTTCATCGGCGGCAGAAGAGGTCCTTTTGGCCAAAGCGACGAGAAGGACGGCAAAGAAGGCACCAATCGCCCCCATGGTCGCCGTCGCGGTCACGATCGTGCTCGCCGTCGCGCTCATCATCCATCATCCTTTCCTCACGACACCATCTCGTCCACGCCCGCTTCGTCCCTTCCGCTGATCGCCACGGATGGCCCGATCGTTCTTTCACCCGCACCACCGCTCACGAACCGAGCCCCGCAAATCCCATGAAGCTCAACGCCATGACGCCGGCGGTGATCAAGGCGATGCCCGGCCCTTGCAGGCTTTGCGGCACATCGGCGAACTCGAGCTCCTCCCGGATCGCCGACATCATCGCCATGGCCAGCGTGATCCCCGCTCCGGAGCCGGCGGCAAAGACCAGCGACTGGAGAAACGTGTACTCGTTCCCCACCATGAGGAGCGCAAGGCCCAGAATGGCGCAGTTGGTGGTGATCAGCGGGAGGTAAATCCCAAACGCCCGGTACAGGCTGGGAAACAACCGTTTGACGATCATCTCCAGCACCTGGACCAAGGCTGCGATGACGAGGATGAAGAGCATGTTCTCCAGGTATCCAAGTCCCATTGGCACAAGGACCAAATTGTAGAAGGGCCAGAGCACGAGGACGCTCGCGACCATCACCGAGGTGACCGCGATCCCCATGCTCACGCCGGCTTTGAGTTCCTTCGTCACGCCGAGAAACGGGCAGATTCCCAAAAATCGCGAGAGGAGGAAGTTGTTGACCAGGGCCGACCCGACAAAGAGCAGGACCAGCTCACTCACGCCGTCTCTCCCCTTTCTTCCGCCGTGCCGGCGCCGTAGTCAACCCCGACCGGAAGCCCGCCGCGCCGCAGCTCTTTTTTGGCTCCCCGCTGCCGCCAGAGGGTGATCAGCGCCACCAGCGCTCCCATGGTCCAAAAGGCGCCCGCCGGCGTCAGCATGACGCTGAACGGAACAAAAGCAGCCGGCGTCAAACGCAACCCAAAGACCGTCCCCGACCCGAGGAGTTCCCGGACCGCGCCGATCAAGGTGAGCGACCAGGTAAATCCGAGGCCGTATCCGAGAGCGTCGGCGAAACTCCTGTCTGGCGGATTCTGCGATGCGAACGCCTCGATCCGCCCCAGGATGACGCAGTTGACGACGATGAGGGCGATGAACAAGCCGAGCACCTTGTGGATTCCGGGCAAGAAGCCCTCCAGCACCATGTCGATCATGGTGACCAGGGTCGCCACCGCCACGGCGTAGATGGGGATGCGAACTTGCCGTGGGATCATGTGGCGAAAGAGCGAGATGATCACCGTAGATCCCACCAAGACGAACGTGGTTGACAGCCCCATCGCGAGACCATAGAGCGCGGTGGTCGTCACCGCAAGAGACGGGCACATGCCCAAGATCGTAAAGAGCGGCGGCGTCTTTTTCCAAAGTCCTTCAGACAGGTCATCGATCAGGACGGAGAGCCGGCCTTTCATCGCCTCGCACCTCCGGTGCCGCCCAGCGCTTGCACCGCTTCGACGGCTCGCTTCACCGCCTTGGCTACGGCAGTAGACGACTGCGTCGCCATGGTAATCCCGTCGATGTCGACCCCGACCTGGAAGGCGTCACCGGGGCCGCGTCCTGTGAACTGCCCGAGGAAGTGCGTCTGGGTAATGCCATCCCCGAGCCCGGGGGTCTCGTTGTGGCTCAACACCTCGACGGACCGCACCGTGGCACCTGCGGGATCGATCAGCGTCAGCACGCTCACCGGGCCGCCAAAGCCGGTCTCCTCAACCCGGACGGCCCATGCGACCAGCCGCCCGTCTTCATCCTCCACCCGCCAGACGTCGGCGGGGGCCATGGTCACTTCTTCGCCCAGCGCCTTGCGGATCTGTGCGGCGTACGCCGGGCCTTGGCTCCTTGCGGTGCCCACCGCGGTCCCGCTGGCAGCACCCGAGTCGGCGGCCGCTACCTCCACCTTCACCCCCGTGGCCTCAAGCAGAGACCGGGCCGACTGCGACACGGTCTGTGAGACACCCCGGGTCGAGATGGTAGCCCCGGTGATCGCCTGCACGTCCTCGCCGGCGCGGAAGGGATCCGACAGCGCCTTTCCGGCGAACTGCGCCAGGAACCAGTCTTCGGTGATCCTCGCGCCGAGCCCCGGGGTCTCCTGGTGCTCAAGGACTCTCACGCCCACGATCTGCTGGGTCGCCGGATCGACACCGACCGCGAGGCGGAAGGTGCTCCAACCCTGTCCCGTCACGTAATACATGTAACCCAGCAAAGCGTTGCGCGGGCCGTACACCTCGTAGACGGGCTCCTCGACCCCTTGCGGCAAGGCGATACCGTCGAGCTTAGCGGTCCTCTCGGCGTCGGGGAAGATGGAGCGGAGGCCCATCTCGATCACTTCCTGCTCCCGCCTGGTCTCGATGATCGGGTTGATCCAGGCGTAGAAAGCGGAGACGATGAATCCCGAAAGCGCCGAGACCAAAGCGAGGGGGATGAGCGCCGCCCAGATCGTGTTGCCTCGTCGTGCCGTCGCCGTCTTTGCTTGCAGCGCCATCTTCCGGTCACCTCTTGTTGCGGCTGCCCTTGGGCCGGGTCAGCGCGTTGATCAGCGGGGTCGCACCGTTCATCACCAGGATCGCGAAGGAGACCCCTTCGGGCGCCGCCGCCCACTGCCTGATCACCATGGTCAACACGCCGATCGCCACCGCATAGATCCACTTGCCCTTGCGGGTGATCGGCGAGGTCACCCAGTCGGTCGCCATATACAGAGCCCCGAGCAACAGCCCGCCTGAGAGCAAGTGGGCAAGGGGGTCGACACCGGAGAGCCAGGCGACGCCGACGACGCCGATGCCGATCCCCACTGGGATGCGCCAGTCGACGATGCCGTACCGGATCAGGATGATACCGCCCACAACGAGCGCCACCGTCGAGGTCTCACCCAGCGATCCTCCCGTCGTTCCGGCAAGAAGCGCCCACATATCGCTGTACGTACCGGTTTGGCCGATCTCGACCAGCGGGGTCGCTCCGGTGACGGTGTCAAAGGGGACGACGAAAGTGCTCATCGGCGCCGCGAAGCTCGCCGTCAGAAAGGCCCGGCCCACCAGCGCCGGGTTGAACGGGTTGGCGCCCAGTCCGCCGAAGGCTTGCTTGCCGACGGCGATGGCCACCACTCCGCCGAGAAACGCCATCCAGGGGGGCAGAGTCGGCGGGAGCGTGAGGGCAAGGAGCAGGCCGGTCAAGGCGGCCGAGCCGTCCCATAGCGCCATCGGCCGCTTGCGCACTTTCAGGCAGACCGCTTCGGTCACCATCGCGCCGGCGATACTGGCTGACACCACCCACAAGGCCGGGAGCCCAAAGAGGTACAGGGCGACCCCCGTCGCCGGGAGCAGAGTGGCGATCACCATCAGCATCGCCTTTTGCGCCGTGAGGGTGGCGTGGATGTGAGGCCCGGGCGAGACGAGGAGACCTGCTCCCGGGTCAGTCTCGATCACTTGCGTGTTACCGTGATCCACCTCGCCCTCGCCTTGTGCAGCGCCCGGCTCCTTCCTCCAAGGCGCCCGGAGCGTCGCGTCACGAGCAAACCAGCGCGCCATCTCACGCACCCCTCTTTGCTCGAGCTTTCTTAAGCACCTCTCGCTTGCCCATGCGGATCAGCTGGGTGAGCGGCAGGTCCGCCGGGCAGCGGTAGCTGCAGAGGCCGCATTCCATGCACTCGGTCACGCCGAGCTTCTCCGCCTCGTCAAAGCGCCCACGAGAGCTGAGGCGGGCGAGCTGTGTCGGCATCAATCCCGCGGGGCAGGTGTCGACGCAGCGGCCGCAGCGCAGGCAGGCCGACTCCCGGAAGTGGTGCAGCTCCGCTTCGGTGCGAGCCAGAATTCCCGACGTCCCCTTGATCACCGGCACCGCGTCGCTGGCGACAGTGATGCCCATCATCGGCCCGCCCATCACAAGCTCGCGGGGCTTCTCCTTGAGCCCCACGGCGGACAGGACGTGGGCGATCGGCGTACCGATGGGAACGATCATGTTCGCGCAACGCTTGACGGCGCCGCCAGCGACGGTAAGGGGCCTGCGGATCAGCGGGAGCCCCTCTCGCAGGGCGTCGGCGATCGCGGCGATGGTGGCGGCGTTGTGCACCACGACCCCGACGGAATCGGGGAACTTGCCCGGAGCGATCACCCTGCCCGTCACCTCAGGGACCAGCACCCGTTCGGCGCCGTAGGGGTATCGAGCCGGAAGCTCCCGGACCTCGAAGTAGCCGTACACCTTCGCGAGCTCCCGGTAGAGGCGGATCGCGTCGCCTTTGTTGGCCTCGATGGCCAGCACCACCCGCTCTGCCCCGAGCGCATGCCGGACCGCCCGCATGCCGTAGAGGAGAGCATCGGTCCGCTCAAGAAGCGTCCGGTGGTCGCAGGTGAGGACCGGCTCGCATTCGCAAGCGTTGACGATGACGGTGTCGATACGGCCCCGAGCGGCCAGCTTCACCGCCGCCGGAAACATCGCCCCGCCCATCCCGACGATCCCCGCGTCGAGCACTCGCTGGTGAATCTCCTCGGGCGAGAGCTGGGTCGGATCTTTCACACCGGCGGGAAGCTCCGCCATCCGGTTTTCGCCGTCGTTCTCGACAATGATCGCCGGCGACCAGATACCCCATGGGTGCAGGACCGGTTCAATGGCCTTCACCTTGCCCGACACCGAGCTGTGCACGGGCGCTGAGACCGGGCCTTCGGGCCGGGCGAGGAGCGAACCCACCAGGACCGGGTCGCCCTTCTTCACGACGGGCACCGCCGCTGCCCCCTGGTGCTGCTGCACCGGAAAGTAGAGGAGAGCCGGGGGAGCCAGGGCCTCGAAGGCCAAGCCCGAGCTTTCCTTTTCATGCGCGATCGCTGCGCCTTTCCGGCCCCACAACTGTGCTAACCGCATGGTCGCCCCTCCCGGCCCTCACGCTTTCTCAAAGCCGCCTAGTGCCCGTCCTTCCCCGTTGGATCAGCGCTCCGCCGACTTCAAAGCGTTGGTCACCGCTGCGATCCACTTGGTCGAAGAGCTGGTGGACCCGGTGATCAGGTCGACCTCGACGCCGTTCGCGGCGACAAACGCCTCTTCGAGCTGTGTCTTCCCTACCACGGTCGGCTCCCAGGGATAGGTGGCGAAATCCTTCCAGGTGCCGTCGGCCTGGACTTCGTTCAGCGTCACGGCGACGATCGTGTCATCCTTGATCGTCACAAGCGCCGTCCCGTACCCGTGATCGTCCGCCGCCGACCGGCCAAAGAACGTGCCGTCGAAGTACTTGCCGCCCTCAACCCGAGCCGCTTTCTCCAGGGCTCGCTTCACCGCGGTCTTCGCGCTGGTCGACGTACCCGTCGCTTGGGCGATACCGTCCACGTCCCAGCTGTTGGCCGCGATAAAGCGCTCAGGCAGCACCTTCAGCGCCTCGTGGTAGGGATCCCACGGATACGTAGACGGTTTGGGGTTGCCGAAACCGTCCATCTCCGTAAGGCGCACTTCCGACACTTTTCCGTCCTTTACCACCACGATCGCCATCAGGTAGCCGTAGGACGTCGCGTCGGATACGGCGACGTAGGTGCCGTCGTAATACACCGGCGCCTGGGCCGCTACTCCTTGAGCCAGCAACACGGCCAACACCACGGCGACTGTTAAGACTTGGGACATCCTCGCTCTCATCTTGTCGACCTCCTTGAATCTTGGAGAGCAGCACAAGCTGGGGTTCCGACCATATTGTGGCACAAATCACAAACCCGCCCCAGCGGCTGTCGTCCCGACTTTTTGGGACAAATGACCAGTGTTATGAGCACCTGCTTGGCACCGTCGGACCCCACATGGCCGCGACGGGGACCGGCCGGGCCGGTCCCCGTCAGTGCTGCGGATGCCAATAGGCCCTACCTTATGAATCGGCGGACCTGATCAGCAGATATAGCGGCTCAAGAGCCGCTCTTTTTCATTTCAGGGGGGGTGACGCCTTTTTTGAGGATGATGTTGCCGTACTTAGCCGTCTCTCCGGTCATGACGACGGCAAACGCCTTTTTGGCCCGCTCGTAGAAAGCAAAGCGCTCGATGCGCGCGATGGGCGGGGCGCCCGGAGCATGGCGCTCGATGGCCTGCCGGTAGCGGGCCTCGACGGCCGGGTCAAGCATGTCGCCTGCTACCGGCGCCATCATGATGAGCGGGCTGGGGTCGTAGCTGTCGAGCTCAAAGAGGGGCAAGATGGCGTCGAGCAAGTCGGCCACCTTGAGCCCGTCCGCGCGGATCACCCGCGGGTTGACGCTTTCGCCGGGAAAGTGGGCGTCCGCGAGGACGATCTCGTCGCCGTGTCCCATGCGGTGCAGCGTGGCGAGAAGTTCCGGACTGATCAGGGGAGAGATCCCTTTGAGCATCTCGTCTGCGCCTCCTGGGGGCCGTCACTTGCCCATGGCCTTGAGATTCTCAAGGCAGCGCTTGACGCATTCCAGCGGCTCGTAGGCGTAACTTTCTTGCTCGACGATGTACCACTGGGTGCCGCCCACCGTCTCGCACAGCTCGAAGATCTCGGCCCAGGGCACGTCGCCCTCTCCGATGAGCGCCTTGTCGTTGGTGGCCGAGTACTCTTTAAGGTGCACCGTGAGCGCTCGCCCAGGGTATTTCTTGAGGAAGGGAACCGCCTCGGCTCCGCCGTGCATCGCGTTGCCCGTGTCAAACTGCATGACCACCTCTTGGCGGGTGTTGCCGAAGAAGGTGTCCCAAGGCAGCTCCCCGTCGAGCGGCTGGAACTCGATGTGGTGGTTGTGGTAGCCCACCCACATGCCGTAGGGCTTCACCGCTTCGGCCAGCTCGTTGAAGAGCTGGGCGCACTCCAGCCAACCTCGCCGGTTGGGCCGCCGCGACTCGGGCATCCACGGCACGATGAGAAACTGGTTGCCGAGGATCTGGTTGAACTCGATGGTCCGTTTCAGCTCGTCGCCGAGGAGTGAATCGAGCGAGATGTGCGTGCCCGCCACCTTGAGGCCGTGGTCGTCGAGGAGTTTGCGCAGCTCCTGTGCGGAATAGCCGTAATACCCTGCAAACTCCACGCCTTCGTAGCCCATGTCAGCTACCGCCTTGATCACGCGCGGAAGGTCTTTCTCGCAATCGTGCCGGACCGAGTAAAGTTGAAGCGCAATAGGAATCCGAGCCATCATCGTCCCCTTCTCTCAGGGTGGTTGTTGTCCGATTATTCGCCGCCGCCCCCGCGATACTCCTTCGGAAACACGCGGTCGCAGGGAAACGGGGAACGTTTCCCTAAACATCGCCGCGAATCTTCCCGCCTCATTTCATCCAAGTTGCAGGAATTTCGCCAACATTGACTGAAAAGTTTACCCCGTCCATCGCAGCACGGGGGTGAACCGTACCCTTGGGGTAAGCTTGCGAGAAGTCGCGAAGAGAGCCGCCGTGAGCCTCTCCACTGCGTCCCGGGCGATCAGCGGACATCCTCACGTCCGGCCCGAGACCCGAAGGCGCGTGATGGAAGCGGCGNGCGAGCTCCAATACGATACGGCCCGCATTCGCAAGGACCGCCACGTCGTCTCCCACCCCCTCCTTGGGCTGTTGCTCCCCAACATCGCGACGCCTTTCTACGCCGAACTCCTGCGCTGTATGCAGGAAGCGGCCTTTGCCCGGGAGTACGACTTGGTCCTCTACGTGAGCCACGACCACATCGCCGCGCGAGTCATCGAGCGGATCGCCGCAGCCCAGCACCTCTCCGGCGTGGTCGTCGTCACACCCCGCCACGGCGAAGACGAGAGCCTGCGCCGCCTGGGTGCCCGCACGCCCGTAGTCGTCCTCGACCACCGGGCGGAGGGAAGCGGCTTTCCCCACGTCACCGTTGACAACCTGAGGGCCGCTCACCGGGCGGTCACCTACCTCATCGAGCGGGGACGCCGGCGCATCGGCACGATCACCGGTCCCTTGGACGTCCAGTCCGCTATGGACCGCCTGCGCGGGTACCGCCTGGCGCTGGAAGAGGCCGGCATCGCCTACGACGCAGGCTGGGTGAAGGAGGGCGACTTTGAGCAGGCGACCGGATACGAGATCACCCGGCGGTGGATCGAATCGGGCGAGTCGCTTCCCGATGCGCTCTTTTGCGCCAATGACCTGATGGCGGCGGGCGCCCTGCAAGCCCTGAGGGAAGGGGGTGTGCGCGTGCCCGAGGACGTGGCGCTCCTCGGCTTTGACGACCTGCCGCTGGCCTCCCAGCTCAAACCGCCCCTGACCACGGTCGCACAGCCGATCCGAGAGATGAGCGAGGCGGCCGTCCGCCTGCTGGGGCGCCTGATCCAAGGCGAAGAGCTCGACGTCCAGCGTGTCGTCCTCGAGGCTCCCTTGATCATCCGGGGTTCTGCGTGATGCAGGAAATGTTGCAGCATAATATTGAGACAATGCGAACATATATTTGCAGGAATGTTTCTCCGAAAGGACGAAGGATTGTATCGTTCTGAATTCATGCGCCCGTCGCACAACAATAGGGCGAGAGGACCAAGAGGGGGGAGTGCCCGGACAGAAGATGAATCGCTATCCGGTGCTCTATTTCCAATTTTTCGATGAAAGGAGCTGTTTGTAACCCCATGGTTATTACGAATCAGCGAACCTTTCTTTTTGTGACGCTCGCCGCGCTGTTGCTCGCGCTGGGCACGGCGCAGATCGCGACAGCGCAGGAGCAGATCACCTTGACGGTGCTCGAGTACTTCGATGCGACCAGCCCCAGCGCCGCGCGAGAGATCGAGGAGGTCTGGAACGAGTTTGCTCGCCGCAACCCCGACATCCGGGTGGAGCGGGAGGACCTCTACCTTGAGCCGTTCCACCAAAAGCTTGCAGCGTACGTGGCTTCGGGGCAACTGCCCGATGTGATCCGCATGTGGCCGGGCGGCCGCACAAGCCACCTCCATCACCAGCGCCTCGTCAAGGACCTCGCGCCCTTCGTGGAGCCCTACCGGGACGTCCTCTTTGAAGCTGCGCTGCAGCCCCAGGCCGGCGGGTACCTGGCGATGATCCCCGAGGGAATCACCGCGACCCACGTGCTCTACACCAACACCAAGCTCCTGGCACAGCTCGGGCTTGAGATCCCCAAGACGTACGACGACCTCAAGGCGATGGTGCCCAAGCTGCGGGCGGCGGGTCTTGAGCCTGTCCTCATGGGCGCCCAGGACGACTGGGTGATCCAGTCCACCTTCTTCAGCATGATCCTCGGCCGCCTCGCAGGCGACGCGTTTACCGACGCCATCCTGGCTGGTCAGGCCAAATTCACCGACGAGCCGTTCTTGAAGAGCCTGCGCTTTTTCAAGCAGCTCTTTGACGACGGCGTCTTGAGCCCCACCATCGTGCAGACGGGCTACGGAGAAGTGAACGCCCTCTTCGCCGCGGGCCAGTCGCCCTTTATGATCGACGGCATCTGGAAAGTGGGCAACTTCCTCACCGACCCGACCACCGGCGAGGCGCTGATCCCTCCCGCGGAGCAGGAGTACATCGAGCTCCTGGTCTTCCCCGAGATCCCGGGCGAGCTCGTCTCCAACTCGACGGCGGCGGTGGTCAGCACCGGCTTCGGCATCAACGCGGCCATCCCGCCGGGCTCGGCCAAAGAACGGGCGGCATGGCGCCTTATCGAGTGGATGATCTCTAAGGAGGTGCAGCAGTTCCGCCTCGAAACGGGATCCAACTGCTGCGCCCGCAAGGACATCGAAGTGGGCGACGTCGAGCCCCTGGTCAGGAAACGCCTCGCGTTCCTTGAGGGCCGGCCGACCACCTACGTGATCGACAACGCGTTCGTCGCCGACGTCTACGGCCCGCTCAACGTGGGGCTGCAGGAAATCGCGCTCGGACTTGCCACCCCCGAGCAGGTGGCCAACCGGGTCCAGCAAGCCTTCGACGCCTGGTACCGCACCCAGCAGCAGTGATGTCTCCAGTCGATCCCTACAAGAGGATCGCAGTGTAGCGAGGGATCTCTCGCGTGAAAACCTCACCGCGTTGGGTGACAACACAGCGGGAAGCGGCGGGGCCGGATGGTCCCG
>NICF_comb_assmDRAFT_10001468_pt1 | contig 18650 bp, 17 predicted proteins | sample NewIslPassag4_SG_FD_11279 | JGI IMG/M metagenome (IMG submission 11279) | reverse complement strand
ACACGCAAGCCGCGATGAATACGCCGAACATGATCCATTTGTGCATTGCCACGTGCTCCCCTTTGTGCTGTAAATGTCTATCCCTTATATTAACCAACATGATCCGTTCATCTCAACCACAAACCGGGGAGAGACACAAAGTTTTCGCTCCATTGTGACAAAATATTGAACAATCAGTCCGGCGAGCTGTACCGCTTGAGCAACCGTTCCGCCTCCGCGCGCACGAAACTCCAGGGCATCGTGAAATGATGGTGGTATCCCCGGCAGACGTAGGCCGCCGTCAGCCCTTCCGACTCCATCCGCTCCTCGTACACCTTGATGCCGGACGTGCGGAACATTCGCCGCAGCGCGGCGAGTTCGAGCAGTACCCGGTCCTGCAGCCCGCGCAGAATCGACTCGTAGAAGCGCGGGAGCTTCAGCCTCGACGAGCCGACAACGCGGATATCGTGATCGAGGATGCGGACGGCGATGCCGAGCAGCACATACCGCTTGACGGCTTCCAGCTCTTCTCCGCTCTGCAGCGGCGGCCGGCCGGGATGAGCGGGCTCGACCGCCGGATGCGCGCGATGACCCGTCGGTTGTCCGGTGCCGGCGCCCGATTGCGCAGGCTCGACCGCCGGCTGTGCGGACCCGCCCGCCGGACATGCGCGATGACCCGTCGGTTGTCCGGTGCCGGCATCCGGACGCGCAGGATCGCACTCCGTCCGGCTGAACGGCTTCGACGCCGCGGCGGGCGGCATGGACGCCGTGCCGGAACCGCCCGTCCGTCCGCTGATCTCCGCGGCCATATCGATCCCTCCATGATGCGAACATGTGTTCTTATTATATCCCGTTGCTGTCAGCGGATCAAGGGGGCCGCGGACGGAAAACGACGGCATAAACATATAAGCCGCCCATCCGTCACTTCCGGTCGGGCGGCTGCTGATCGGTCGGCTTGCGTTCGCGCAGCACCGCAATGAGCGATTTCAATTTGTCGGGAAACGGCACCCCGAGCTCCCCGCAGTTCTCCGCGATCGAGATCAACTCATTGACCAGATAGAAATAAATCGCGCCGCTCATCACCGCCGAGCCGCTGCCGAGCAGCACATCGATCCGATGGGCGAGCAGAATGACGAGCAGCATGATCCCTTTCATCCCCAGGCCGCGGAAGCCGATTGCGCTGGACAATCCCTGCTTCCGCTTCACCGCCGCCGCCACGCCGGTGACGTAATCGACCCCGATTGCAACCATCAGCGCCGTAAGGGCCTCGGACCAGCCGCCGTACGCGAACGCGAGAACGGAGCCGATCACCGCTCCCGCCGACGACAGGACCAGCCCGGGTGTGATGTTCAGCGTCATGTCGATCCCGCCCTTCGGCCTCAACGCCGGATTCTGACCTTCTTGCCGGCGCCGTCCCACTCCACGCGCGCTCCAAGCGCCTCGGCGAGCCGGCGGACCGGCACGAAACCCGTGCTGCCGGATACCTTCGTCGGCCACGGCGCGCCGTCGATGATCACCTTGCCCGCGTTCCAGCCGACGACGGCGCCGAGCGCTTCGCCGATCGCCCGCGCCGGTCCCCACGAGACGCCTTCGGTCGCGAAGCCGTCCGCGACCCAGACGCCGTCGATCTCGATGGCGACCGGCACGGTTTCATCCGGCTGCGGCCCATCCGCCTCCCGGTCGTACCGGCGCAGATTGTGCGCTTTTATGATCTCGATCAGCTTGTCCGCATATCCCGGGTCCGTCGCGTAACCGCTCTCCCGCAGCGCCCTCGCCTGCCGCTCCGGATCGCCGGCGGCCCGTACCGGCGCGTAGCGCGGCAGCTGCAGCAGCAGATCCTGGTCCTTGAAGCAGTCATAGACGCTGTCGTAAGCGCGGAAGTCGGCCGCTTCATGAACGTCCCGCCCGTCCCGCACTTCCCATGTCTTCCGGTTTACGGTTCTGCCCCGCCAGTACTCGTTCGGCTTGCCTCCGCCGGCCTTGATGCCGCAGACGTTGTTCCAGGGCGGGATGACCCCGCCGGTCTCAAGCAAACTTTGCGCCAGCCGGACCGACACGAAGAGCGGCGAACCTTCACGCCGGACGCGAATGGCGATCGGCGCCAGCGTCTGAAAAAATTGCTCCCGCGTCATGGCCGGACTCCTCCTCTCAACGAGCGGACACTTGTCCTGTTGCCACAATATGCGGATGGTGCGCATGGGGTGCGGGCGGCGGCACAGACTTTTCGCACAGCCGGGGAAGGATGCGCGACGCGCGGGGATTGCGGCGGCAACACGTCGCTCATGAAGCCGTTCACATGAAGTTCGCCAGAACCGGGATCGGCTGAAATTCCTCCGGCGCCCGGCGGGACTTAAGAGCCGTTTCCGGCCGCAAAGGGAGCGATTCTTGCCAGCCGCTCGCCGGCAAAGCAGTATCGCGGCGGCATGACGGAGCTGATCAGGCCGGTGCAGGGGGAAGAAAGCGGCTCCCCGTCCAGGGTTGCAAAGACCTGGCCTTCCCGCAGGATGGCGCCCGCTTCAACTTCCGGCAGAAAAAGTCCGTGTCGCTTGGCATGGACGGGGATCAGCCGATCGAAGTAGGTGACCTCGCCGCGGCTGGCCGCGCCGTCCAGCAATCCCGCATGGATCATCAGCCGGATAACGGCGTCATGGCACATCCGGGCCGATTCAAGATCGATAAATCCCGACGGCTGTCCGCCTTTCAGTTCGATCAGCACCGCCTGTTTCCCGGCATGGCAGGCTTCCAGAAACAGCTGTCCCCTCGCCCCTCCGGAACGAACCGCGTACGGAATGCCCAATGCTTCCGCCATTTCCCGCTGGTGATCGTATTCATCGTGCAATGTGACGACATAGTTGGAACCGTAAATGCCGCAGCAGTGGAGATCGACGAGCATGCGAACATCGCTCAGCTCCGACCAGATGGCGTGCGCCGTCAGCTGGGTGGCACTGCCGCACGGATCCCCCGGAAAGATGCGGTTCATGTCCAGCCCGTCGAAGGGCGAACATCTCGACCGATGGCGGTAGGCGGCGGGATTGCAGACCGGAATGATTTTCACCCGCCCCCGCAGGTTCCGCTTCCGCCTGAGCGTATCCATCAGAAGATGAGCCGCCAGGATGCCCGTATGTTCATCCCCGTGAATGCCGGCGGTGATCGCCATAACCGGTTCCCCCGATCCGAATTCATGGACGGCAATTTCGGTCAGACTGAGCGGATCGGCAATGATTGTTCTCATCGTCTTCCTCCTTGTCTGATGTGCGGGATCTTAAGCTTCCAGAGGATAATGGCAAGCGACGAGATGGCCGTCCCTTTGCGCCTTCAATTCCGGAGCGTGAAGCCTGCATTCCACTCGCGCATAGGGACAGCGGGTATGGAAGGCGCAGCCCGCCGGCGGATTGGCGGGATTGGGAAGATCCCCCTGCAGAATGACGCGCTTTTTCCTTTTGGTCGGGTCGGGAACCGGTACCGCGGACAACAACGCTTCCGTATAGGGATGAAGCGGACGGGAGAACAGCTCGTCCTTGTCGGCGATCTCCACCACTTTCCCCAGATACATGACGGCGATGCGGTCGCTGATATGCTTGACGGCGGGCAGCCCGTGGGCGATGAAAAGATACGTCAGCTGAAATTCCCGCTGCAGCCGCTCCAGCAGATTCAGAATCTGCGCCTGAATGGAGACGTCCAGCGCCGACACGGGCTCATCGCAGACGATCAATTTGGGCTTCAGGATGAGCGCCCGGGCAATGCCGATCCTCTGGCGCTGGCCGCCGCTGAATTCATGGGGATGGCGCGACAGATGGTCTTCGTTGAGTCCGACGATGCGCATCATTTCGACCAGGCGTTCGCGCACCTGTTTTCTGTCCCGGATTCCGTGCACATGGAGGGGCTCCGCCAGAATTTTTTCCACCGTCATTTTGGGATTCAGCGAGGAATAAGGATCCTGAAAAATGATCTGGATGTCCTTGCGGACTTTCCGCAATTCCTTGCGGTTCAGTTCCAGCAGATTTCTGCCGTCAAACCACACCTCTCCCGCCGTCGGTTCGATGAGCCGCATGATGAGCTGTCCGAGGGTGGATTTCCCGCATCCGGACTCCCCCACGATCCCCAGCGTCTCGCCGGGCTTGACCCGAAGGTCCACGCCATCCACCGCCCGGACAACCCCCCGCTTGGACAACCAGCCGTTCCCGATGGGAAAATGCTTCTTGAGCCCTTTGGTCTCAAGAATCCAGGATTGCTTCGTATTTGCCGTCGACATGGCGGCCCTCCTTGATTTCCTTGGCTTTCATGCAGCGGGCGGCATGCGCTTTCCCGATCTGTTGCATTTCCTGCCTCAAGGCCCGGCATTCATCGGTGGCCCAAGGACAGCGCGGATGAAACACGCAGCCCGGAGGTTTCTCCAGCAGATTCGGCACCGTTCCCGGAATGGAATACAGCTCGTCCCGGTCTTCTTCCCATCCGGGCAGCGACCTCAGCAATCCGATCGTGTACGGGTGGCCGGGATTGGCGAAGATGTCCCGGACCGGCGCCTCTTCCACAATTTCGCCCGCATACATGACGATGACGCGGTCCGCGATTTCCGCCACGACGCCGAGGTCGTGGGTGATCATGATCATGCCCGTTCCTTTTTCCTTGATCAGCCGGTTCATCAATTCCAGCATTTGCGCCTGAATGGTCACATCCAGCGCCGTCGTCGGCTCGTCGGCGATCAGCAGCTCCGGCTCGCACGCCAGCGCGATCGCGATCATGACCCGCTGCCGCATGCCTCCCGACAGCTCATGGGGATAGCTTCGCGCCACTTTTTTCGGATTCGGGATGCCGACCATTTCCAGCATCTGCTCGCTTCGTTCAAGAGCCGAACGTTTGTCCAGCTTCCGGTGCAGGCGAAAGACTTCGCTGATTTGATCTCCGATGGTCAGCACCGGATTGAGGGAGGTCATCGGCTCCTGAAAGATCATGGAAATGCGGTTGCCCCGGATTTTGCGCATTTCCTGTTCGCTGAGCTGCAGCAGATCCTGTCCATGGAACAGTATCCGGCCGCCGACGATTTGTCCCGGATGGGGGACCAGCCGCATGATGGAGAGGGACGTGACGCTTTTGCCGCAGCCGGACTCGCCGACAATGGCCAGCGTTTCGCCCTTCGCCAGCGAAAAACTGACATGGTGGACGGATGGAACCGCGCCCTTCCGGGTCATGAAACAGGTGGACAAATCTTCGACTTCCAGCAGCATGTCCTCCGACGGACGCACGGGACAGCCCCCTTCTTGCGAATGGATTTCATGATTCAGTCAAGGTTGAGCCGGGGATCCAGGTAATCCCTGAGCCAGTCTCCGAGGAAAATGACGCCCAGGACCGTGATGGTGATCGCCAGTCCGGGAAAGGTGGCGATCCACCAGCTCGTCGCCAGATAATCGCGCCCGTCGCTCAAAATGTTGCCCCAGGTCACATGCGGTGCGGTCACACCCAGGCCGAGAAAGCTCAAGGACGATTCGCTGATGATGGCGGATGCCACGCTGGTTGTGCACAGCACAATGAAGCTCGGAATGACGTTGGGCATGATATGGGCGAAAATGATGCGAAAGCTGCCCGAGCCTGCCGCCCGCGACGCCTTGACGAATTCCCGCTCCTTCACGCTGAGCACTTCGCTGCGGATGACCCGGGCGTAATAAGTCCAGCTCGTCAGACCGAGAACGAAGATGACGGTCATGACGCCGGGACCTGCGACCATGGCGAAGACGAGCAGAAGCAGCATGTTGGGAATGGCGATAAACGCATCGGTGACGCGCATGATGACGCGGTCCACCCATTTGCTGAAGTACCCCGAAAACAGGCCGAACACGATCCCGATGGCGCCGGCCACCACCACCGAAAAAACGCCGACCAGCAGGGAGATGCGGGAACCGACAAGCAGGCGGCTGAGCAGGTCCCTGCCCAGATGATCCGTGCCGAGCGGATGTTCCGCCGAACCTCCCTTCATCCACATCGGCGGCTGGAGCCGCTTGGCCACATTGGCCTGAAGGGGATCATGCGGCGCCAGAACATCGGCGAAGACGGCCGTGAAACAGACCGCCAGTATGATGATGAGGCCGATGATTCCCGTTTTGCTTGCGACCAGGCTCCGGAAGATCCGAATCCATCGCCCGCCGTCTTTCTTCCTTCGAATCCCGGCGCTTGCGGCGCTCAGTTCCAAAGATCCCATTCCATTCATAAATGCACCTCTTCAGTCCTCGAACTTGATGCGCGGATCGACAAAGCGGTACAGGATGTCGGCGATCATGTTGCACACAATGACGATCACGGAGATGACGAAAACGGCCGCCTGAACGATGGCCATATCTTTTTTGTTGACCGCGTGAATGACCAGCTGCCCCATCCCGGGCCAGGCGAAAATGGTCTCCGTGATCAGCACGCCGCCGAGCAGACCGGCAAAATCCAGCGCCAGCACGGTGATCGTGGGCAGCAGCGCGTTGCGCAGGGCGTGTTTCCAGATGACCACCCGCTCGCTCAGCCCTTTGCTTCGGGCTGTGCGTATGTAATCCTGGGACAGCACTTCGAGCAAATTGGAGCGAATGAGACGCGTCAGCTTGGCCATCAGCGACGTTCCGAGGGTGATCGCCGGCAACAGCACGAATGCGATGCCGCCCCGACCCGACACGGGCAGCCATTTGAGCTCGACGGCAAACAGCAGAATGAGCATAATGCCAACCCAGAAGTTGGGCGCCGCCTTGCCGACCACCGACAGCCCCGTGATGAGAAGATCGACCGGCGAGTTTCTTTTCAGAGCGGACAGGACCCCGAGCGGAAAGGCCAGCAGCACGGTGATCAGGATGGAGCCAAGCGCCAGTTCCAGGCTCGCGGGGAGACGTTCCAGCACGATGGAAAGCGCCGGCTCGGAATAGTAGTACGAACGGCCGAAATCCCCCTGCACCACATTGCCGAGAAATTGCAAATATTGCATATACATGGGCTTGTCAAGTCCGAGGGCCTTCGCAAGTTCCTCGCGGTCCTCCGCCGTCGCGTCATCGGGAAGCATCAGCGCAATCGGGTCTCCCGAAACATACACAAGGACAAAAACAATGGTCGAGATGATGAACATGAGCGGGATAAACTGCGCGACGGACTTCAGGATATACTTGCTCACGCTTCCCCTCCTTCCGGGAAAGAGGGGACAAACGTCCCCTCACAACTCATTGCGCCGGTTTGATGTTGTTCACATAGAACATTTCGTCAATGCGCGGCACAAACTGGATCCGGTCGTTCACCCCGTAGTTTTCCATGAGCTGGAATTGGGGGATCATCGGCCGCTCTTCCGCGATGATCTGTTGAATGCGCTGATATTGGGCGGCCCGCTCTTCCGGATTCATGTTCTTGCCTGCCGCGGCGTGCAGCTCGTCCACTTCCGGATTGCTGTAATCCGAGTCTCCCTGCGAGTGCGCGGTCGTGAACCGGTTGTAGTCGCTGGAAGGATCGCTGAGCGAGCTGGACAGTCCCCACAGATACATGTCCTGAAGCGTTCCCGCGCTTTGGCGATCCGCGTAGAGGCTGTTGTCCAGGATTTGCAGATTGACCTGGAATCCGACCGCTTCCAGCATCGTCGCCGTAATTTCGGCCACTTCCTTGTCCTTCAGGTAACGCGATTGCGGAGCGTTGACCGTCAGCTTCACCCCGTTCGGATAACCGGCTTCCGCCAGCAGCTGCTTGGCGCGTTCCGGATCATACAAAGACGTGTTGTACAGCGAAGGCTCATGACCCGGTACGCCCGGTGTTGTAATGGTTCTCGTCGCAACGGCGCCGCCTTCATAAATGTAATCCACGATGGCCTGTTCATCGATGGCCAGGTCGATCGCTTCCCGCACCCTCGGGTCGGCCGTCGGTCCCTCGCTCGTCTTGAGCAGCCAGAACAGAACGCGTTTGATCAGCCCCCGTTCGACATGGGTTCCCGCATTGTCGTTGATGCGCGAAATATCCGTTGCCGGAACGCTGATCGCCAGATCGATGCCTCCGGTCAGCAGCTCGGAGACGCGGGTGGACGCTTCGGGGATGATGCGGAAGACCACCTCATCCCATACCGGGTCTCCTCCCCAGTAGTCCGAGAACTTCTCCAGAATGATGCGGTCGTCTTTCCGCCATTCCTTATACATGTAGGGACCGGTTCCGATCGGATGGGCGGCGAAATATTCGACCCCGTTTTCTTCGATGTATTTGGACGGCAGCATGCCGGAGCCGATCCGCGAAATCCGGTTCAGCAGAATCGGATCGGGCTCGTGGGTAATGATGTCCACCGTGTAATCGTCGATGATTCGGACTTCCTTGATCTGTTCATAGTTGCGGCTGTTGGTAAATTCTTTGCCGTAGGCGATGCGTTCCAGAGAGAACTTGACGTCCTTCGCCGTGAACGGGTCGCCGTTGTGGAACTTCACCCCTTCACGCAGCTTGAACCGCCAGGTCGTATCATCGATGTTTTCCCAGGAAACCGCGAGATTGGGCACCAGATTGTCGTTCTCATCCCGAATGATCAGGTAATCGAAAATGTTGACCAGCACCGCGCCGGTATTCGTGTTCAGGCTGGCGTGCGGATCAAAGGATGTGATGTCCGACGAAATGCCGATGGTAATCGTTCCGTTGGAAGCGGGCTTGGTCGACGCGCCGGTGTCGGAAGAAGAGCTTGTGCCGGCAGAGGAACCGCTCCCGGCGGTCGAGGTGTTCGATGAGCTGGTCTGCCCCGAGTTCGAGTTGCTGCTGGAGCAGCCTGCCAGAAAGACCAAGACGGCCAACAACCATACGCTTGCCATTTTCCCGAATTTCTTGATGTTCATCGTCGCAACTCCTTTGCTGTTCAATCTTGATGATGGGACAGCGAGCCGAGCATGCCGGCGAACAGGGCCGCTCGAACAGGAAGCTGATCGATGTAGATATGTTCATGTTCCGCATGCGGCCCTTCTCCCACGGCGCCGAGTCCGTCCAGGGTCGGAACCCCGAGAGCCGCCGTAAAACTTCCGTCGCTGCCGCCGCCGACGGATTTTTCCGTCACTTCAATGCCCAATTGCTCTCCGCATCGTCTGGCCAGTTGGAACAGTTTCTCCGTCTGCTCCGTTTTCTCCATGGAAGGCCGCATGATGCCGCCCGACACGGAAAGGCTCGCGCCGCTGATTTGGGTTTGAAGCGTTTTCATGAATTGGTCGATTTTTGCCGCTTCCGATTTGTCGGAGAACCGGACGTCCACTTCAAATTCGCACGAGTCGGGAACGACATTGACCCCCTTGCCGCCGCGAATGGTGCCGACATTCACCGTCGTCCCCTTCGCATAATCCGTCAGGGAGCGGAGCTTGATGATCTGGTATGCCGCTTCATCGATCGCGCTTACACCCTGTTCATGGTGATTGCCCGCATGCGAACTGACGCCTTTGACCGACACCTTGTAACGCATGATGCCCTTGCGCGCCGTCTTCAGGGCGCCGCCCGGTCCGGACGCTTCCGGGACCAGCACCGCATCGCTTTTCAAGCCTTCCCGTTCGATAATCGGACGCGAAGTGCAGCTGGCCAGCCCCTCGTGATCGCTGTTGCACAAGAAGACGATTTTTTTGCCGAAGGAGCGTCCCGTTTCCAGCCAAGCCTTGACGGCCCATATGGCCAGCACGATCCCGCCCTTCATGTCGAGGACACCCGGACCGTACATGCGATTGTCTTGCACGCGATAGCGCAGCTGCCCCTGTTCCCATACGGTGTCGAAATGGCCCAGAATCAACAGCTGGTTGGGCTGGCTGCCGAGCTCTACCCGGAAATGGTCGCCCGTATCCTTCTGGGGAAAAATCTCCGCCGTCAGATTCAACCTTTCCCGAAACAGCGACCGCAGTTCCCGGCCGCACCGGTCCACCAGTTCTTTGTTTCGGGTGGGCGATTCCGCTTTGACCAGCCGTTCCAGATCCGCCAGCATCTGATCCTGGTGTTTGCGCAAGTAGCTCAGCACATCCTGCATGGTTTCACTCCAACTCTTATTCAAACAAGTTGTCGTATTGATTGTACAAGGACTCCAATTTCTGCAGACGTTTGTTGATGCAGGACGCTTCCTTCATTCTGAGACCCGCCGCCAACAAGTTGAGCAGGCTCATGACCGGCGCAATCGAGTTGTATCCGCTTTCATCACGGTTCGTATTGGCCAGCAGCGTAACGTTCGAAATGACGCCGATGGGAGAAAGCTCATGGTCCGTGACGGCAATCACCTTCGCTCCCAGCGATTTGGCGTTGAGCGTATAGTGATATGTATCCTTCACATAGCGCGGGAACGAGATGGCGACGATTGCGGATTGGGGAGTCACGCCGAGCAATTCCTGCACGCCGGTGAAACGGACCACATGCACGTTGTCGCGCATGACGCCCAGAGTCATGCCGAGCCAGGATGCCGCCGGATAAGCGGTGCGGTTGCCGATGATATAGATCTTGTCCGCTTCCGCCAACATCTGGATGGCCTGCTGCAGATTGTGCCTGTTCAGCTTCTGCAACGTCTCCCGAATGATGCGGATATCCGTTTCGATGATCGCCGCAAAAGGGTCCTCGTTGTCCTTCTCCTCCGGAGCCCGGGTGAACTCTCCCTGTCCCAGAATTTGCATCTGAATGCTCTTTTGCATTTCGGAAAAACCGTTGAACCCCAGGGAATAGGCAAGACGAATGACCGTCGTTTCGCTGACCTGCGCCTCCCGGGCGATCTGCGCCAGGGTCAGATAGCTGGCTTTGTCGATGTTCTTCAGCAAATATTCGGCCACCGTTTTCTTGCCCGCCGACAGCGTGTCGTAATGTTCCTTCACCAGCATGTCAAAGGATTTTTGCGTGGGCAGGCTCTGATGATGCATCTTCTCACCCCCTTTGTTATTGAAGAATTATATACTTCTTTTAGAATTATATAACGAATTTTTTGCTTCTACAAGATAGCACATGTTTAGTTCGAGCGCAAGACCATCATTGGTTGTTTCACCCTCCGGACGGGAAAGCCAGGGGCAATAAAAAAAAAAAAAACAGACTCCGCAATGCACGGAATCCGTATGGTGCGTATGGTTGCATTCACGGTCTGCCCGACCGGAAGCGGTGCAAACCGGAAGGCGCTTCGCTCATTTATCCCCGCTCATGATTCGGATCGAGAATGAGCTTCACGCCCTCCGTCCGAAGCTGGTCCATCCGGCGCGCCCAATCCTTGAACCGTTCGAACACGTCGTCCGGACAGCCGAACACGCGCTTCACTTCCTCAAGAATTTGCCTCTCCTTCTCGCCCATGCTGCCGTCCGCCAGCACGAGCAGCATCAGCTCGGCGAGAAACACGCGCTTCACATGCTCATCCTGAACGCACCTGAGCCATGTCCCGATATCCGCAAAGCCGCCGGCGGCCGTCTCTTCCGACACCCCGAGCTCTTCCATGCAGGCTTGCAGATAGCTGCGCTCATTGCGCGCGACGAAGCCGTCCGCGTCGGCCAGAAGGCGGGCCAGCCGCATGAAGGCGATTTTATGTTCCGGTTTTTGCAGCAAATGAAGATACATGGTGTCCAGCCCCTTGCGCCGTGTCTTTGCCCATTCCGTTTCGACAATCCCTGACCAAACTCCTGCACGATCCGCCCGCGCGCCGCCCGAACTCCAACAAGCGGAACCGGCCGACCGCGGCCGACCCGCGGCCGACTTATAATATTCCGCTCAGGCTGCCCCCGCGCGCGAACAGCCGGTCAATCCGCTTCTCGACGGCCGGATCGGACTCGAGCGGCGGCGCGTGATGCGGCTTCGACCGCGCGTCGATCACGACGTTGTCGCAGCCCCAGTGCTTGAACGCGTAAACCTCGCCCACGCCGTAGATGTCGTGCGACGGATTGCTGCGGGTGAACGTCACCCACAGGAAGTTGCGCAGCGATTCGGCGGCGAATCCGCTGTCGTCGACGATCACGATGAGCGGGCATTCCGCAAGCGGCCCGCGCGCGGCCAGCGCCTCCGTCAGCCCGCGCATCTGCCGTCCCGCTTCTTCGTAGCTGACGAACGCCGGCCCTTCGAGGACGACGACGCCCGGCATGACGAGCCGCGCGCCGCCGAACTCCCCGAGACCCGCAAGCGCCTCGGGCACCTCGACGCACAGCTCGCGCAGCTTCGGTCCGCACGCCGCGAAGATCGCTTTGCTTCCCTCGTTCAGCCCGGTGCCGGAATAATCGAGGGTGTCGATCGTCGTATTCGTCTGAAAATGAATGTCGCGCCTGAGGTCGATCCGCTCGAGCACCCAGCCGAAAAACTCCTCGATCCGATGCGTGCTGAGCGGCCGGTCCTCCTCCGCGGCGATGAACAGATATTTCGCGAGGCTGAGCTGCCCGGTGCCCAGGATCCGGTTCGCGATCGTCAGCAATTCCATGGGACGGCGCATTTCCGCATAAGGCGTGTACCGCTCGTAGCCGATCGCGAGCAGCAGCGGATGCACGCCGGCGGCGTCGACGGCGTGCACTTCCTTCACGCCGGGAATTTCCTGCTTCACGGCGTCGCCGGTCAGCTCGTGGATCAGCTCTCCGAAGGCGGTGTCCTCCTGCGGCGGGCGTCCGACGACCGTGAACGGCCAGATCGCGTTCCGCTTCGCGTAAACCTTGCGCACATGCAGGACGGGGAACGGATGGACGAGGCTGTAGTAGCCGAGATGGTCGCCGAACGGCCCTTCCGGCTTCGTCTCGCCGGGACGGATCTCGCCCGTGATGACGAAGTCGGCGTCCGCGCTTACGGCATGGCCGTCCGCGTCATACCCGTACCGGAACCGGCGGCCGGCCAGCAGCCCGGCGAACAGCAGCTCGCTGAGCCCTTCCGGCAGCGGCATGACGGCCGACAGCGTATGGGCGGGCGGACCGCCGACGAAGATGCTCACCTTCAGCGGCTCGCCCCTTCGGGCCGCCTTGTGCTGATGAATGCCGATGCCGCGATGGATCTGATAGTGCAATCCGATCTCCCGGTTCGGCACATATTCATTGCCGCTGAGCTGCACGCGGTACATCCCGAGGTTCGCGTGCATCGGCCCGGGCTTGTCCGGATCCTCCGTGTAGACTTGCGGCAGCGTGATGAACGCCCCGCCATCCTTCGGCCAGAACTTGAGGTGCGGCAGATCGGCTATCGCGATCTCCTCGAACGCGGCGGAAGCGGCGCTTACCCGCTTCGGCAGCGCGTTCAGCGCCGCCCAGGCAGCGCCGGCCTGCTGCAGCGGCTTCCGCAGCGCCTGCATCGGATCATTGCGCAGCGCGATGACGCGCCGCGCCGCCTCCCATGTGCGGCGGAAGATGAACCGGCTCCGCTCGATCGTGCCGAACAGGTTCGACACGGCGCGGTACCGGGTCCCCTTCACGTTCTCGAACAGCAGCGCCGGACCGCCGGCTTCATGCACCCGCAGATGGATCGCGGCCATTTCCAGCTCGGGGTCCACTTCCTCGCGCACCCGGACCAGATGCCCGTTCCGCTCCAGATCCCGCACGCAGGCTTCCAATGACGGATACATCGGAACGCTCCTTTCCTGACGTCACCTTCCAGGCAAGCAAAAAACGGCTGGCGCCGGACCAGCCTTCACTTCGCCGATATGCGATTAACCGTTGTGCAGCAATTCGTTGAATTTCTTGATCTGCTGGCGCTCGCCGGCGACGACGACCGTCATGTCGGCGAGAATCCGGTCGTCCGGACCGGGGTTGATCTTCTGTCTTCCCTTCTCGATGAAGGCGAGAACGGTCGCTCCGGTGCGCTGGCGAACCTGCAGCTCGGCGATCGTCTTGCCCACGCTCTTGAAATGGGGTTCCACCTTGGCCCATTCGATGACCAGTTCATCCAGCGTCACTTCGATCGACTCGAGCGCCTTCGGTTTGTACTGCATGCCCCCGATGATGGACGCGACCTGCCTCGCTTCGTCGTCGTCCAGCGTCACTTGGGAGATCGTCTCTTCCGGATCGTCATCATCGAAATGGTAAAGTTCCCTTCGGCCGTCGTCGTGAATGACGATGACCAGCCTGTCCCCCGAATTGGCGTCCACCTGAAATTTCCTGCCAATACCGGGCAAGTCCGACTCGCGAATGGTAGCCATTTCCTCGTTACATCCTCCGTTCCTTTAATCGGTCCCCGTCCGCTTGACCGTCTCCTTCGGCTTGCTCCAGCCGAAGACGCGGTTCAAAGCAGCGTATATATGTTTGGATTCCTTGGCAAGCAACGGGCCGGCAATGGCCAGAATGAGAACGTACAGCGCGGAGAAAGGCTGCAGCAGCGGCGCCAGAGAGGCTTCCGCCCCCAGATTGGCCACGATGATCGTAAATTCGCCCCGCGCCACGACGGTCAGCCCGATGTTCATCGAAGCCCTGTGCGACAGGCCGGCGTTGCGGCCCGAAATCATGCCCGCCGCGATGTTGGCGATCAGCGTAATGACTACCGCGCCCAGAGCGTACCATACCGCGCCGCCCAAGGACGTCGGGTCAATGCTGAGACCGAAGCTGAAGAAGAAGATGGCGCCGAAGAAATCGCGGTACGGCACGACCAGATGCTCGATGCGCTTGCTGTGCTCGGTCTCCGACAGCGCCAGCCCGAGCAGCAGCGCGCCGATCGCTTCCGCCACATGCAGCTTCTCGGAAAATCCGGCGACGAAGAACAACAATGCAAATATGACAATGATGAAAATCTCATTCGATGTGATATTCAGCAGCTTGTTCAGAATCTTTCTGCCCCGGTTGCCGATAACGAAGAACAGCAGCATGTAGCCGACCGAAATGCCGACGGCCAGCAGCACCCCGCCCACCGATGTCGCGCCGCCCAGCAGCAGGCCGGACATGATGGACAGGAAGACGGCCAGGAACAGGTCGTCGAACAGGACCATGCCGAGAATGAGTTCCGTCTCCGAGTTGCCGGTCCGGCGCAGGTCGACGAGCGTCTTCGCGACGATCGCCGTCGACGACACGGACATCATGCCCGCGACAATCAGCGATTCATAGAGCGGCAGTCCGGCGATAAAGCCGAAGCACAGACCAAGCACGAAATTGATAATAACATAAATTGAGCCTCCGAACACGATTTTCTTGCCCGACCGGACCAGTTTCGATACGGAGAATTCCAATCCGACATAGAAGAGCAGGAACAGCACGCCGACTCTGCCGAGGAATCGGATGACTTCCTGGCTTTCGACGAAGGTCAGATCGATGAAGCCGAGCTCCGGCGCGTGGGGCCCGACCAGCATCCCGAGCACGATCAGGAAAGGGATGATGGACATTTTCAATTTTCCGGCCATTAGCGAGAACAGTGCGATCAACAGCAAGGCGGTTCCGACTTCAAAGATCATGTGATCCATACGGCGGCTATCTCCCTCCCTTTGCAGTCGCGATGCCCGTGTCCATTATACCTGAATAAAGGGAGATTATCCAATCTGCGGGCGAGTGTCGCCAATAAATGCGCGAATATGTATCAACCTTTCAATTTCTTGAAGAATTGCGCCGGTTTTTGCCCGATTTCCGGCATGAGAGCGAGTATCCCGACCGGTCCGAATCCGGCGCGAGGAATGCATGGCGGAGCGCAGGAGGGGGGAAATCGCCGGGGAGACGCCGAGGTCCGGGCCGCGGATCGCGCGCGGAAGACGAAAGCGCGGACAGCGGCGCCGCGGGGCGCCGCTGTTCGCCGCTCAGTCTTTCATGCTTCCGAGCTGCAATCCGTGCACGAAATATTTCTGCAGGAACGGGTAGACAACCAGAATCGGCACGGACGCGACGATCGTGATCGCCGCCCGGATCGACACCGGCGTCACCTGGTTGAGCTTGGCGGTAGGGTCCGCCCCGTACATCGCGGCGGAGCTGGTGCTCTGCACCATGGTTGACGAGAGCAGTTTCATAAGCTCGTACTGCAGGGTGCTGAGATGCTGCTTCGACGAGGCGAACAGGAACGTGTCGAACCACGAGTTCCATTGCCCGACCGCGATGAACAGCGCCACCGTCGCGAGCACCGGCTGGCAGAGCGGCAGCACGATCGAGACGAACGTGCGGAAATCGCCCGCTCCGTCGATCTTCGCCGATTCGATGAGCCCTTCCGGCAGCTGCTGGATGTAGGTGCGGATGACGATCATGTTGAACGCGCTGATCAGCCCGGGGATGATGTACACCAGGAATTTGTTCAGCAGGTTCAGATCCTTGATCAGGAAATAGTACGGGATGAGCCCCGCGTTGAAATACATCGTGAGCACCACGATGATCGTGATCGGCTTGCGGAACACATACTCCCTTCGGCTGACCGTGTAGGCGAGCATCGAGGTGAGGAACAGGCTGATCACGGTCGCGATCACGGTGCGCGCGACGGAAACCCAGAACGCGTTGTAGATCGTGCCGCCCGCGAACACGGCCTGGTAGTTCTGCAGCGACCAGACGCGCGGCCACAGGTAGATCCCGCCGCGGACCGTGTCGTTGCCGGCGTTGAACGAGACGGCCAGCGTGTTCAGGAACGGATACAGCGTGACAACGGCAAGCAGCAGCATTGCCGCCGTGTTGAACGTGTGGAAAATGATCGGCTCGAGCTGCGGCGTTCTCCTTCTCATCGGTCCGTCCTCCTCATATGAGCCGCTCCTCTCCGAGCCGCTTCGCGATCGTGTTGGCCGCGAAGATCATCGTGATGCTGACGACCGTCTTGAAGATGCCGGCGGCCGTCGCCAGCGAATAGTTGCCGATCTGCAGCCCGTACTTGAGCACGAAGATGTCGATCGTCTGCGACCAGTCAATGATGACGCCGTTGCCGAGCAGATATTGCACCTCGAAGCCCGCTTCCAGAATCCAGCCGAGATTCATGATGAGCAGGATGACGATGATCGGCTTGATGCCCGGAAGCGTGATGTACAGCATTTTGCGGTACCGGTTCGCGCCGTCGATCTCCGCGGCCTCATAGAGCGCCGGGTCGATCGAAGCCATCGCGGCCAGATAGATGATCGCGTTCCAGCCGACTTCCTTCCAGACATGGGACAGGCCGACGATGCCCCAGAAATAATGCGGCTCATTCAGCCACATGACCGGCTCGCGGATGATGCCGAGCTTCATCAGCACGACGTTGACGATGCCGCCTTCCACCGACAGCGCGTTCGCGACGATGCCCGTCACGATGATCCACGACAGGAAATGCGGCAGATAGGAGATCGTCTGGATCGTCCGCTTGAGGAAGCGCTGCCTGACTTCGTTGAGCAGGATGGCGAACGAGATCGCGGTCACGAAACCGAGCACCATGTTGATGAGGCTCATCGCGACCGTATTGCGCAGCACGTTCAGAAACGCCGCGTCGCTGAACAGGAACTTGAAATGCTTCAGTCCGACCCATTCCTGCTCCCAGAACGAGAAGCCGGGCCGGTATTGCTGGAACGCCATCGTCCAGCCCCAGATCGGATAATAGGAAAACAGAATCACATACGCCACGATGGGCACCGACATCAGAATGAGCTGCGTCTGGTTCTTCATCCGGCGCAGGACGGTCGGCTTGCGCCAATCCGCCGATGCGCCGTCTTCACGCGAAATTTCCGTGACGCTCGCCATCAATCCACCTCCCGTTCATTGCGCCTTGACCGCCTTGACGTTCATGCGCACAAGAATTCGGAAAGCACGAGGCGATCAGCCCGTGCTTTCCGAACTTCTGCCCGTTTCTTATTCGACGGACCAGTTCTCGATCCGCCATTGCAATTGCTCGTTGATGCGGTCCAGATACGCCTGCACGTTGATCCGATCGAACGCCTTGACGTATTCATCCCAGACTTTGTCGAACTCGCCGGGCTTCGCCATGATGGCTTGCGGCAGATATTTCAGCGACGTGTCGGTCATTTGCTGACCCGCGATCGCCGCTTCCGAACCGTCGATCAGGTCGATCTGCCATGCCGGATAGTACACCGGGTTTTCAGGCGCGGGCGAGAAGAAGTCGGTCCACACCTTGGCCCCGTACGCCGAAAGAACCTCCTTGTCCTCGGGTTTCAGCGACTCGAAGAATTCTTCCGGCTGGTTGCCCGGAGACGTCGCGTTGCCGTCGCTGAACGTGCCTTCGATCTTCGGGAGCGCGCCGAACAGCGCGTCGGCCCTGTTGGCCAGCTTCCACGTCGGATCTTCCTGCTGTCTCCGCTGCTCCGGCGTCCGGTAGAACCGGCCGTTCTCGTCGACATGGTAGTCGATGCCTTCTTCGCCCCAGGAGAGAATCTTCTGCCATTCTTCCGTGATCAGCGCGTCCAGGAACTTGATGATGGCCACCGGGTCCTTCGCGTCCTTGCTGATGCCGAAGCCGTTGTTCAGGTTCGGCAGCGGCCGGTCGAGGTACCAGTCGCGGATGCTCGTGTCGTACACCAGCGGGAAACCGACGTACGTGTCCCAGATTCGGCCCTGCGCGATCAGGTTGTCTTCGCCCGGCTGGAAGTTCCAGTGCTGGTCAAAGAACGCGACGACGCGGCCGGACGAGATCTTCGCAAGATACTGGTCGTAGTTCTGGACGAACGCTTCCTTGTCGAACAGCCCTTCGTTGTAGAGCTTGTTCAGCTCCGCATAATAACGCTTCGCATAGTCCTTGACGGCGAACACTTCCGCGACGCCGCCCTCCCTGACGACGACGCCGCCGTCGTTCGGATGGCCGATCAGGTGCTCCGGCGGGTTCAGCAGCGGGAACGTCCGCCAGTCGTAGGCGAGCGCCGTGTAGCCGATCGTCGGCTGGCC
>NICF_comb_assmDRAFT_10001467_pt1 | contig 18677 bp, 16 predicted proteins | sample NewIslPassag4_SG_FD_11279 | JGI IMG/M metagenome (IMG submission 11279) | reverse complement strand
TCCGGGAAGGCTATGGCAAAGGGATGGAACCGTCCAAGTTTTTGGATGCGATTGAGGCTCTTTACAAGTTCGATCTCCCACTTTTAGAATCCTTTATCCTCGCCCTCAAGGAAAACTATCAAAACGGAGAATATTATTTTAACTGGATTAAAATGATGAATCAATTTTTGCTGAAAGAAAAGGAGAAAAAAGATTACCGATGGCATGAACTTGAGAATATGTACAGAAGATTGTATGAAGAACTCATGGCAAACTCCTTTTCATTACAGGAACTATCGGAAGTCATCCCGGATGTCCTAGCGGTGTGGTTAAAGCTCTCTGAGGGAAGTAACGGAGTTCTTCCGGCATCGGCCATCTTTGCATGGAATGAAGCAGTTCCACAAATAATGGGTCCTGAAATCCTAAAGAGGGCTGAAAAAGTCATTTTTTCTGAAAAAGCCAATTTGCAAATCTCGGAAAAAGTACAAGAACTATACAATTCGGTTATGACTTGGACAAAGGATAAGAAGCTTTCCGTTAGTGCAAGGCTGAAAAGCATAGAACAACACCTGCTCGATTATAATACCCATTATGTAGCCATTGCAGGAGTCAATGGGAAAGTAAAACAACAATTTGTCCGAAGTTTTCTTCAAGAAAATCTCCCTTTACAGGAAAAGGCTGGAAAAAGCATCCTCCTCTACAAATTTTCCAATCATCTTATGGTAAATGAGATTACTGACGAAGAAAGTCGTGAGTTTAACGATATTGAAAATTATTATAAACGAACGAAAAACAATGATCCAAGGGAAGTCTTTTATGAGATTCAACTACCGAACTCCCTTTTGAAAAAATATAAGCTATCGTTTATTGATTTGCCGGATTTCAGCCTTGTACCAGTGGAAAAACTGGAAAATTATATTCGGCTTGCTGATTCCTTTTTATTTATTTTTCCTGAGGACTTTGAGCCGACCGAAAAGGAAAGAAGCATCATCGATTACTTGCAGACCGTTTTTCCCTTCTTACCGGTGGATTTTATCGGCTATCAAAGAAATGGAAAAAACGGAAAAAACGAGAAACAAAAGGGTGTCTGGAAATATGACAACCACTCAAGGTCCCGGGAAGAACTGGCAAGTTTTTTATCTGCCAGGACAAAAGATTCAAAGCTTGAAAGAAACAGGATGAAAAAATATTTAGATTTTATTCGTGGCATTACCCAATCCCTCTTGGCACAGCGAGCGGAAATGGAAAATTATGTGATGGAAAAAATACAGGAACGGGAAGATTTATATGCCCGACTTAAAGGAGCCATCCATCAGCTGGAAGATATGGAAGTGGAAAAAGCCAAGCAATTATCCCACCTTTTCCATAAAGTAAAAGAGGATACGAAAAAGGAAATTATGGATAACATTCCTGAGGTCATAAAAAAATGGGGTAACACCATCCCTGATGACCTGGAAAATCATGACATCGATCAAAAACTGAATGAAGAGATGAACCAATGGATTGAACAATATATGAACGGGAAAATCTTCCCTAAATTCCAGGAACGGATTACCGAATGGCTGGATATAGCCGAAAAGGAATTAAACAAAGCTAACCAATTTTTCCGGGAACTTTCCAAAGGATTTAACGAAATGTTAGGACATCAAATTCTTCAGTTGGAAGGGGATTTCAAAATCATCGAAGATTGGAGAAGAGACATTGAAAGATTGAAATATCGGATTGTTCTCGGCCAGGAAAATCTGTTTCACTATTTATCACCTTCCCAAGTAATTATGAAAAATACTGGAAAAGTTTGGTCTACCTTTGGAAAAAAACAAAAGGGTCTCGGGAAAAAATATAAAAATATCATTGAAAAAGGGAATTATAAAGGGCTTGCTGGATCATTAGCCGAGAAAATGTTGGCTCCTTTTATTCTTTTGGAACAGGGAATTGAACGGGATTTATCGTTATATTTTAAGGCCCCCTTCGAAAATATGGAAAAATTGAAAAAGGACATCGAAAGGGAAAAGACGAGTTTAAAGGAAGAACTGAATACATTGAAGGATCATCCGGTTACATTCCGTGATCCCCTTTATCTTTTCCAGATTCTTATTCTTCAGTATAAATACATTTTGGAAGCGGAAGAGTTATCCGATGAAGTTCCTTTATAAAGGAAGAAACGGTTAATATAGGGGGAAATGGGAAGTCATCAATGGGATGACCTCATTTTTTTGATGTTAGGAACATGAAGAAAAAACATTTTTGGAATTTTTGGTCGCCAAAACCTGGTGGGACAAAAATCCCTTTTTGGTAGGGGATAAACATCGGCTTTCCTAAGGGATGTTTAGGACAGGCAAAAACGAATGTTCTATCTATCAACCATCCGCATACATATATAGAAAAAAGTGTGGAGGGTTAAGATGGAAGCTTCAGAAAAAGGGCAAGGATTGATTACGGAAGCCATGGTGGAGCAGTATTTTCATATGAGCAAAAAAGCCAAGGAAATTGAAAAGGAATTATCAAAATTAAAGCAAATCTTCCATAAATATTTTGATATGACGGAAGGGGTAAATCAAAAAGGTGAACTTCCCCTGGAAAACTACATTTTGTTAAGACAGATTAGAGTATCTGAACGTTTTAATGATCAAGATGCTGTTTCCATGTTAGAAAAAATGAATTTAAAAGAATGTATACGGATTGAGAAACGGGTGGACGAAGAAAAGGTGCAGGCAGCGGCAACATTAGGCTTAATCGATCCCGATATGATTGAAAAATGGAAAGAACGAAAATATTCTTCAGTTATTGTTGTTAAGGAACGATAGGCTCTGTTACGAGCTTTTTTCTTTTCATTTGAAAACAATTTTTCTCCTATATGGTAAAATGTAGATATACAAAATTTCTGATATTGATAGAGGGGGAACCAGGATGGAAAAAGCTAATTCGGGTATCACCTTTTTAAACTTTGATGAAACGCTCATGGAGCAAAAGACCCTCCTGAAAATCCCACATCATTGGATTGATCTATCTGATATCAAACATACGAACGGATTTTGTGAATGGGAATCCTATGAGGAAATAAAACGGAGAATTGATGAAAAGAAAACAGGATCCCTTGTATTTATAGGCAACGGAAATTATCACTATGTAACCTCCATTTTATTGGAAAAAAGTTTCCAAGCCCTTTTCCCTCGTTTTATTTGATCATCATGCCGATATGATGACTGGTGATGAATCCCTCATTTCCTGTGGTTCCTGGGTTGACTATGCACTTAAGACGAATCAAAACCTAAGGAAAGTGTTGATCATCGGAGTCAACCAAAAGGATTTCTCCCTTTATTCCAACAATCACCCCGCACCGGATATTTTCATGATTCCAGAGCAAAAGTTGCTGGAAACTCCATTAAGACAAATTATTCAAGAATCCCGTACCTTCCTGAAAGATGAAACGAACCTGTATATAAGCATTGATAAAGATGTTTTAAGTAATACGGAAAGCTACACAAATTGGGACCATGGGAAAATGAGCCTTGTCCAAATGCTTTTCATCATAGGACAGTTGTCCAATTTCTATAACATTTTTTCCATTGATGTTTGTGGAGAATATATCGGGAGTTGGGCCCATCAATTTGATTCCATCGAAATGGAACATATAAAGATGAATGAAATCGTCAACTGGACAATCATCAATTTTGTGGAAGAGATCGGACTCATTCAACCACGGAAAAAATATCCATCTCTAAAACGACAGAGTCGGAATGGTAAAATACATGCATAACATAGATTTTTTCATGAGCGAAAAAATAGTAAAATGAAGTTTGGAACTTCCAATTAAGAAGGTCGAAAAGTGAGGTGCAAAAAATGCGAATTGCATTCATATCCGATGTACATGGAAACAGTGTAGCGTTGGAAAAGGTAATTATGGACATTAATAGGAAAAATATTGATCAAATCGTCATCCTTGGAGATATTTGCTTTCGGGGACCAGACCCAAAAAAATCATTGGATCTTGTCCGGAGTTTGTCCGCCAAGGTTATTAAAGGAAATGCAGATGAATGGATTGTTCGTGGAATAAGAAGGGGAGAAGTCCCGGACGGAGCCTTTGAAATCATGAGCCAAGAAAGAGAATTTGGGAAATCCCTTCTTCATGAAGAGGATCTCCAATATTTAAAAAATCTGCCTACGGACATAAAATTAACCGCTGATGAATATGAAATTCACTGTTTTCATGCGACACCCCATAACCTCTTTCAAAATATCATGCCAGATGCATCCGATGAAACCTTTGCGAAGGAAATTCTTACGGATTGTAAGTCGGATATTTTCCTATATGGTCACATCCACCGTCCCTTCATTCGCTATGTCAATGGGAAAATCATAATGAATCCCGGAAGTGTAGGTTTACCTTTTGATGGAATGCCCCTTGCCTCCTACGGTATCATTGAAGTTGAAGGAAAAAACGTTCAAACGGAAATCCATCGGGTAGAATATGATATTAAACAGGTTATAAAAATGTATGAAAAAAATGATTACCCCAATATCGGGCAAATGGCTTTAGTTTTGCGGCAGGGACGACCTGTCTAAAATTAGGTCTTTTAACATAACCTTGAAAAAGGAGAGTCTGTTTACATATAATGAAAATGCTTCAATGTACATAGGAGGTTATTATTTTGAAGGTAAAGTTAGTTACCGATACAGATTTGGACGGGTTGGGTTGTGCCATCGTTGCTAAGCTCGCCTTTGGAGATCATGTGGATGTTTCCCATTGTTCTTATTATGTATTGAATCAAAGGGTAGAGGAATTCCTAAGAAAAGAGGAACATAAATCCTATGAATTATATATTACGGATTTAATGGTCAATGAAAAAGTCGCAAAGTTATTGGATGAGCGATTTAAAGAAGGGCATCATGTTCAGATGATCGATCATCATGTAACTGCCCTCCATTTCAATCATTATCCGTGGGGATATGTGAAAACGGAATATGAAGACGGGCGAAAAACTTGTGCAACATCCTTGTTTTTTGACTATTTAATCGATCATGGGAAATTGGAACCTACCCCGTCCCTTGAAAAATTTGTCGACTTAGTCCGGCAATATGACACATGGGAATGGGATGCAAATGAAAACATTATGGCCAAACAGTTAAATGATTTATATTTTATGTTTGGCAGGGAGCAATTTGAAGAGGATTTATTGAAGCGTTTGAAGGAAAACCCAGAGCACTTTGAGTTGACGGATATGGAAAATATGCTTATGGGGGTGGAAGAGAAAAAGATTGAAAGGTATATCCACTCCAAAAATAAGCAAATTGTTCAAACCTTTGTCGATGGTTTTTGTGTTGGCATTGTCCATGCCGAACAATATTTATCAGAACTTGGCAATGCGTTAAATAAGCGAAATTCCCATCTCGATATGGTTGTTCTCGTCAATGTCGGTAGCAAGAAAATAGGGTTTCGCACGATCCATGATCATATTAATGTGGCAGAATTCGCAAGGAAATTTGGCGGCGGTGGACATCCGAAGGCTTCAGGTTGTGATCTTTCGGAAGAAACCTTCAAATTATTTGTCACCGAAGTGTTCAATAAAAAGCCGTTACGTCCTGATCCGGAGAAGAATGAGAAAAACGTGAAAGATTCCCCGCAAGGTACGTACTATGAAAATCATCAAGGGGAAATTAGCTTCATCAAAAAGGATGAAACAGGGGAATATACGATTCATCACGCTGGGAAAATACTGGAAGAAAAGTTTCCTACCTTCCTGGAAGCGGAACGTTTTGTTAAACGGAATTTTGAATCTTGGCTTCGCTTCGATCGGGATATGAATAAATAATAGGACAAACAGGCAGCATCCTAATTCACACTTTGATGCTGCCTGTTTTTCTTTACCAGAGCAGATTAAAGACTCTCTGGTCCGCGAGATTGGTATCTATGGGACATTCTTCTGCATCCCGACCATACTGCCATAGCCAAACGTTTGATTGACATGGTGGGGATGTCGGTTTAAAAGTTGGGGCCTCTCCTTTTTTGGTAGGCCCCGGATCAGGTTCGGCGCTCCATAATATGAGCTGATCCCGTACCCGGGAATTACTGGCTGCCTGACAATAGGCACGGCTGAAATTCCCCTCCGTCGGGTCATGATAGATTCCTGGTTTGTAACCGCTGGTAAAAAAAGTCTCCACAAAACCGAAAATCCATTCACTATCTACCGGGAAGAAGCGCTCCACATTGGCAAAAAGAACTTTTCCCTCAGGTATGCCGAGCCTGCGGGCATGAAAGATCGTATTCCTGGCCACGATCACTCCATTTTGCCTTCCGGTAGCCCTTCTAAATTGATTATAAATCGGTAAAATCCGGGTTCCGCTATTATGAAGTAATTGGATCTCCATTTCTGTTAATCCATCTGATGCATTCGGTACGGTCGTCAGGTACCTTCCCCAAAAATCGGGTTTTCCGTAGGTCCTAAGCACACAGTCATATAAACTTTTGGTTACACTAGTTGCCGAATCGACACCCCATCTGTAAACCACAGCACACCTCCCAAAATCCTTTTTCTTTTATACTATGGTTGGGAAAATGCGGGGTCACTCTTTATTTACGAACTATCTAGAAAAAAGGAAATAATGTAATGATTTTGTAAAAAATTATTTTGAAAGATTGGGAAAAAAGAACTATAATGGAAATATATAGAGTTAGAGGTGATAGTATACTTTTTTGTGCAAACGTTTTCACAACTAAGTTATTCTAGATTGGAGTGATCCCAGTGGGGAAAAATTTACGCGGGCTTTTTAAGAGAACAGTAAGAAACAAGATGGTTACGGCTTTTTTGCTTGTGATTATTATCCCAAGTGCAATTATCGGTTCCCTTTCTTTCCAAAGTGCCAAAAAGGAAATGCGGGACACATTAATATCTGCTGCAAATGAAAAAGTGGATATGCTAGATTATTTCCTTTCGAATACCATGATGCCGATGATTCATTCCATCAATCATTATGCCGAATCGCTATCTGTAAAAAAAGCTTCTGAGGAGAAGATGGATGAGATTTCCAAAAAATTCGATGAATTTATTGAACTGAGTGAAGGGGCATTAAGTATTTATTTAGGCACAAAAGAAGGAAAAATGATTTCCACTACCGGAAAAGTCTATGCCAAGAATTTTGATCCAAAAGGTCAGGATTGGTACATAGCGGCTGTTGAGGCGGGAACAACTCCAATCATCTTGCCACCCTATGAAGCTACCTCAGGTAATATGGTTATTACCATTGCCCAGCAACTATTGGATAAATCAGGGGTTATTGCCGTGGATATAAATATATATAATTTTCGTAGTCTAGTGTCCAAAGGAAAAATCGGAGAGGAAGGTTACGCCTTTATCCTTGATACGAATAAAAAGATTGTGGCTCACCCTTCCTTAAAATCAGGGACACTGCTGGAAGACTCTTTTATTGATAAAATGTTTGCCTCTGAAAAGGGAAAGTACGAAAGCCAAATGGATGGTGAAGATGTATACGTTGTTTTTACGACAAATAAATTGACGGGTTGGAAAATCGGTGGCATAAGCAAATCTGTTGAAGTGAATGAAGCTGCTCATCCAATTTTCCTATCCACAATTATCGTCATCTTCATATCGGTTCTTACATGTATTGTTATCATTTGGCCTTTTGTCCGTTCTATAGTCAAACCGATATACGCATTAAAGAACCATGCCAAGCAAATAAGTGATGGGGACTTAACCGCTCACATCGAAATCAAGACCGAGGATGAAACAAAGGATTTGGCGGATGCCTTCAATAATATGAGCGACACGTTGAAGGCGATTGTCAAAAATATTAAGGAAAATGCGGAGCGTGTCGATCTTTCAGCCCAAGAATTAAAGGATATTGCAGGACAGACCGCCAGCACCACAGAGTCGATAACCCAATCCATCAAACAAATATCAACCGGTGCAGAATATCAAAGAAAAGGAGTAAAAGATACATCCTCTTCATTAGAAGAATTAACCAAAGGAATGGAAAGAATTACCCAAAGTTCCTTGAAAGTTGCTGATTTGACGAAAGGAACCCATTTGCAGGCGGAAGCGGGACGGAAACATGTTGAGGAGACGGTTAAGCAAATGAACTCGATACAAATATCGGTGGATAGTTCCAACGAGGCAGTGACCCGTCTTTATACCCGTTCAAGGGAAATCGGAACAATCCTAGAAGTTATTACAGAAATTGCAGACCGGACAAATCTTCTTTCCTTGAACGCTGCCATTGAAGCAGCCCGTGCCGGAGAACATGGAAAGGGCTTTGCTGTTGTAGCCACTGAGGTTCGGAAACTGGCCCAACAATCCCAGGAGGCTGTCAAACAGATTGAGCAGTTGATTTTGGAAACCCAGAAGGATAGTGAAATGACCGTTCAAAAAATGAAAAATGTTGTACACAATGTTGCGGAGGGAATTGAAGTTTCGAAGGAAACGAAGGATTCCTTTGATCAAATCGTCATGATGGTGGGAGATATTGCCAATCAAATGGATGACATCTCCCATGTTACCGAAGAAATTGCTGGCGGTGTGGAAGAAGTCGCATCAATGACAATCCAATTGGCTAAAATTGCAGAAGAAAATACGGCAATTAGTGAAGAAGTCGCTTCTTCCTCCCAAAATCAACTCGCCGCTATTGAAAAAATCCATTCCCTATCTCAAGAACAAGCAAAATTGGCCAGGGATCTTAAGGATATGATCAAAATCTTTAAGGTGGAATAATCCGAGGGGAAATCTTGTTTTCCTTAGGAGAAAATGGGAAAAGATAATGAATGAAAGATAAATTTCCCCCTTAGTCTACCTACTTCAAACAATTAATGGTACAATAGTACAGTACGTTTCGGTATACTTCCATAGAGGTGGACACGGTAACAAAATTAGCCAAAAAGGAGAACAATCAAGATATGAAAAAGAACTGGATATGGATTACAGGAGCAGTAGTGGTCATTGCACTCGTCATTGCTCTTGCCGTCTTTTTTAAGAAAGATCAAGATAGCACATATGTAGCTACCATTGGCAAGGAAAAAATAACCCTCAATGAACTTCATGAAGAATTGGTTGATCAATACGGGGATAAAGTATTGGAAACCTTGATTTTGAAAAAAATTGTACAGTTGGAAGCTAAAGATCAGGGAATTGAAGTAACCCAAGAAGAAATCGATGAAGAAATGCAATACTTCTACGACCAATATGGCGGTGAAGAAAACTTCTTGTCGCTACTGCAAATGAGCGGTATGACAAAGGAAGATTACGAAAAGGATGTTAAAGAATACTTAACCATGAACAAAATCATGGAAAAACGAATCCCGATCAGCGAAGATGAGATGAAAAAGTATTTTGAAGAAAACAAAGATAAGTTTGAAACGAAAGAACAAGTCCAAGCAAGCCATATTCTAGTGAAAGATGAAGCTACAGCCAAAGAAGTGAAGGAAAAACTAGATGCTGGTGAGGACTTTGCCAAATTGGCTAAGGAATACTCCACCGATACGGGAACGAAGGACAAGGGTGGAGACTTAGGCTACTTCAGTAAAGGAAAAATGGTTGAAGAATTTGAAAAGGTCGCCTTTTCCATGAAGGTAGGGGACATTAGCGATCCTGTTAAGTCGGATTACGGTTACCATATTATTAAAGTAACTGACCATGTGGAAGCAGCCGAAGCTAATTACGAAACATCGAAGGATCAAATCAAGAAGATCCTCCTCCAATCCAAGATAAATGACGAATACTCCACCTGGTTGGAAGAAATGTACAAAGAGTATGATGTGAAGAACTTATTGGCGGATAAATAAAAATTAGGTCGGGGCAACCCATCTGGGATGCCCCGACCTTTTTATTGTTCCTATTTTATTTTATGGTTGCTTTTATTGCTTCCAATCGTTCCCAAGGTTTTGAACGCCAACGTTTGTAAGCGAAGATACCACGGACCCATTCATCAAGACCTTGAGCTAGCCAGACACCCAGTAATCCCAAACCGAGACTGATACCAAAAAGGTAGCTGAAAAGAACGGCAATTCCCCACATGCAAATAATGCCGATAAAAACAGGAAAACGTACGTCACCGGCAGATTTTAAGCTCCCCATAAGGACAATGTTCATTGCCCTGCCAGGTTCAATAAAGATAATTGCCCAAAGGACAGGAAGGGCAACGGCAATAATGGCGGGGTCATCCGTAAATAGTTTAACCAAGCGGTCGCCGGTAATCGCTATAATAGCAGAGACGATTGTGGAAACGACCATCGCCATCTTTAATGTACGAATTCCCCGATCAAGGGCTCGGTCATATTGTTTGGCTCCGATATATCGGGCCACGAGAATTTGTGTACCTTGGCTTACCGCTACAGTAAACAAATAACAGAGCATCGAAATATTGAGAATGTAGACTCTCGCCGCGAGGGCAGCATCCCCCATGAAGGCAACGAAGCCTGTGATGACAATCTGAGAAAATTGGTAAGACAAACTTTCCCCTGCAGACGGAACCCCTATAGAAAGCAATTCTTTTACATTGCTCCCATTAATATGAATCAAATCCTTAAATTGAATTTTTAAGGCAAGCAACTTGATCAGTAAATAGAAAAGGGAGATAACCACAAAAATCCTAGCAATGACGATGGAGACGGCAACTCCGGCTACGCCAGTGACCGGGATGATATTGAAAAAACCTTTAACGGCAATGTAATTTCCGGTAATACTTATAATGTTCATCATTACCGTCACGACCATCGTATGCCTGGTAAATCCGTGACTCCGCAAGATGGCACTGAAGGCTAGAGATAAAGCTTCCAGGCATAGGGAAAGGCCTGTTATTTGCAGATAGGTGGCTGCAAAGATAAAAACATTTCCGCTTAATCCATAAAATTGCAAAAATACATTCCCAAATAAAAAGACGACCACAGTCAGAACTATGCCACTCCAGAAATTTACTCCGATGGCCGAGCGGGATATTTTCCTTGCCTTGTCATATCTTTTTGCGCCGATATTTTGCCCGATAAGGATGGTTGCACCGACAGAAATGACATTAAAAACAAGGATGAAAATGTTAAATATTTGGTTGGCCACCCCTACCCCCGCTACAGCCAAATCCGAATAGCTACTGAGAATTAATGTCGCGATGATCCCCATACTCATATGAAGGGTAATTTCAATAAAAAGGGGCCATGATAACTCGAATAACGATTGTTCTTTAACGGTAGTTTCGTGTTCTTCTGCCATATAGATCCCTTCTTTGTTGCATAAAGTCATATGAAAATAATTTTAACCCTGTTTAAGGAAAAAAGGAATAACAAAAGTGTTTTGATTTTTAAAGAAAAATGACATTTTAGAAAGTTTGCGGAAAAACGAGGTGGTTTTATTTTAGAGGATATATGTAACGGCTCTGGAAGAACAGATCGTTTTGGAATGCTACAAAAAAAGGACCCTCACGAGTGAACCCATGATTCACCTGGTAGGTCCTTACCAATCCTACTGTTGATTTTTTGGAGGATCATTTATCTGTTTCAGGCGACCGGCTTTTCTGGCAGCATCCCTCAGTAAATATTCGATATGACCATTGACGCTACGGAATTCCTCCTGTGCCCACCTTTCAATAACCGCATACAATTCTTGATCGATCCTTAAAGGAAAACTCTTTTTCTTGGACATCGTTTACACAACCGTTTAATAGAGGCTTCCTGTGTTAATGATTGGCTGGGCACCCCGGTCTGATATGATAGCGACTAATAAATTATTGACCATGTTCACCTTCCGTTCTTCATCCAGTTCCAGCACTCCGTCCGTTTCCAATTGCTCCACCGCCATTTGAGCCATTGATACAGCACCTTGAACAATTTTCTTCCGGGCAGATAAAATAGCAGCGGCTTGCTGTCTTTGTAACATGGCGCTGGCGATTTCTGTTGAGTAAGCCAAGTGGGTAAGACGAGCTTCAAGAACCGCCACACCTGCTACATCCAGGCGTTCTTGCAAATTTTTCTGCAATTCCTGGGAAATTTCTTCTGCGTTCCCCCTAAGGGTAATTTCTTCCTCTTCAAAGTTATCATATGGATATTTGCCGGCTACATGTCTAATGGCTGTCTCGCTTTGGATTTCCACGAACTCTTCATACCGGTCAACATCGAAAATTGCCTTGGCGGAATCAATGACTTTAAAAACGACGACAGCTGCGATTTCTATAGGGTTTCCGACTACATCGTTTACTTTCAATTTGCTGCTATTAAAATTCCTCACCCTTAAACTTACATTCGTCCGTATTGTTAATGGAAGCGTCATGAACAAACCGGCATCCCTAATGGAACCAACATACCGACCGAAGAAAGTAACTACCTTTGCTTGGTTTGGTTGGATGATGGTGATTCCGGTTGCAAAAACGACCCCTAACAAAATGACAACAAGCCCGATTACAAATTTTTGCTGATAAAGGGTAAAAACACCAACAGCCAAAAGGAAAATGACCAGTAGAATACCAACAAATCCATTAATTGCAAAGGCTTTTTTCTCCTTCATCGAACCACTCCCTGATATATAAATTATATTAAAATGATATCATATCAATAAAAAATTGTAAATAGTCAAAAAATATATATGAGAAATAATTAGTCGAAAATTGAAACCCTCTCCCTTTTTCTTCGTAATTTAATTATCCGAAAATCCTAAATGAAAAAAAGGGGGTAATTCCATAGCAATCATTAGTAAAGGGTGAGGTAAATGGAGATATTTGGACTTCCTATTACGTCCTTTTATTTGCTTGTGCTCCTTGGAATGGGAATCATTACCCTTTTGTATGTCCTTTTTGGTGATGTTTTGGAGGGGATTGGAGAGGGAATTCCATTTCTCAATCCGATACTAATCCTCGTCTTTATCATTTTCCTATCGGCAATTGGCTATTTGCTTGAAAGCCTGACCGACGTGAATAGTTTCATCATAGTTGGAATCGCTACTCTAGGATCCTTTTTCCTGACTACTTTGTTGAATGTGTTTGTTCTGGTTCCACTGTCATCGGCAGAAGAGTCTTTGGCATATACGGAAGAATCTCTTAAAGGCCGGTTGGGGAAAACGATAGTTCCCATTCCCAAGGATGGATTTGGGGAAGTGCTCATTGAAAACAAGAGCGGTCGAATTGCAAAGGCTGCCGCAAGCTTTGACAATACGGAAATCAAAGAGGGGATGACGGTCATTGTTATTGATGTTAAAGATGGGAATTTATATGTCCGCCCCTTTGATGAAAAATCAATCTATAATCCTTAAATATTAAAGATTAATGGATGAAAGGGAGTGTTTTTATTGCTTGAAAATCTTTTTGACGGAATAGGCATCATCATTGCCATTGTCATCGTTCTGCTTATTGCATTTATAGGTGTTTTTATAACGAAGTATAGAACTGTCGGACCGGATGAAGCGTTGATTGTAACAGGAAGTTATTTGGGGAGAAAAAATGTCCATATCGATGAATCCGGCAATAAAGTAAAGATTATCCGAGGAGGAGGTACTTTTGTACTTCCGGTGTTCCAGCAGGCCCAGCCCCTAAGTCTTCTTTCGATCAAACTTGATGTTTCCACACCGGAAGTATATACCGAACAAGGGGTACCGGTTATGGCCGATGGGACGGCGATCATTAAAATTGGCAGTTCCATCTCCGAAATTGCGACAGCAGCTGAACAATTTCTTGGAAAGCAACGATTGGAATTGGAAAATGAAGCTCGGGAAGTTTTGGAAGGTCATTTAAGATCGATCCTTGGCTCCATGACCGTGGAAGAAATTTACAAAAACCGCGATAAATTTTCCCAAGAGGTTCAAAGGGTGGCAACCCAAGACTTAGCCAAAATGGGATTAGTCATAGTATCCTTTACGATTAAAGATGTCCGAGATAAAAACGGATATCTCGATTCCTTAGGTAAACCGCGAATCGCCCAAGTCAAAAGGGATGCCGACATCGCCACGGCCGAAGCGGAAAAGGAAACCCGCATCAAACGGGCGGAAGCAGAAAAAGAAGCGAAAAAGGCGGAACTGATCCGGGCAACGGAAATTGCTGAAGCTGAAAAAGAAAACCAGTTGAAGATTGCCGAATTCCGGATGGAACAGGATATTGCCAAAGCGCGGGCAGACCAAGCCTATGAATTGGAATCCGCCCGAGCAAAGCAACAAGTTATGGAACAACAGATGCAAATAAAAATCATCGAGCGCCAGAAATTGATTGAATTGGAAGAAAAGGAAATATTGCGAAGGGAAAAGCAATATGATTCTGAAGTCAAGAAAAAAGCTGATGCTGATCGTTATGCCGTTGAACAAGCAGCTGCTGCGGAAAAGGCAAAGCTGATGGCAGAAGCCGATGCCAACAAATACCGGGTGGAAGCAATGGCAAAGGCGGAAGCCGAACGGATTCGGATGGATGGTATGGCAAAAGCGGAAGCCGAGCGGGCAAAAGGGGAAGCTGAAGCGGAAATTATCCGTCTCAAAGGTCTCGCCGAAGCGGAAGCAAAACAAAAGGTGGCAGAAGCCTTCGAAAAGTTTGGCCAGGCAGCGATCCTCGATATGATTTTGAAAATGTTGCCTGAGTATGCCAAACAAGTTGCCCAGCCGATGGCAAATATTGACAAGATTACGGTGGTGGATACCGGTTCTTCAGAAGCTGGAGGGGCAAACCGAATAACGGGCTATGCCACAAACCTTATGGCAACCCTTCAGGAATCTCTTAAGGCAACTTCAGGAATTGACATTAAAGAAATGCTGGAAAACTTGACAGGGAAAACAAAGGTTGTAAATGTCATTAATCAAAAGGAATCTGAGACAGGAGAATAAAGAATGAAGGAATCGGAGAATACCTCCTCCTAGATATATGAAAAGGGCAGAAGCAACCGCTTTTGCCCTTTGAAATTTTTTGGTCTTTTGTGATTCAGTTATTTTCATTTACTAATTTTTTAGAGTAGGTTCATATACCTCGCCAAGGAATAAAATCATCCCTGATTCATTATCTTTGATCGCAAAGAAAAATGGCCGATTTACCGTCATGGTAAAGGTGTCAATTGCTACAGCGGTTTCCTTGATGATTACCGCAGTGGCTCCGGAAGCTTTCGTTCCCTTTTCATTTACTTCGATAAAGCTTTTATGGAGCACTTCATCGATCATGACTCCTCCCCCATCCACCATCTTGCTGAAGTCCGCTTGGTCTGATAGGGCAGTGGGCATACCGAGCTGGATGAGAGGGTCATTTAAGGTGACAGAGTAATCCATAGTAAATTTAGGAAAATCAATTCTACCTTCTTTTTCTTGGAATTGGCTCAGCCAGCTATTCCATTGTTCAAAGGATAGGAGTTTATGGACTTCATCCAAGCTCTTACCTTCCTTAGGGAGGAAAATGACCATGCTCAGTTCTTTATTTTTATATGGAAGTTCTATTCCTTGAAGCAAATCATCCTCATAATAATGAAAATGTCCCGTTTGAGTCATAAAGGAATGTTTTTTCGTTTTCCCGTTTTCGAGTATGAAGTCCCCCGTATAGGTTTCCTTCTCATCAAATGGGTATTCCCAATCTCCTTTGAAATAGATCGCATTAATCAAGAATCCCACCGTATTGGGGCGGATTTCATTGATTAAATCTTTGATGTTGCCTTCGGTTTTCTTATCAACCCAATGATTGATTTCCTCAATGGTTTTTTTGCTGCTAAAATCCTTTTCCTGAAATTCCGCCAAATAATAATCTTTCGTACTCTTTATGAAATCCTCCAAAAAAGGATAGCCTTTTTGGATCCAAAGGGAATTAGCGATCTTAAGGGTCGACTTGAAATCTTTGTCCAATGTTTTGCTAAGAAAGGAGGCATTTGCCTGGTTCAATTCCTCGAGTTTCATATCCTGTACATAGAGTACATCCGCCATTTCTTCCCGTGTTTTTCCTGCTGCTCCATTATATGTCATAGAAAGAGCCATATGGATTGATATCGGGGAGAAAAACAGATTTTGCTCCCCTTCGAGGTTATTCAACTCCTTTAGCAGATCGAAGGAGAAACGATTATTTGCTTCAGCAATCTTCTTATAATCCTCCTTTTCAAATTCCGCCGAGCCAAAGGGATTTCCACACCCTGCAAGGAGAATTACCAACAGTAGAAGGATTCCCTTTTTCACAAATGGTTCACCACCTTTCAATGAATCTTCATCCCATTTACGGAATTAGACGATAGCGGAAGGATTCGGTTCCATATAGAGGTTCAAGTGTAAAGGACTTATTCAAAAATAAGACTTGGGATGTAGATGAAAATACAGCCAGGGGACGTTAAGACGAATCATGAATCAGGGTAGAATGAAGACAAGAAAGGAGGAGAACAAAATGAAAAAATTAATATTGTTCCTCGCAGGAATGATTGCCTTAATCATCTTCATTGGTTCTATCGGACCGTTGATTGGTTTAGCCGTATGCTTGGGGATTTTTATCCTAGCACTAAAACAGTTCTTCAAGTCCAAAGAACTTGCCAGCAAAGTCCTTTGGGGAATCATTGGTTTGATTGTCTTAAGTGGGGCCATTTCCAATATTCCTGCCCTCATTGGGATTGTAGCGGTCATCGGTCTTTATTATATTTACCGGGAATGGAATAAAGAAAAGGAAAGCAAAGAGGTTGGATGGAACGATGACCCATTTGCAAATTTTGAAAGACAGTGGGAAGAGCTTTCGAAAAAATTATAAAACCATAAATTTATATAAAGGAGTCGATTAACATGGCAAACCTTTTTAAAAGAATGAAAAATTCCATAGTGGCAGACCTTCATGATTTATTAGATCAAAAGGAGCAGAAAAATCCAATCGCTACCCTGAACCAATATCTTCGTCAGTGTGAAGCGGAAGTGGAAAAAATGCGGAAATATATTGAACGTCAATATTTATTGAAGGATGAATTTCAAAGGGAATATGAAAAAGCCATAAGCATGCAGAAGAAACGGAAACAACAGGCGGAAATTGCCCAAGAAGCAGGGGAAATGGAATTGTATGAAGTGGCCCTTCAAGACCAATTGTACTTCGAAGAGCGTGCGAAACGCATGGAGGAAGCAAGGAGACAGGTGGAAGAGCAGCTTGATACAATGGAACGGAAATACGCCGAGATGCAACATAAATTGAAGGATATGAAACTGAAAAGGCTGGAATTAATGGGACGGGAAAATACCGCCAGAGCCCATTATCAGGCAAACAAAGTATTAAATTTTGAAGATTCCGAATCNCCCTTATCCCGTTTTGACGAATTGGAAAATTATATTGAAAGAATCGAACATCAGGTGAATACGGCTTACTACCGGAATACTTTAGATGCGAAAATCCGGCAATTGGAAATGGCAAAGGAGAAAAAAGCTGAATAAACGAATTGTTTAGACCGAGAACTGGGGAACAGGAAGGAATGCCAAATTTTATCATAAGGTGATAGAACCCAGTTCTCTTTTCATGATATGCTAAAGGCGGAGGGTATTACCGCCTTATTTCCGTTCGATGGGAAAATAAATAAGTTTTACAGAAAGGGGGTTCAGCCGTGCCAAAAATTGATAAAAATAATATCCAATGGGTCATTGTCATTGGCATCATCTTGGTNATATTGGACTTTGGCGTTTTTAATCCGGGACTTTTATTTTTGTTATGTTTATCCGGTGGATTTATTTATTTCGGAAAGAAGCGTAAACCCGGGCAAATTGGGAGAATTCTTTTTTGGACAGGAATCTTCTTTTTGATTATGGCCATTATCAATTCTTTCATTTTTAAGTTCTTTTTATTTGCCATGCTAATTTACGCCGTTTACCAATTCTTTTTTTCAAAAAGACCGGAGAAATTGATCGAGCCGATCATACATGAACCCCCTGCCAGGTCAGGAGAAAAGATTGTACGTAAAACGCCATTATTCCATAATCGACTTTTCGGAAAGCAATCGACACCTGAATATATATATGAGTGGAATGATATAAATATCCAAACGGGAATTGGGGATCTTGTTATTGATTTAAGCAATACGGTGCTTCCGGATGGGGTTTCGGTCATTGTCATTCAGGCCATCGTTGGGAATATTCAAGTACGGGTTCCCTACGAGCAGGAAGTATCGGTCCATAGTACATTTATTTCGGGTTCCCTTCGCTTTTTCTCTGAATCGGAACCAAGAATAATCAATAAATCTATTTATATGGAAACGGAAAACTTTGATCTGGCAGACAAAAAGATAAAAATTATCACCTCCTTAATGGCAGGCAGCGTGGAGGTGAAACGGGTATGATCATAAAAAAAATCCTTGCCCATTCTTTGATCAGTTTCCTTGCCCTTTTCGGTGCAACGGGCATTTATCTTGCGGCTTTCCCGCCAAAAAATTGGCATGAACTATGGACGGTAAAAGTGTTAGAAGTTCCAGTCCTATTGTTGGTTCTTTTAGTTGGCCTATCCATCGGTTGTATTTCTGGAATTACCTCGGGAATTAATGATATTCAAAGGAAGAAATTCCTATTGGAGCAACTGGATAATTTTGCGGTCGATCAGAATCTGGATTTTCCACCCCAAGAAGATTGGTCAGATGTCTTTATAAAGATCAGTGAGTGGAAAAAACAATTCCAAGAGCAAACGGCTATAATTCAAAAGCTTTTGAATGATAGGGTAGAAACCCAGGAAAAGCAAGTTCAGGAAATCATTTCCCAGGAACGGAACCGTCTTGCTCGAGAATTGCATGATTCGGTAAGCCAGCAACTTTTTGCTGC
>NICF_comb_assmDRAFT_10001461_pt1 | contig 18722 bp, 11 predicted proteins | sample NewIslPassag4_SG_FD_11279 | JGI IMG/M metagenome (IMG submission 11279) | reverse complement strand
CGCCGCCGTCGTCGTCGTCTTGCCGTGGTCCACGTGCCCGATGGTCCCCACGTTGACGTGCGGCTTCGTGCGCTCAAACTTCTGCTTTGCCATCCTTGTCCACTCCTTTGCACCGTGCGCCCCGAGCGGGCTTACAAAGGATCGTCGTCAGAAATCCGGGCATAGTATTCGCTCCGTTGCCAAGTTTTCCTTCCCGGTGCGCCCGCTCGCCGGCGGGCCCGGCTGCGCTCCGGGCGAGGCGCCCCGGCACCGGGGAAGGTCCGGATGGGCCGACAGGAAACCAGCTCCTAGACCAGGAAGTTGTGGTTATGCCTGCCCGCGGCGGGTCGTTGGGCCCGCCCCTCATCCACGACCTTTTTCTCCGCTGGGTTGTAGGAGGCGGTTTCCGGACCGCGATGGACCGCCTAGATATAAGATGAGCCGCCTATATATAATCGGTAGGTTTGCTGTGACGCACGACCGGGCGGCCGCAGCGGCTCCGGACCCGCGATGGACCGCCCTCAACCCCTCACGGCAGATCCGGCCGGCGGCCCTCACCGGCCCCGGCTTCCCCCGGGCGGCCCAGGGTCTTTCGCAAGCAGGAAAACGAACCGCGGGCGCGGGTCACCGCGACCGACAGGGCGGGAGGCGGGAATGGATGAAACCGACGGCACGCGCGGCAAGACACGTGGTGGTCCTGGCCATCGCCATCCTTCTTGCCTGCCCCCCGTGGGCGGCGGCCCACGCGGACTCAGGCGAACGACCCACCGTCGCCTTGGCGCTGGGAGGGGGGGCAGCCCGCGGTTTGAGCCACATCGGGTTGCTTAAGGCCTTGGGGGAGGCGGGCATCCCGGTGGACATGCTGGTGGGCACCAGCATGGGCAGCCTGGTGGCCGGGATGTACGCCAGCGGGCTGTCCGTAGACAACCTGACGTATCTGGTTACCGCGGTGAACCTGGGCGAACTGTTCGAGCCCTTGGTGCCGCCTCGCGGCGGGCTTGTCAGCGCCGAGCGGCTTGGCTGGTTTTTGGACGCCATCACCGGCGGCGCCACCTTCGACGCGCTGCCCATCCCGTTCTACGCGGTCGTGACGCATCTGGAATCGGGCCGTGAGGTGGTGTGGCACCGGGGACCCATCAGCCGGGGCATGCTGGCCAGCATGGCCATCCCCGGCGCTTTCCCGCCGGTGGAACTGGACGGCGAGTACTACGTGGACGGCGGCGTCGCCAGCATGGTGCCCGTGGAGGCGGCCCGGCGGCTGGGCGCGGATGTGGTGATCGCTGTGGACGTGCGGGGCCGCCGGACGACGGCGGTGGACGTGAACAGCCCGCTGGACGTGCTCAACACCGCCCTGGGCCACATGCTGCGGGCCAATGCCGACGCCCAGCTGGCCCTGGCCGACGTGGTCGTGCTCCCCGACATCCCCGCCGAAGCCCACATGGAGTACGACCGGGCCGAAGAGTTCATCGCGGCGGGGTATGCGGCGGCCCAGGAAGCTCTGCCCCAGATCCGCTCCGTGCTGCTGGCGCTGGACCCGGACTTCCCCTTCGGTGCGAAACCGCCCAATGAGGGGTTGCCGGCGGCGGACTTTGCGGCGCGCGTCGAGGAGGCCTTGGCTGCCGCCACCGCGGACGTGCAAGTGCTGCAGCTCGCCGCGCTGCCCGCCTATGAAGTGCGCACCGACGGCGCGCCCGGCCTGCAGTTGGGCGTCAGGCTGCCGCTCATGCGCGCCGGGCAGCAACCTGTCTACGGCATCTACTCCCTGGCAACCGGGGGAGGCACGTGGGTCCACACCGTCGGCCTGGGCGTGGGAACCTGCCAATTGCTCTGCGGCGCCGTCTTCCTGCGCCACGGGATGGACAGCCAGCGCTGGAGCCCCGGCATCGTCTTGAAGGGCCTCACCCGCAACGCGGACTACTGGCTAGAGTGGGAAAGCCAGGCCGCGGGGACCGGCGCCGGCTGGGTGACCGCGCTACAGTTCCCGGCCACCGGCAAGGCCATCGCCAGCGGGCGGCAGCTGCACGTGCAGCTGACCCGCGACCCCCGCGGGTTGTACGGCCCACCCCGCTCTGCCGTCCGCGGCGACGCCGTGGCCCGCTGGTACTTGCCGGCCGAGAAACGAAATCTCTTTGGTTTCGTGCGGGGAGCCACCCATTGGTACTGGGGCGTGGGTGCGTCGGCCACTTGGAACGGCGCAGCGCGGGTGACGCCCGTGCTGGAAGTGGGCGTGGTGCTGGACGAGCACGTCTTTGGCCTGCACCCAGTGCGGCTGCGGGCGGGGTTGACGTACCGGGGCGATCACTTGTGGGCGCTGCGCCTGTCGGTGGGCGAGTGAAACGCGAGGGGATTGGTCAAAGCCTGGTGCAGTCGCTTCACCGCGCGCTCCAGGTGGCGGTAGTAGGTGGCCCGGCTGACGTGCAGCTGGGCCGCCGCCGCGACCGGCGACAAGCCCCGCCAGGCGGCCCCCTCCAGCACCGCCCGATCGTAGTCGGTGAGGGGCGGTGGCAGCGGCCCGCGTCCCGTCACCATCCGCAGCAGCTGCTCCCGCAGCGCGTCGGGTTCCCAGCCCAGAACGGCGGGCAAGGGGCTGCTCCGCCAGGCGTCCGCGTCGTGCAGCGCCAGGAGGAGCCGGCGCAGCTCCGACAAGGGCACCAGGGTGCGCGACACGAAATCCGCCCCAGGGCCATCCACCACCTGCAACAGCGAAACGACCCACGGCCCAAAACGGCCGTCGCGCAGGTCGAGCACAAACAAGCGCTCCGGGCCGGCTTGGAGCCCAGCGCCGTCGCGCGGCTTGTGCCGAGCGCTCACCGCGGCACTGTCGCGCCCGTTGGCGGACGCGGGGCCCGGCACACCGGCCGCGCCCGGCGCTTTCAAAGTAGACACGTAAGGGACGAAGCCCAGTCCCGAGAGCAACCGCACCAGGTCCGGGTTGGTGCCTCCCACGAGGGCCCGGGTGCCTTCACCCAGGTGGGCCAGCCCGTCCCGGATGCTCAGCCCCACCAGCTCCTGACTCGTGTACTCTTTATGGTACAGATCGCGCCCCAGCATCAGCGCCAAGTACGTGTCGGCGTGCTCGGGCGCCAAGGAGGCCAAGTGCTTATATTCGTCGGGCAAGTGCCGCTCCAGGGCGCCGGGCGCCACCGCGTCCAGGCAAGCCACGGTTTCCCTCGACAGGAGCACCGCGCACAAGAACCCGGCCGGCCGGCCGTCGCTTCCGGCCACGACCCGGCAACTCTCCGGGAAGTCGTGCACCAGGCGCGTCAGCAGCCGCGCGTAGGCCTCGGGTTCGTCCAGGAGGAACGGCTGGCGTCCCCATCCTCGCAGCAACTGGAGGAGGACCGGTAGATCGTCCTTCTGGGCGGCGCGGATGGGGCCCAGGGGCGTGGCCGAGAGTATGGCGTAGGACGCTACCGAGGGCAGGGCGTCCGCGCAGACCGCGAGGAGCGCGGCCGCGATCGCGCCTCGCGCCGCGGGCGACGCTTCGGCCAGCCTCTCCAGCAGTACCGCAACGACGCGCCGCCGCGTCCGGCGGAACTGGGCCGGATCCCGCTGCCGCAGTTCGGCCATCAAAAAACGCTGCGCCACCTCGTGCAGGCGAAACCCGGTCGCCGTGGGTTGGACGAAGGACAGCCGGGTCAGGGCCACCAGGAGCCGCAACGGCACAGGTTTCCCCAGCACGCGCCCCAACATCTCGGCGTCGGCCTCGGGCACACACGCCAGCACGTCCAGGACCCGCGCCAACTCCTCCCCTGCGACCTCCCGCAGGAGGTTGGCACTGACCACTTCCATGGCTGCCTCGCCGACGACGGCGCCCAGCGGAGCCCGGCGGGTGTAGGCGTCCGCCGCCACCGACAGGGCCAAGGGGAGGCCGCCCGTCTGGCGCACCAAGTGCTCGATGTTCTGTTCCCTGACCCCAGCCCGGCGCAGGTACTCGCGGGCTTCGGCACGGGAAAAGGGCTCCAGGGGGAACGCCCTCACCCGTTTGCGCCACACGGGATTGGTGTGCCAGCCTTCGAGTAAGCGCTGCCGCGAGGCGAGCACCACCAGATGACCCCTGGTCGGCAGCTCAGCCAGGAAACCTTCCCGGAACCAGCCGTCCAGGGCTTCCAGCTCCTCGTAGTTGTCCACACACCACACGGTGCGGGGGCCAGCCGCGCGCACAAACGCGGCGACCCGCCTGGGCGCCTGCGCCAGTTCGGGCCCCACGTCCAAGACAGTCAGCAAGCATTGGAGGAAACCAGCAGGGGTGCGAGTGCAGGCCCGGCCGTCGATCCAGACCGCGGTCGCGCCGGCTCGCCGGGCCCGCTCTACGATTTGCCTCACAAGGGTGGACTTACCGATCCCGCCCATTCCCGTAACCGAAAAGACACACGTGGGAGCTTGCGCCGTGGCCAACCACTGGTCCACCGCGGCCAATTCCCGCTGGCGGCCGACAAACAGGTGCTCCCACTCCCGGGTGTGGGCGTCGTGCAGTTTTTCCAACCCCATCCTCCGGCGTCAGCCTGGTTGCCCCGGGGGTCAACGCCGAACGAGGGGGGGTTCGACCTTGAAGGAGGACCATCCTGCCGACCCCAGCCCCGGCGGCGCTCCAGGCACGGGCCATAGTCCCCTAATTCCTGCACCAACACCGTAACCTCTGCCCTGTCCCCAAGCCGGACCCGCAGGAAATGTGCCGCGAACGCCCCGGCGACTCCCGAGCCGCCGATCCCTGTCTGCAGGCGCTGCGACCCATTTCCCGCGGCGCCGGCTCCCCCCCGACAAGGCTGTTTGCAACGTGATTATACCGTGGGTCGTCACAGGCGGAGTCTCAAGACCGTCTCATATCGACGACTGGGTTCCCCTGGTTCTGCTGGTATTGTTCGCAACACGCCGCGTGCACCGATTGCCGGGAGCAGGCCGGCTCGAATGGCGCCGGCAAACGCAAATAGCGAAGGCGGCGGGTTGCCCCGCCGCCCTGCTCTTCTTTGGCCTACTCCCCGTCGCTAGTCCGGTGACGTCCCCGCTGCACGTCCGCTACGTTCCCTGGTCCTAGAACCGGAACTGTACGCTGCCGTGAACGAAGTGGTTTAGCGCCCCCCGCCGGAACTCGCCTTCATACTGCAGCGTCCAGCTCATGCTGCCCTCCGTCTGCATACCGGCCAGCCGCAAGCCGACTTGCACCGCACCCGCCGACCGGCTCCGGCCCTCGATGACCATCGCATCGGAATCCTCCGCCGTGCTGCCGCCCGTCCCGGCGAACCGCGCCAGCATCTTGCGCTCCGGTGAGGTGAACTCGTGCACGTAGCTGGCCCACAGCGACCGCTCCAGCTGCCAACCCTCCTCCGTCGTCACCGGCGCAAACCGCACCCGCACGCCCAGCTCGCCCCGGAGCACGCTGCTCTCGTACCGCTCCAGCGCCAGGTTGGCCTCGTCCGCGCCGTCCTCTACCACCGCATCCCGGCTCAGCGTCATCCACGACACGCCTACGACGGGGTCAATCACCCGCGGGCCCTCGACGCTGCGGTTGCCTTCGCCCCGCACCGCCACCAGCACCTGCTGACCGTTGTAGCGGCTCTTCGCCGTCCGCTCGAACAGGTCCTCGCCGTTGCCCACGGAAATGTGCCGCTCCGTGTCGTAACGAGCCTTCCCGTACGCCGCCACCGCCGTCACCCGCAGGGCATCGGCATGGTACTCGCCGTACACGCCCACTTGGTGCCCTTCCGCAAACACCTTGTCCGGGTGGGAACCCATCTGCAGGCCCGCTAGCGTGATGCCCGCCGCTACGCCCAGCCGGCCGTTCTTACCCTGCACCACGTCCACGCCCGCCGCTGCGCCGCGGGTGTAGTAGTGGTAGGCCGAGTGCTCCTCGTCGCCGTACACCAGATGGCCGTCGCTGTAGTAGCTCACCCACGCGTACCGCTCGCTGGCCTCCTGCGGTTGGGCGATGCCGGTTTCCACCGCCCGGCGGAACCCGTCGGCCGTCGAGATGCCCACGGCGGGATAGGTGGTGTACACCTCACCGCTCAGTTGGTCCAGCCAGAGCTGCGCCTGCTCCTCCGTCGCGGCGGAGTACAGGGCCTTGACCAGCACGTGATCCTCCGGCATGTTGTCGAGGCCCTTGCCCACTTGCTGCTCGTTGTTGGTTGAGCCGATGTCCTCGTAGCTCATGCCGGTCAGCACGAACGTGACCTCGTTGGCCGAGTAGTTGATCTCGTGGCGCAGGTACACCGGGTTCTCGACCACCACCTGCACGTCCGGCGCTTCGTTGACGTGGAGGGCGGTTTCAGCGGAGACAAGGACGTAACTCACCGTCCCCCGGTGCTCCCGGTTGCTGCCATGCACCAGCACCACCAGCTTCCCGCCGTTGAGGGTGACATTGCCCGTGTTGTCCGGATCCGTTTCGTCCTTGACCACCTTCAGCCGGTCGTGCTGGCCGTCGTCGTACACCTCCGAAGCAAGTACCGCGCCCGCGTTGTGGGTGTAGTTGCCCACGATGGTGAGGGTGCCCGGAGACATACCGGGCGACACGACGCCCGTGTTGTTGGTCACGTTGCCGGCGATGATACCGGCGCCGCCCAGGACCGCCTCATCACCCAGCGTCAGCTGCTCCACATAGAACCGCTGAACATCACTGGTCGCCATGATCCTGCTGTGGCTGACGTCCATCCGCTCCAGCCAGAGCTCGGTCCGTTTACCGAACACCCAGCTGCCGCCCACGACGTCGGCGGTACGGAAGTTCCGCGCCTCCAGCAGCGTGCTCTTCTCGATGCTGCCCGTCAGGTGCAGGCGGCTGGTCTGGGTTTCGGACGTCGAATTGTACCCGCCGTCCACGACGCCGTCGATGATGGCGCCGGCCCAGATGGTCACCTGGTTATTGCCCCCGTCCAGGAGTACATCGCCGTCGGTCTTGCTCTCCTGATCCAGCAGGATGGAGGTAGACGGTCCACCGGGACCCACCCGGATGCCGCCGATGATGACACCCTCGTTGACGATCTCCACACGAGCGGGATTTTCCACGCCAGGCAACGCGTCGATGTAGACACCCACGGCCCTGGCGTCCTCACCGTCCGCGGCCGCGCGCACAACGCCCGAGCCCGCATTGGTGAACCGTACCACCATGTTGTCCGGGTCGTCTCCGGCCGCGCCCACCAGCACCTCGATACCCACCGCACGGGCGCCGGTGCCGTTCGCGATAGCCGTGATGGTTCCGAAGTTGTCTGCCCGGTGGCCGGTGCCGTGCAAGGCGATGCCGAACGCCTCCGACCCGTCACCCTCGGTCTCGCCGGCCACGGAGCTGTCGCTGTCGTTGACCAGCCAGTGGCCGTAGCCCGTGGCCAACATCCCGCGGGCCGACGCTCCCTTGCCCGATGCTCCGGCTTCGATAGACGCACCCTGCATATTGACGAGCTCGCTGTCGGAGCCGGACACGGCCATCCCAACGGCACGGGCCCGCTTACCGCTGGCCGATACCGCTATGACGGCTTCGCCGGCGTTCACCAGGCTATTCCCCTCGCCAGCTGCAGCCATACCCGTCGCCTCGGCGCCGCTGCCGAACGCCGTCACGTTGATGCTCGACAAGCCGGCGTTCACCAGCTCGTTGCCCTTGCCCACGGCCGCCATGCCCGTGGCCTCAGCGCCCCAGCCGAACGCAAACGCATTGATGCTCGACCAGCCGGCGTTCACCAGCTCGTTGCCCTTGCCCACGGCTGCCATGCCCGTGGCCTCGGCGCCCCAGCCGAACGCAGACGCATTGATGCTCGACAAGCCAGCGTTTACCAGCTCATTGCCCTTGCCGACTGCCAGCATCCCCGTGGCTTCAGAATCCCGGCCCTTCGCAAACACCGCGATCCTGGAGCCGCCCTCGTTCGTCAGCTCGTTCCAGTTCCCCTTTGCCAGCAGGCCGGTGCCTTCCGCACCCTTCCCCAGCGCAAGCACACCGATGCTCGACCGTTCCTCGTTCTCCAGCTCGTTCCCGAAGCCAACAGCCTTGATGCCCGCGGCCTCGGCTCCGCGACCGGTCGCCGTTACCGCGATCTTCGACCGCTCATCGTTGGCCAGCTCGTTCCCATGGCCAACGCCCACGATGCCAGCGGCCTCCGCTCCCCGGCCATCCGCCAGCACCCAAATCATCGACCGGTCGTCGTTCTCCGCCTCGTTCCCGTGCCCACGCACCAGCATGCCGGCAGCCTCGGCACCGCGGCCGATGGCGGCTACACTGATCAGCGACTTGTCTTCGTTCTCCAGCTCGTTCCCGTGGCCAATCGCCGCCATGCCCGTGGCCTCGGCGCCGTGGCCGAATGCCTTGACATTGATCCGGGAACGGTTGTCATTCACCAGAACGTTGCCCCCGCCACGCGCGCGCATTCCGAACGCCTCGATCCCGTCACCGACGGCGAAGACACGAATGTTGCTGAAGCGGTTGGTGAAAACCAGGTTGTCGGAACCCTTGGCGTTCACTCCGGTCGCGGTGGCGCCGTCACCCTTTACCACGACCCGCAGGGACGACTTGTTCAGAAACAGTCTGTTGTCGTCGCCCTTAATCCACTCGCCCGACACCCGATACGGGCCGCCCTCCATCGTGCCACCGGTTACACGGAGGGTCAGCTTGGAGCGGTGCGCGATAACCGTGTTCTCATCGCCCTCGACCGCAACGATAGCCACGTTGGTGTAGCCCGGCTCCGGCGTGACGTATCTCCAACGGTTCTTAAACATTCTCCACTGCTCGTTGCCGCAAAGCTCGTACTTCGCCCACGGGTCCGGACACCCCGCCGCGTGTGCTGGCACCCCTACTCCAATTACCAGGAGCAGAAAGCCGACCAAACCTACCGCGATTCCCCGCAACAAGCTGGAACCCATCGACATCTGATCCTCCCCCCAACGTTGCCCGTACAACAAAGTAGAAGCGCCAGACAAGGCGAAACGGCAGGGCGTGCGACGAACGCTCGGCAACATCCGTCGCGGCCTGCCGTCAGTCATAGAAGCGCATCGCGGCCCAGGCAGGGTGCCATAGGCCCCGTCCCCCCCACGGGCTATTGAAATATGTTGCGCCAGCCACCGTAAAAGTGCTATCACTGACACATTTCCTTCTACTGACATTAAACACACACATTTGGACACTTTTTTCCTTGCAACCGCTCCGCCTGGAACCTGGACTGAACGCTCCCGTGCACCAAGTCGTTCAGAGACTCCCGCCGGGACTCGCCCTCATACTGTAGCGTCCAGCCCATGTCTTCTGTCGTCATTCGCGCAAATCGTACCCGCAACCCCACCTCGCCCCGGAGCAGGCTGCCCTCATACCGCTTGGTACTCCCCGTACATGCCCACCTGGTGCCCTTCCGGAAACACCTCGCTGCCCCGGTTGCCCATTTGGACGCCCGCCAACTTGATGCCCGCCGCCACCCCAGCCAGCCGTGCGCGCTATGCACCAGCCAGCGCTGCGCCTGCCCCCGTACCGCCGTCGAGCACACCGCTCGCACCAGCGCATGGTCCCCCGGCATGCCGTCCAGCACCCGGGCCACTTCCTCTTGGTTGTGGGTTCCTGCGAACGGCGCAAAGCCGAAGGCGGTCAGCACCAACGTCACCGCGTTGCCGGAGTAGTTGATCTCGTCGGCGAAGTTGAGCGGATTTCCCACCTACATCTCTACTTCCGGCTGCTCGTTGACATGTAGGGCGAGCAACCGTGTGTTACCCAGGGTTTATTGTAGGGCGGCAGCACAGGAGGACGATAGAGTGTTATCCCCCTTTTTTGCCCTCACGGCTGTATCATTTATGTGTCAACGCGGCGGTGGCGACGACGCGAGACATTACGAATCGGGGGAGATCCGGTGCTCCGGCTCCGTGACCGCGGAGAGGGGCGGCCACACTGAAGACAAGTGCCGCCTTCCCTGTGTTGAGGTCGGTTTACCCTTGACCCAGGGACCGGATGGAAATGACCCACCCTCCAACGGATCCTCGACTCCAAACTCTCGGCCAAAGAGTTTGGAGGTTGAAGAGGTGCCTGGAGGGCGGAAAAGTGAGGGCGCGGCCGGTTGCGGGAACGTGTTCCCCCAGGTGCCGGCGCCCTGGAGCGGGGCGATCCTGGGCGGCTCGCCGGTGGACGCGCCCGCCGAAAAAGGGAAGCCCCCGGGAATCAGCTTCCCAGGGGCTTCTCCTTGGAGCCCGCAACCGGAATCGAACCGGTGACCTCTTCCTTACCATGGAAGCGCTCTGCCTACTGAGCTATGCGGGCCTGTGGGCCGCAGGGTCCTGCGGACGCCTGCGGCCTTTGTCTGGTTGCGGGGGCCGGATTCGAACCGACAGCCTTCGGGTTATGAGCCCGACGAGCTACCGTTGCTCCACCCCGCGTCGATTGGTGGAGGGGGCAGGATTTGAACCTGCGAAGGCTGCGCCGGCAGATTTACAGTCTGCTCCCTTTGGCCACTCGGGAACCCCTCCACGTATTCACTTGTCACCGCGCCGCACACGGCAAGCGCAAATCTTATTGTATCACCGCCAGCCGTGCCGGTCAAGGGCAACATGGAGCTGGGGATGGGACTCGAACCCACAACCTGAGGTTTACAAAACCCCTGCTCTGCCCATTGAGCTACCCCAGCACGTCGCCGCCAGCGCCGGGACGACGAATCCCTGCAGGATTAATTTTACCCCGCGCCGCCTGCGCTGTCCAGCCGCCTTTCCGCCGCCGACGTGCCACGCCCCGTGCGGCGCTGAAGACGCGTCAGCCCGCTCACCGCCCCGGCGCCGTTCGGCCTCCTCGCGACGGGCGAGGGTCCCCGTCGGCCTTGGACGCTGGTCCGGTCTTACCTGCAGGTGGCGACCGTTACCACCGATTGTCGCTGTCCCGCTTCTCCAGGTAGCGCTCCAGCTTGCGCTTGACCCGCTGCAGGGCGTTGTCGATGGACTTGACGTGGCGGCTGAGCTCCTCGGCGATCTCCTGGTACGACTTGCCCTCCAGATAGTACATGAGGACCTTCCATTCCAGCTCGCTGAGGAACTCGCTCATGCGCTTCTCGATGTCCAGAAACTCTTCCCGGCTGATGACCAGTTCCTCCGGATCGCTGACCTTGTTGCCGTGGATGACGTCCATCAGCGTCCGGTCGGATTCCTCGTCGTAGATGGGTTTGTTGAGGGAAACGTAGGAGTTCAGCGGGATGTGTTTCTGGCGAGTCGCGGTTTTGATGGCGGTGATAATCTGACGGGTGATGCACAGCTCGGCGAAAGCCCGGAAAGACGCGAGCTTGTCCGCCCGGAAGTCCCGGATGGCCTTGTAGAGGCCGATCATGCCTTCCTGGATGATGTCCTCCCGGTCGGCGCCGATTAAAAAGTAGCTCCGGGCTTTGGCCCGCACAAAGTTCCGATACTTGTGAATCAGGAACTCGAGCGCCAGCGTGTCACCCTCGCGGGCGAACTCCACCACAACCTCGTCAGCGAGACCTTCGTACTTGTGGTACGAAGATCGCTCCGCTGTTGCGCTCACGTGCATCGCCTCCGCCGGAAACGGATAGATGAAAACCGGTTGCCGTCCCTGGCTGCACGCCGGGCATTCAGGGTTGTCGCAGAGTTCCACCCGCGGCGGCAAAAACGGCCTGCGCTCCTGGGCCCGCGGCCCAAGAGCGCCCTCAAGCCTTGGAATCTAGCGCTATTATAATCAACCCGGTTTGCGGGATCAACCGCCGCCTGGACGGGGCTTTCCGCCGCGCCTTTGTCTTGCAATTTCAAACAATACCAGCGCACCGGCGACCCCGGCGTTAAGGGAATTGACGCGCCCGCGCATGGGGATGCGCACCAGGAAATCGCACGACTCCCGCACGAGACGGCCGAGGCCTTTGTCCTCGCCCCCGATGACGACGGCCATGGGGCCCGTCAGGTCCGCGTCCCACAGGTCTTGCTCCGCGGCCATGTCGGCGCCCACCACCCACAGGCCCCGCTCTTTGAGGGCGCGGATGGCTTGGACCAGGTTCGACACTTGGGCCACCGGTACATGCTCCACCGCGCCGGCCGATGTGCGGGCCACCGTCATGGTCAGTCCTGCCGACCGCCGCTTGGGGATGACGACCCCGTGGGCGCCGGCGCCGTCGGCGGAACGCAACAGAGAACCCAGGTTGTGAGGGTCCTGCACCTCATCCAACACGAGCAGCAGGGGCGGCTCGCCCCGCTCTTCGGCCCGCCGCAGCAGTTCGTCCAGGGGCACATAGGCCCGAGGCGCCGCCACCGCCACCACGCCTTGGTGCACCGCACCCTCCGTCATGCGGTCCAGCCGGCGGCGATCCACTTCCTGCACCGCGATTCCTTGCTCAGCCGCAAGCCGCAGGATCTCGGCCAGCGGCGCGCCACCGGCGCCCTTGGCCACCAGCAGCCGCTCCACCGGCCTGCCCGCCAAAAGCGCCTCCCGCACCGGATTGCGCCCGGGAATCAACCCTTCGCTCATGGCTCTCTCCCGGCCGGCTGCTCGTCCTGGCCGCCCATGCACTCCAGCAGCTCCTGCAGCCGTTCCACCTGTCCCGTCCAATACAGATAGCCCAGCAGGCACTCAAAGCCGGTGCTGTAGCGGTAGGCGGCGGCATCGGCGCTCCGGGGCCCTTGGGGGCTCGCGTTGCGGCCCCGCCGCACCATCTCCCGCTCCTCGGGCGTCAACTGCGCCTCGATGGCCCGCAGGCGCCCCGCTTGCGCGGCTGCCCGCACCTGATCCACGGCCTGGCGATGAATGTCGGCCAGCTTGTCCTGCCCCGCCGCGACCAGCCGCGTGCGCACGTGCAGTTCCCAGACGGCGTCGCCCAAATACGCCAGATGCAGCGGCGGCGGCAGCGGGCGGCGCCCCGCACCACCGTCAGGGCCGGGCCCGCCGTGGCCGCTGGACCTCTCCCCCGCAGGGGCCCGGGGGTTTGCGCCGGCACCGCCTCCAGGGCTTGGACGAGGGGCAGGGCCGCAGCCCAACCCGGGATGGACCTCCTCGCGCTCCGCGACGCCGCCCTCGCCGCCTGCACCGCCGGCGCCGGAACGGGTCCCTCCCCGGCGCCAGCTTGCGACGACACCCGCCAGCCAGCGACTCAGCACCGGTGCGGTGCGGTGATCCTCAGCCCGCCTGCTGCGCTCCATGCCCGGCCGCGCCCGCCGCCGGCTCCGCATCGGCCAGCTTCCACCGGCTGCCTGCAGGCGTGTCCTCCACCACAATCCCCAGTTCCCGCAGCCGGTCCCGGATCCGGTCCGCGGTGGCCCAGTCCTTTCGGGCCCGGGCCTCCTGACGCACCTCCAAGAGGAGCGCCAGCACGCCCTCGAGCAACTGGGCCTCTGCACCACTTGTCGCGCCACGGAGCCCGGCGCCCGCGCCCGTGTCCAGCACCCCCAGCATGTCCCCGGCGAAGCGCTGGAAAAGCTCCCGGACCCGCCGCAGCACAGCTAGTTCGGCGCTCGCAACAGGCTGCCGGCGCTGGAGCAGGCGCTGACGATACCCGTTGGTCTCCCGGGCCAGGTCAAACAATACCGCCAGTGCGACCGGCGTGTTGAAATCGTCCGCCATGGCGGCGTCAAACCGCGCCGGCACGGCTTTGACGCTGGTCAGGTACTCGCGGCCTTCCTCGTCCAGTGCCGCCGGGTCCAGCGCGGCCGTGTCCACCTCGTCCGCCTGCCCAGCTCCCCCATGCTGGCGCAAAAACTCGTCCAGTTCTGCAACTGCCGCGTTGAGCCGCAACCAGCCCCGGCGCGCCTCTGCGAGGGCTTGGTCCGAAAACTCCAACGGGCTGCGGTAGTGGGTGTTGAGCAGCAAGAACCGGATGAGCGCCGCGGGATACCGGTCGAGAAGGGCGTCCACGTCCACTACGTTTCCCAGGGACTTGGACATCTTTTCCGCGCCCATGTTGACCAGGCCGTTATGCACCCAGAACCGCACGAACGGCGGCTTTCCCGTATACGCCTCCGACTGGGCGATCTCGTTTTCGTGGTGCGGAAAGATCAGATCCATTCCGCCCCCGTGGAAGTCAAAGCCGTTGCCGAGATACTTGAGGGACATGGCCGAGCACTCGATGTGCCAACCGGGACGGCCCGGCCCCCAGGGGCTGTCCCACGCGGGTTCCCCAGCCTTGGCGGCCTTCCACAGGGCAAAGTCCATCGGATTGCGCTTGCGCTCGTCCGTCTCAAACCGCGTGCCGGCCATAAGCTCTTCCAGCCGCTGCCCGCTGAGCTTGCCGTAGTCGGGAAACCGCGTCACGTCGAAGAACACGTCGCCGTCCACCGCATAGGCGAAACCCTTTTCCTCCAGAACCCGGATCATCTCTACGATGTCCGGGATGTGCTCACTCACGCGCGGGTAGTGGTCCGCGTCCTCGATGCCCAGGCGGCGCATCGCGGAGAGGTATTGCTTCGCGTAGCGGTCGGACAACTTTAGCGGGTCTTCCCCGCGCTCCCTGGCGCGCTGGATGATCTTGTCATCCACGTCCGTGAAGTTCTGCACAAGCGTCACCCGGAAACCGCGCCACTGCAGGTACTTTCGGATAACTGACCACAAGAGCGCGGGCCGCGCGTGGCCGATGTGGGCCTCCGCGTAGGGCGTGACGCCGCAAGCGTAGACCCGCACGTGGCCCGGTTGCGCCGGCGTGAAAACTTCCTTCCTGCGGGTGAGCGTGTTATAGACGCGAATCTGGGCCGGTTCCTGCTCCGGCGTCAGCCAGCCCTCGGGCTTGGCCGCCTCTCCCTGCTGCGATGACGCCTCCGTCGCCGCCGGCGATGGCTCACTGGACATCTTGTTCCCTCCCGCCCCGTATGTTGTCGCCCTTTGCATCACTGTTCCCGCACCTGGGCCCCCTCGACCCCCTGGGACGCCGCGGTCACCGCGAGCCCGCTTCCCATCGCAGCGAGTTGCGCCTCCAGCTCCCTGACCCGGGCCTCCAAGGCGTCAATCTGGCGCTGCATGTTCCGGAAGACCTTCTCTAGGGGATCGGGCAGGTTAGCGTGATCCAGATCGATCACATCCACCCGGCGCCCGTTCTCTTTCACGATCCTGCCCGGAATGCCCACCACGGTGGCGTTGGGCGGCACCTCCGACAGGACGACCGAGCCGGCGCCGATGCGGGCGTTGTCGCCCACCCGGAAGGAACCGAGCACCGCCGCCCCCGTCGCGATCACCACATTGTTGCCGATGGTGGGATGCCGCTTGCCGCGCTCTTTGCCCGTGCCACCCAGTACAACACCCTGGTACAGCGTCACGTTTTCGCCGATCTCGGCGGTTTCGCCGATGACGACCCCCATGCCGTGATCGATGAAGCATCCAGGCCCGATCCGCGCGGCCGGATGGATTTCGATCCCCGTGAGAAACCGGGAGATGTGTGCGACGATCCGTGCCAACAGGTACAGGCGCCGGCGCCACAGCCCGTGGGCCAAGCGATGCATGAGCAGCGCGTGAAACCCGGGATAGACCAGCACCACTTCCAGCCAGTTGCGAGCCGCCGGGTCCCGCTCCAGGGCGGCCTGGATGTCCCGCTTGATATCCTGCCAGAGACCCAACGGAATCCCTCCTGCAAACGAAAAGCTCCACGTCTCGCGCCCTGCGCAGAGACGGGAGCTCTCCCGCGGTTCCACTCTGCTTGGGAAGCCAGCCATTGCCGCGCCCGGCTTCCCCGCTCTCGGCGCTGTAACGGGCGCACCCGGCCTCTCGCCTACTCCCGCGTCCGCGCACAGCACCGAGCGCGTCGTTTCGGCGGGCAGCTCCGGGGGGCAATTCGCGCTGCGACCGCCCAGGCCGCTTCCAGCCGTCGGCGGCCCTCTCTGGCGGGCGGTTCCCGCAGGGCTACTGGATCCCCATCACCGCTTTTCCGTTGGCATTATATCACATGCCGGTGACGTGGCAAAGGCCGTCGCAATTCTTCGACATATTTTGTCTGGAAAGGGAAGGAGCACCGGGATGTGGAATGGGGGGTAGGTTTTGGGCGTAAGGGAAACGCCGCCGGGCTCATCGCCGAACGCCTTGACCCCACGCCCCGTACTGGTATACTAGTCTGGGTTCCCTGTGCGTATTCCACCTACTGGTATAATGGTAATGTTCCGGATAGAGACTAGCGCAGGACCGGGAAAGCGAGGGGATAGTATGTCCAAAGAGCGACGGGAGGCCGTCCTGCTTCCGCATCAGAAAGAGAAGGACCACCTGTTGGATCTCTACCGAAAGATGCTGCTGATCCGGCGCTTCGAGGAGCGGGCGGCTGAGGCCTACACGCAGGGCAAGATCGGCGGTTTCCTGCACCTGGCCATCGGTGAAGAGCCGGCGAACGTGGGCACCATGGTCGCGCTGCGCCACGACGACGACGTGTTTACCCACTACCGCAGCCACGGCCACGCGCTGGCCCGGGGCATGGACCCGCGCGCCGTCATGGCGGAGCTTTTTGGCAAGGAAACCGGCGTCGCCCGCGGCCGCGGCGGTTCCATGCACCTGGCGAGCCTTGAGCACCACTTCTGGGGCGGCTACGCGATCGTGGGCGGGCACATCCCGTTGGCCGTCGGCATGGCCCTGGCCCACCAGTACCGGGGGCTGGACCGGGTCGTCCTCTGTATCTTTGGAGACGGGGCCGTCAACACGGGTGCCTTCCATGAGGCTCTAAACATGGCCGGGGTCTGGCGCCTGCCCATCGTGTTCGTGGTTTCCAACAACCTGTACGGGATGGGGACCGCCATCGAGCGGTCGTCGGCCGTGACGGAGGTGTACAAGCGGGCGGCCGCTTACAACATGCCCGGCCGCCGCGTCAACGGCAACGAGGTGCTGGAAGTGGAGGCGGCGGTGCGGGCTGCCCTGGAGCAGGCCCGCTCGGGCGGCGGCCCCTCCTTGGTGGAGCTGGTCACCTACCGTTTCCGTGGACATTCCATGGCGGACCCGGAACTCTACCGCTCTAAGGAAGAAGTGGAGCAGTGGAAGGCCCAGGATCCCATCCCGCGGTTCCGCCGGTGGCTGCAGGAGGAGGGACACGCGACCGAAACGGAGCTGGAAGCCGTCGACCGCGAGGTGGAAGCGACGGTCGAGGACGCGGTCCGCTTCGCCGACGCAAGCCCGGAACCGGACCCGAGCACGCTGTTCGATAACGTTTACGTCAACCCGTAGCCGGCAGCCGGCTCACGGAGGACGTTCCGGTTTCCAACGACGACTGAGGGAGGTGCGGTGACCGTGGCGGTCATTACCTATCGGGAAGCGGTACGCCAGGCGCTGCGCGAGGAGATGCTGCGGGATGAGCGGGTGTTTCTGCTGGGCGAGGACATTGGGCGCTACGGCGGATCCTATGCCGTAACCAAAGGCCTGCTGGAGGAGTTTGGCGAGAAGCGGGTTAAGGACACGCCCATTTCTGAAACCGCCATCATCGGGGCGGCGGCCGGTGCGGCCATGGACGGCCTGCGGCCCGTAGCTGAGATCATGACCATCAATTTCACCCTGGTCGCCATCGACCAGATCATCAACAACGTGGCCAAGGTGCACTACATGTTCGGCGGGCAGTTCCGCTGCCCGCTGGTCATCCGCACGGTCGGCGGCGGCCGGCGGCTGGCGGCCACCCACTCGCAGAACCTGGAGGTGCTGTTTGCCCATATCCCGGGACTCAAGGTGGTGGCTCCGGCCACGCCCTACGACGCCAAAGGATTGCTCAAGGCTTCGATCCGTGACGATGATCCGGTGATCTTCATCGAGCACAGCCTGCTTTACGGAACCCGGGGCGAAGTGCCGGAGGAAGACTACGTGGTGCCCATCGGCGTGTCCGACATCAAGCGGCGCGGGCGCGACGTCACCATCGTGGCCTACTCCCGTATGACCGTAGAAGCCCTGGCGGCCGCCGACGAGCTGGCCAAGCAGGGCATCGAGGCGGAAGTGGTCGACCTGCGGACGCTGCGGCCGCTGGATATGGGGCCCGTCCTGGACTCCGTCGCCCGCACCAACCGGGCGGTGGTGGTGAGCGAGGACTGGCGCAGTTTTGGCATTGGCGCCGAGGTGGCCGCCCGCATTCAGGAGGAGGCTTTTGACGACCTGGACGCGCCCGTGCTGCGGGTCAGTCAACAGGAGGTGCCCACGCCGTACGCCGCGAACCTGGAGAGACTGGCGTTCCCCAGCAGCCGGCAAATCGTCGAGGCATGCCTTGAGGTGCTGAACATTCGGGTCGGCGAGCCGGTCATGGCGGGCTGAGATGTGGGCCGCCCGCACAGGCGGCTCACACGTGTCGTCCACCAGCGCTCTTGCAGGGAGGGAACGCGCTTGGCGAAGGTGACCATGCCCCAAATGGGGTTTGACATGCGTGAAGGAACGCTCGTCCGCTGGCTTAAGCAGCCCGGCGACAAGGTCCAACGGGGCGAGCCCATCGCGGAAGTGGAAACCGACAAGGCTGTGGTCGAGATCGAGTCGTTTCACACGGGCGTCGTGAAGGAACTGCTGGTAGCCGAAGGACAGACCGTGCCGGTCGGCTCCCCCATTGCTGTCGTTGACACCGGCGAGGACGAGGACGCGGACGCGGTACCTGCTGCGCCTTCCGCCCCTGCGGGTGTCGCGGCGCCGGCGCAGCCCTCGGCCCCGGCACCCCCGGCCCCCAGGGCTGACGGTGCGGGACGCATCAAGGCCTCCCCGCTTGCCCGGCGGCTGGCCGCGCAGCACGGGATCAGCCTGCGGGGCTTGACGGGCACCGGACCCGCAGGCCGGATCGTGAAACAAGATGTCCTAGCCGCCGTCTCGGCGCTGGGCGCAGCGGCGCAAGCCCCAGCGCCTGTTTCCGCAGCGCCCGCCGCGCCTGCCCCTGCGGCCGCGGCTGCACCGG
>NICF_comb_assmDRAFT_10001460_pt1 | contig 18722 bp, 14 predicted proteins | sample NewIslPassag4_SG_FD_11279 | JGI IMG/M metagenome (IMG submission 11279) | reverse complement strand
ATGTAGATGTTGCTAGTAAAATTCCCAACAAAATTAAGCTGGTTTAAATTTCTATTCTATAGAACGAATAATCGAACTTACGAGTGGGTTCATCTATTGAGAAAAGAATTCTACTTGAATTTTGGACGAGTGAAGAAATTTATCGTCAAGCAATGGAACTGTATGCCGAAAATCGGATCCTTATCCCAAATGAAGATGGAACCTTTTGGCTAAATTCGGAACCAAAGTTATTAGTGGAGGTTACGTTTAAAAATTCTACTGATTTTTCTGTAGCCCTCGATCTTTCTAAAGGAGATAAAGCCTTTGACGATCGGGTAAGACGGATCGAAAAGACATTGGAAAGAAACGAGGATAACGGAACAATGACCATGGCTTTGGTAGAAATCAACCATAAAGATAACTACGAAGAACAGACCGATCCAAAATCTGCCAATCGAATCGGCTTAGCGTTGACGAATCGGATTTCGCAGTTCATCCATCCCCTTGAAATGGAAGAGAAGGAAGATACGAAAAAAGCAAGGCTCATCAATAGCTTTTATGATCTCCTATCGGACCATGGCTTTTTGCCGGCTCGCTATTTAAAATTAAAAAATGAAAACTTAATTTTAGGTTTTAGTTTAATAAAAGGAAAACATAGGGAAAATCAAAAGGATATGTATCTTCCGGTTGTAACCCGGATGAAGGGGAGTGAGGTGAAGATTCGTCTATTTGGTGGAAGAGAATGGTTCACTGTTTGGGAAGCATTACTTGCAGTATGCAAAGACCAACGATTTATTCAAAAGCCGGCACAGTACAATGATGAAGCGGCTAAATATCGTAGCTTTTTTGAAAGAACGGTAAGCGAATGCTTAAGGGAGTATAAGGATGATATTGTTGTTTTGTTGGATGCCAATTTACGGACATTACAATGGAAGGAGCTTACAAACCCGAATCTGGATTTGAATGATTTACCTTTTCATATAAACGAACCTGAATGTAAATCCCGTGTGAAAGTTATCCGGGTCAGTGACGAAAAGGATGTCCACCAATATCGGATTAGGGATAAAAACGAAGTAAACCGAAATCAAGGTCTATTTAAGGATGCCGAAGCTAAACTTTATTATGGGATCGGGGCAAAACCAGGTACCATTAAGATGTCCCCTTTTTTACAAAAGTATAACAGTCCTGGTAAGTTCATCCCCCACCAACAGATCGTCGAATATATTCCGCTTGGCAACATGAACGATGAAGAACGGGATGAGCTGGCCAAATTGGCTCATCATCTTCGTAAATTGAACATTGCTTATAACGTACACACAAAGTTGCCGTATCCTTTGGATATCATGAAATCAGTGAGGAAATATGTTCGGACGCTAAAAGATTACGAATACGATTACGATGATTCTTTTGAGGATTGGGAACTGGTGGGAGAGGTATCCAGCAATTTGGAATAGCATCATCCTTGAAGTTTAATTAGATAGGCATTTTCATCGAGTGTCACATGAAAATTTGAACATCTTATTACTGTACGAAATATTCGATTATAACTTCTACCATAAAATTTTTTTAGTAAAATATAATTGTAACTGAAAACTCTCTTTATATAAAGTTCTCTGGCGGCATTAGATATCTTAATTATTGATGGCAATCTTGAACCACTTTAAAGTTCAAAGAGCTTTTCTAAGCAATAACTTTCCGGACAGATGTTAAACTAAAAGAAATTAATTGAGCAGAAGTAAAATTAGTTCTGGGGGCTATATTATATGAAACCACCTAAGGTTTTGGATAATAAAAAATACAGGGTAGTTGATGAATTAAGGTCCGAACTTCGTAAAGGTTCAAAGCTATCGGTGATTTCGGCCTATTTTACCATCTATGCTTATGATGAACTGAAAAAAGAGCTTGGGAAGATTGACAAAATGAGATTCATCTTTACCGAGCCAACTTTTGTACGTGAGGACCACGAACTTATTAGGGAATATTATATCGTTCGCAATCCTGAAAAAAAGATTTCAGGGAATGAATTTGAAATCAAACTGAGAAATGAAATGAAGCAGTCTGCAATTGCAAAGGAATGTGCTGAATGGCTTGAAAAAAAAGCAGAAATAAAATCCTTAAGGCAGCCAAACCCTGCACAGCCTAGGTTGATTTACATTGAAAATCCGGATGAAAATGACAATTTATCGATAAATGGAACCGTTGATTTTACGTCCGATGGCTTAGGAATTACTCCATCAAACCGATTGGACAGCAATATGTGCCTTTTTGGCAAGGAATATACCTTTGCGTTTTTACAAGCTTTTAATGAATTATGGGATGATGAGACCAAAGTTTTGGATGTAAAAGAAAAGGTTCTTGAGCAAATGCGTATCCTTTATAAAGAAAATACTCCTGAATTCATTTACTTTGTTACTCTTTATAATATATTTTACGACTATCTTGATGAACTAACAGAAGAAAACATCGTGAAAAGTCGTACAGGATTTAAAGAGACCCTGATCTGGAATAAACTTTATAAATTCCAGAAAGATGCTGTTATGGGAGCCATTGATAAACTTGAAAAGTACAATGGTTGTATTATCGCAGATAGTGTAGGTCTGGGGAAAACTTTTACTTCTCTGGCTGTAATTAAATATTATGAACTCAGAAACGAACGGGTTCTTGTACTTGCACCCAAGAAACTCCGCGAAAACTGGACCATCTATACCCAAAATGATAAACGCAATATTTTTGTTGGGGATAGGTTTAATTACGATGTTCTCAATCATACCGACCTTAGCAGGACAAGCGGTTTTTCCGGGGAGATTAATCTTGCCACTTTAAACTGGTCCAATTATGACCTTGTAGTTATTGATGAGAGCCACAACTTCAGAAACAATCCGCCAGTCAAANGGAGGATTACACGCTATCAACGGTTGATGAATGACATTATAAAATCCGGTGTCAAAACAAAGGTGCTTATGCTGTCGGCAACCCCTGTGAACAACCGGATGAATGATATTAAAAACCAAATTGCCTTTATCACAGAAGGCAGGGATGATGCTTTTAGGGATGTGGGTCTGGATAGCATTGAAGTAATCCTCAGAAAAGCACAGGCTGTATTCAACAGATGGTCTGAACTGCCAGAATCCGAGAGGACGACGGAAACCTTCGTCAACATGATGGATACCGATTATTTTAAATTACTAGATACAGTTACGATTGCCCGTTCCAGAAAACATATAGAAAAGTACTATAACTTAGAGGAAATAGGTAAATTTCCTGTCAGGCTTCTACCTGAGAACAGATATCCTGCAATTGATGCGAAAGGCGAGTTTCCGCCTATAGAAGATATCAATAGGCTTATAAAAAGACTTACGTTATGCATTTATTCGCCTTTGGCCTATGTGCTTCCGGAAAAAAGAGCTGCTTATGAGAAAAAATATGATATGGTAGTAGGTTCCAATCAAAGTATCTTTAGGCAGACGGATCGGGAGCAAAGCTTGGTTGCACTTATGCGAGTCAACATCTTAAAAAGATTGGAAAGCTCCATTTATTCCTTTGCTATGACTGTTGAGAATATCATCCATAAAATAGATATTGCCCTTGAGGCCATTGAACAAAGGCAAATTGTCTATGATCCTGATTTGAATATTAATAATGTTGATATTGACGATCCAGATTTTGAAAACATTATGTTTGGAAACAATGTAAAGGTTTTGCTCCAGGATATGGATCTAATTAAATGGAAACAAGACCTATTGTCGGATAAAGACAAGCTGGAAACCATATTGGCGTCAGCCAAGAATGTTACTCCTGAAAGGGATGGAAAACTCCAAGAGCTTATAAGTCTGATAGAAAGCAAAATGCAGCATCCAATAAATCCAGGAAATAGAAAGGTTATCATTTTCACTGCCTTCGCGGATACTGCCAAATATTTATATGATAATCTGTCCGATCACTTTGCCGAAAAAGGCTTTTATTCTGCTATAGTTACAGGTAGTGGCGACAATCATTCCAATTTACCCTTGCCAAAGGAACTGCATAAGTCCATTAAAATGTCAGAATTAAATACAGTTTTGACTTTGTTCTCCCCTGTTTCCAAGGAGTGCGATAAGATTTATCCTGAAGTAAATAAGTTTATAGATATCCTTATCGCCACCGACTGTATATCCGAAGGACAGAACCTTCAGGACTGCGATTATCTGATCAATTATGATATCCATTGGAATCCGGTTAGGATTATTCAAAGATTTGGTCGTATCGATCGCATAGGTTCACAGAACCAAACTATCAAGCTCGTAAATTTCTGGGCAACCAAAGATTTGGATGAATATATCAATCTTCAGCAGCGTGTAAAAGGAAAAATGGTCTTAATGGACGTGTCCGCTACAGGTGAGGAAAATATTATTGAGCTAGACTCGAACAAAGAGATGAGAGACCTTGAATACCGCAAGAAGCAGCTCGAAAGGCTGAAAAGTGAGGTTGTCGACCTAGAGGATATATCGGGTGGAATATCGATTACCGACTTGACCTTCAATGATTTTAAGATTGAGCTTATGGAATACATGAAATCCCATCGAAAGCTTTTAGATGAAGCTCCAAATGGAATGTATGCAGTTGCAAAGATTGACGAAGGTATCAGGGAAATCATTAAGCCCGGTGTTATTTTTACCCTTCGACAAGTCAAAGGTAAGCAGCAAAGCAAAGAGCAGAACCCTCTATTTCCTTATTATATGGTCTATATCACAGAGGATGGGGAAGTGAAATTATCCTTCCTTCATGCCAAGAAAATACTGGATTACTATAAAAAGCTATGTTCTGGCAAAAATGAAGTGTTTAAAGATCTCGTTGAGGAATTTAATAGGGAGACAAATGACGGGCGTAACATGAGGAACTATTCGAACCTATTGGAAAGTGCTATTGAAAACATCATTGGTAAGAAGCAGGAGATTGGGGTTGCCAGCCTTTTTAGCAAAGGCGGTACCATTATGCCGAAAAGAAATTTCGATGGAATTGAGGATTTTGAATTGATTACTTTTTTGGTCATAAAGGAATAGGGGAGTAGCTATGGATGACTATCGTTTTTTAAACATCCCGGATAGCTGCTTTATTGGCAGTACGATTTATAAAAAGCTTTTTTATGAAAATGGAAATTTGTCTTCTGGAGATAAAGCTTTGTTTACAGATGTTATAAACAAGGTTGTATGGCTTTATTGTCTTAAACCCGAAACAATAAACATTCCTGTCTATAAGGACGATATAAGGGAATACCCTGAGCTTGAAGTGATAGAAGTTTCGGTAACCCAAGATTACAAACTAAATCGGATAGCTGAAATCATCATGAAGACAATCCCTTACCCGATGATTTTGATCTTTAAGTTAGAGGACAAAGTACGGTTTTACGTGGCTCATCAAAAAATAAACCAAAGTGATCCAAACAGGAATACTATTGGGGATTTCATCTATACTGATTGGCTAGAAAGAGAAAGTGCCTTTTTTGATCAGCTTGATATCAAAAAAATGAGGTTCACGAATCTCTATGCGCTTTACAGTGATTTTGTAGATGCGATCAGCATTTATAATCTATCATTAATGATACCGATCCATCCCAATATAACAGGTGACGAAGCAAGGGAGCTTTCTGCAAAGATAGAAGAAATAGAACAAAGAATCACAAGTCTGCGTTCAAAAATAAAAAAGGAAACCCAGTTTAATCGAAAAATGGAGCAAAATATTGAAATAAAGAAATTAGAACAGCGCAAAAATCAATTACTTGGAGGAGAAAAGAATGAAAGAAACATCTCTTACGGGCAAAACTCCTGACCTAGCAGAAGAAAACATCAAAAAGTTAATGGGCATGTTCCCTGAGGTGGTTACAGAAGGGAAGGTAGATTTTGAAAAGCTGAAACAAGTTTTGGGTGAATATGTGGAAGATAGCAACGAACGCTACAACTTCACCTGGAACGGCAAAGGCAGGGCCCTGCGTATATCCCAAACACCTTCATTAGGGACATTACGCCCCAGCAAAGAGGAAAGCAAAAATTGGGATACCACCGAGAATCTTTATATAGAAGGAGATAACCTGGAAGTATTAAAGCTGCTTCAAAAAAGCTATTATGGAAAGATTAAGATGATATACATCGACCCGCCTTACAACACAGGAAAAGACTTTGTGTATAAAGATGATTTTCATGACAGCATTGAAAATTACAAAAAAATTACTGGGCAAGTTGATGTCAACGGAAAGGCAATAAGTACTAATACAGAAACAAGTGGCCGTTATCATACCGACTGGTTGAATATGATGTATCCAAGATTAAGACTTGCTAGAAACTTGCTTAGAGATGATGGTGTTATTTTTATTAGTATTGATGATAATGAAGTGCATAACTTAAGGAAGATTTGTGATGAGGTTTTTGGAGAAGATAATTTTGTTACTATAATTATATGGCAAAAAAAGACTGGAGCATCAGATTCTGCAACAATATCAACGATAACTGAATATATTGTTGTGTATTCAAAAAGCATTGACTTGGTTAGTTTTTCAAAAAATACAGAATCGTATGATTTGAAACGTTATAAATATCAAGACGAATTTATAGAAGAAAGAGGACCATATTATATTGACAATCTTGATCGAGGAGGATTGCAATATAGCGATAGCCTTAACTATGGTATTGAATGTCCAGATGGAACAATAACTTATCCGAATGGTAGAACGGCATTCTTAAATGATGGTTGGATATGGAAATGGAGCAAACAGAAAGTTGAATGGGCTAGGCAGAATAAATTTATAGAATTTAGAAAATCGGATTCAAAGCAGTCAGGATGGGCAGTATACTATAAAAACTATCTAAAGGTTGACAATGAAAATAAACCAATAGAACGAGCTGCGCCATATAAAAACTTAATAACAGATGTCATGAATGTTAATGCAGCAAATGTTATGAAAGAGTTATTTGGTACTAATAATTATTTTAAATACTCTAAACCGATTGAATTAATTGAAAAACTTATAACTTTTGTTCATACAAACGAAAATGATATAATCCTTGATTTCTTTTCAGGTTCTGCAACCTCAGCTCATGCTGTTATGAAACTTAATGCCGAAGATGGGGGCAACCGCAAATTTATTATGGTCCAACTTCCTGAACTAACAGATGAAAATAGTGAAGCTTACAAGGCTGGTTATAAGAACATTTGCGAAATCGGCAAAGAACGCATCCGTCGAGCCGGCGAAAAAATCAAAGAAGAAAATAAAGATAAAGAGGGCATAGAAAACCTTGATGTCGGCTTTAAGGTGTTCAAGCTTGATACCTCCAACATCCGGAAATGGCAGCCAGACTATGAGAAGTTGGAGGAATCCTTATTGGATTACGTAGAAAACTTTGTGGAAGGAAGAACAGAGCTGGATGTTGTCTATGAGATCATGCTAAAATATGGTCTTGACCTTAGCTATCCAGTCGATGAATTTACTATTGCAGGTAAAAAAGTCTATTCCATCGGTTTCGGAATGCTGATGATTTGTCTGGATGATGAGATTACAACAGACATTGCCAAGGGGATTTTAGAAAAAGTCAAGGAATTGTCACCGGAAACTAGCAGGGTGGTCTTTAAGGATAACGGTTTTAAGACGGACAGCAATAAGACGAATATCAAGGAAATCCTTAAATCCGGCGGAATTGAAGAATTCATCACGATATAGGGAGGTATGGTCCATATGAAGCTAAAATTTGACAAAGACTTGGAATATCAACAGCAGGCCATAGCTTCCGTGGTCGATTTGTTCAGGGGCCAAACCCCCATGCAGACCAATTTCACCGTTTCTGCTTACAGTGGACAGATTGGGATCTTTGATACAGAAAATGGGATAGGAAATCGGCTTGAGCTGGATGAAGAAGCAATCCTTAGAAATCTTCAGGAAGTCCAGATAAGAAATGGCCTGCCCCAAACGAAGTACCTAAAAGCGGGAGAATATGACTTTGATATAGAGATGGAAACGGGGACCGGCAAGACCTATGTTTACTTAAGGACCATCCTTGAACTCCACAAAAATTATGGGTTCTCCAAGTTTATCATCGTGGTTCCCAGCATTGCCATTAAAGAAGGGGTATTTAAGACTCTAGAGATTACGAAAGACCATTTTAAGGAATTATATGATAATACCATTTATAACTATTTCATCTATGATAGCAGCAAGCTGGAACAGGTGAGAAGCTTTGCTGTCAGCGATCATGTGGAAATCATGATCATAAATATTGATGCCTTTAGGAAGAGTTTTACAGATCCGGAAAAAGAAAACAAGGCCAATATTATCCATAGAACGAATGACCGATTAAATGGGATGAAACCGATTGAACTCATTCAAGAGACAAGACCTATTGTGATTATCGACGAACCACAATCGGTCGATACGACCCCGAAATCTAAAGAGGCAATTAAGTCCCTTAATCCATTATGCACATTGCGCTATTCAGCCACTCATGTAGAAAAGCACAATCTCGTTTATAAATTGGATGCGGTGGATAGTTACAATTTAGGCCTGGTTAAACAGATCGAAGTTGCAGGGTTTACGACGAAAGACGACCACAATAAAGCCTATCTAAAGCTTTTATCTGTAGACAACAAAAAATCTCCGATTACCGCAAAAATCGAGATGGATGTCAAAAATAAAAAAGGTGTGGTTCAACGGAAAACTGTAACTGTCAAACTTGGAGAAGACCTTTATGGTAAATCCGGCAGACGGGATGTCTATGAAGGATATATCGTCAGCGAGATCTATTGCGAAGAAGGGAATGAATATGTAGCATTCACAAGTAAGCCGGATATCCTTCGCATCGGCCGGCCAATTGGAGGAATAGATGATCTCGCGATAAAAGAACAGCAAATCAGAAAGACAATCGAGGAACACCTAAACAAAGAATTGGTATTAAACAAGCTGGGAATAAAGGTGCTAAGTCTGTTCTTTATCGATCGGGTATCCAATTATCGTTTTTATGATGAAAATGGAAATCCACAGAAAGGGATTTTTGCAAAGCTTTTTGAAAAGCATTATAAAGACCTTATCAGGCAGCCGAAATATCATCCGCTGCTTAAGGATGCCGATGATTTGGATAAGGCCACCGAAGAAGCGCATAATGGCTATTTTTCGGCAGATAAGAAAGGTGTATTAAAAGATACCAATGGGACTAGCCAAGCGGATGAGGATACCTATAACTTGATTATGAAAGACAAGGAGCGGCTATTATCCTTCGATACGAAGCTCAGATTCATTTTTTCCCACTCCGCCCTCCGCGAAGGATGGGACAACCCGAATGTATTCCAAATCTGCACGCTTAATGAAACAAAAAGCGAGGTCAAAAAGCGCCAAGAAATTGGCCGTGGATTGCGTCTGTGCGTCAATCAGGCAGGGGAACGCCAGTATGGTTCCTTTATCAACACACTGACGGTTATCGCCAATGAAAGCTATGAGGAATTTGCGGCTGCCCTCCAAAAAGAATATGAAACCGAAAATGGCATAAGATTCGGGGTCATCGAACCCCATTCCTTTGCCAATATTCCGGTAAAGCAAGACGATGGAAGCATAAAATATTTAGGACAGGAAGCCTCTGATGCCATATATCAGGCGTTTTTGGATAGCGGCTATATTGATCAAACAGGCAAAATCCAGGATCAGCTGAAGATTGCCATTAAAGACAACAAACTAAATGTACCCACTGAATATGAACATGTAAAGTCAGAGATTACTGCTATTGCTAGAAAAGTCTGTAACGGACTTAATATCAAGAACAATAGCGATAAGAAAACGGTTAAGCTAAATAAGCAGGTCTATCTTGATCCAAAGTTTAAAGAACTGTGGGACAGAATCAAATACAAGACGACCTACTCTGTAGATTTTGATAGCGAAAAGCTGATCGATGAATGTTGCAAGGAATTACAAAGGAGTCTTTCGGTAAGTTCCGCAAAGCTTATTTATACAAAGGCAGGAATTGAAATAAGTGCCGGTGGTGTTTTGGCGGAAGAATCAGATAGATACGCAGTAGCGTTGGAAAACAGACAAGAACAATTACCTGATATTATTGCCTATCTTCAAAACGAAACCAACCTGACGAGAAAGACGATTGTGGAGATTTTGATTAGAAGCAAAACGCTGCATCTCTTTAAGAAGAATCCGCAAAAGTATATGGAAAAGGTAGCACAAATCATTACTGCCAAAATGAGACATTCGATCATAGACGGAATCAAATATACGAAGATTGGCGACGATGAATATATGCTCAAGAACTTTTTGAAACGGAAGAACTAACGGGCTACCTCTACAAAAATATGATCGAAAGCAAGAAATCATTATTCGAATATGTAGTGTATGATAGTGAAAATGAAGAAAAGTTTGCCAAAAGTTTTGAAAGCAACAACAGCGTGAAGCTCTATGCCAAACTTCCTGATTGGTTTAAGATACCTACTCCTTTAGGCAGCTATAATCCTGACTGGGCTGTGCTCATTGAGGTAGATGGCAAGGATAAGCTCTACTTTGTTCTGGAGACCAAAAAGAATATCATGTTTGATGAACTAAGATTAAAAGAAAGGGCAAAAATTGAATGCGGAAAGAAACATTTTGAGGCTCTGGGTACAGAAGTAACCCTTGAAGATATAGACAGTTTTGAAGAATTTATGGAAGAGAAAGTTGTCCTCTAAGTAAGACGGATAACCAATTGGCCTTAAGTTTATTTCTCTCTTTTTACACTATGATTTCATTATTATTTTCTTCTAAATCCCTTTGAAATAAAGATAGCTTGAAGGTATTTTCGACAAAAGAAAGGTACTATTTGATAGTTTTGATGGCGGTTTTCATATCCTGAAAACCGTCTTTTTCATGTTCCAGAAATGGGCTCAGTCTATAGGGTGTAAATCCCGTCAATCTTTTGGGAGTGCCTGTATATGAGAATGCCATAACCTACAACTTTATGTTGTTATAAACAGAAAATTATAGCCATTAAAATTCAAAAATCTGATATGATAAAGAAAAAAGTTTCATTTGTGAAAATTGGATATTCGGACTTTTTCATAAATAACTACAGTATTATTCTGTATTTTTATGAAAGATTTTTTATTTTTGTAGGAGGTAAGGGATGAGCTACAGATATTTTTATGATTTTTTAGAGCCAATTTCCGCAGAACTCTCAAGAACATTGCAGGAATTAGAAAATGCTATTTACAGTAGTCCACGTTCAATGTTGACCCATAGCCGGACGCTTATTGGAGTTCTCCTTGAAACGATCATGATAAGGGAAAATATCCCTAATCAAAATCTCACGATTAATGAGCGAATCCATATTCTTGATGAGAATGGTTTACTTCCATATGAAATTAAGAATGCCTTTCATGTGGTAAGAAGGCTGGGGAACATGGCGGCTCATGACACTAGACAATTTCGTTTTTCCGAGTCCCTGACGGCGTGGGAAAATATTTATGTGATTGTGAAATGGTTTGTGGAAGTTTATGAATCCTATGAAATAGAATTTCCTGAATATGTTGATCCAAAAATGAGGATGGATCATACCTATGGATTAGAAGAAATGGTCCTTCGTTTTAAAAAAATTGAAGAGTTACTTAAACAGTCCCTTGAAAAAGAAGAACCAAGAACGATAAAGGAAAAATCCCCTCAACCTGAATCTAAAGAGGAGATTTCTATTGAAACAAAGTCAAAGGATATTTCAGACCCTGTTATGGATGAAGAACCAGGATTGATGACAATTCGGACCATTCGCTATGGTGATGATTCCGTGGACGTTCCTTATTTTTTGCGGGATGCTTTCTTGTTGCCGCAGCGATTTCCGGAATCTGAGCAGTTCCTGTTCCGCTTGGGTAAAGAACAGCAAGCTCGTTTAATGAGTGAATTACCTAATTCATTGGAAGGATTTCATAAGAGGATAACTCATTGCAATGAGACCCATTCAAAGACTTTCTTTATGGAATTAAAGGAGTTTATTGCCGAAGAAATCAGGAGACGAAAGTTAGCTCAAAAACGCCCAGGAGAACTATTCCTGTTTTATGGTTCCGATGAAATCGTTGTAACGGAAGATCTGGGGAATATCGATATAAATAATGAAAACTTTGTGGGAATACCTCGTTTAATTCAACAATTAAATGAGGATGGGATTTACAAGGTACGGGACTTGCCAAAAGAACTCCTGATCCTTGCCAAGTATAAAAGTGTTGGCAAGGGAAAAGTGGCTAGTTTTTTTAACCAATTAAAAGAAATTCAAAACAGAATGATGGAAGAAATTATGCAGTAAAGTAATCTTTGGGGTGAAACGAAATGATTTTTCAAAACTATGATGACCAACTATGGAAGTTTTCGCCAATACCTAATATTGAAGAACCTTTATTTAATAGAAGTTTAGAGCGCTTTAAAGAAATGGGAGTAAGAGGCTTGACCCGAGAAAATATTCAAAACTCCTTAGATGGGAGACTTCCAGATAATGATCAGCCTGTCATTGTTAAAATCAAAACCGGAGATATCCACGAAAAGGATATTCCAGGAATATCGGAAATAAAGAAGAGAATCCTGAATTTGGTAGGGCACAACAAGTATACAAAAGAAACGATAGAACATATGCAAAGAAAGCTAAATCAGAAAGTGGTCAGGTACATTTCCTTTGAAGATACAAATACAAAGGGACTTACAGGTGCAAGAAATGGGCAAAGTAACTCGAAGCAAGATACTTGGGGTATATATGCCTATAGTAAGGGGGTCCATTTTGAAGAAGAAGATAAAAGTTTTGAAGTTTCTCGAGGTGGTTCCCATGGCGTAGGTAAGATTGCCTCGAATGCTGCTTCCGATTTGCATGTCATGTTTTTTGCAAACTGTGATGAATTTGGAGATCAACATTTAGGTGGTACCGTTCAGTTAATAGAGCATGAATATAATGGGAAATTTTATCGATCAACCGGCTACTTTACAGATGTTCGATATGATGAACATCATATATCAAAATTTTATCCTTATGAGAATACTTTCCATGAAGTATTTAAAAAGGATACAAGGGGTTTGAAAATTGTCATTCCCTATTTACGGAAAGATTATGATGATGAGGCTGAAATCATCAGAAGTATTTGCGATAGCTTTTTTGTTGCTATTCTGAATGACCGATTAATCGTCTATGTGAATGATAAAAAAATCAGCAAAGAATCCATCTTAAGTTATATCAAAGATGAAAAGTACTTTAAACAAAACTTGGCGGATTTAAAAAATGATTTTACTCCCCTCTATGTAGAAACCTATTTAAAATCACCGATAAAAAAGATTGTTGTAAATAATACTGTCGATAATTTTCATTTTGATCTTTATTTTACCTATGATGAACGTATTCCAAGGGGGAGAGTCGCCATCGTACGTACGATTGGAATGAAGATTGAAGATTTTAAAGTAAGTGGTCATGCCACTAAGCCATTCAATGCTGTATTAATTGGCGGTTCCAAAGAGGATGAATATTTGAAATCCCTCGAAAACGAATCCCATACCAAACTATCAAAAGACCACATTAATGATGAAAAACTGAAAAAACAAGCGACTAGATTTATTAATAACCTGTCCAAGGAAATTGCAAATATTATTAACCAGGCCATTAGGGAAAATAACAAAACGGAAGGATTATTAGATACGAAGGATATTTTATACGTAGTAGAAACACAGTTTCGCCAAGAACTAGAAAAATCAGTGGGGACGGTAAGGGTAAATAATGGGAAAACCCTTGTTAAATCCTTCGGCAAGGAATCACTCAAGGAAAAGAGAGATAAGAAAAAGAATTTCGGTGTTGAATCCCCTAAAGAAAAGAAAACGCATAAAAAACGTGATCCTTTAAAATGGCAAAAAACAAACACGGAGACAGGGAATCGAATCGATGATAAAGAAAGATTTAGTGCCCATCCTGAAATGGTGGATCGTGTGATATTAAGGGATAGAGAAATTCTTAGATTTAACTTCTTAAAAAGTGAGCAATTACATGGAATTCAGACATGCGATATTACATTTTCTGTTATTGATGGAATGGGTGTCGAATACAACAACGAATTTAAGATTCACGATAGCTATCGGGCAGTTATAGATAAAAATACGGGGAAATCCTGTCCCTTTGAAAAAAATGCGATTCGAAATGTACGAATCGAAAATGGAATAGCGGAACTGCATTTATTGTTACGGGATACCTTCCATAGATCATTAAAATTTGTTTACTATGTTGAGGTGTAATCATGATCTATAAAAAAGATGCCAATTTTCCCTACCCAATTTTAACAAATACTTCAAATAGCTATAACCCTAATCATTTTTTGCTGGATGTAAATGTAAGGGATTCAACAGAATCCAATGAGTATATCTTTGATCTTGATATTGAAATAGATTCAGTTTATATAAATCAATTGTTGAATGCAGGAAAAGCTCAGTTGATCTTTATTATCCAGTCGAAAGATAATAAATATTTCCGTCTTTCCTCAAAAGAACGGAGCATTAAGGTAAAAAAATCCCGTGTATCATTAAATGAAAAAACGTCCATGCAATTGCTCATCCAAGCATTAACGGATCTTAATTTTCAAGATAATAACGATTTAAATGATTTCTATTATCAATTCAGGAATGAAATTCATGTACCTAAGTATGCTTTATTGGGGTACTCAAACGTAATAACATTGAGGCATGTGAAAAAACCCTTCGATCTATTTGAAAAAAGATTGGATGAAAATCTGAAGTCTGATATAAAAGTAGAATTAGGTCAAGAAACCATTATTATTCATTATAGGAAACCAGAATTTCAATTTAATCATTTGCCTAAAAGCAATGTGCTCAATAATCTATATGTTTACATCGGATTAACGAAAGCCTTGCAAATGTTTATTTCAAATCACAGCACAGATGGAGATATCGATTTAGATGATATGAACGAACCAGATGGACATCTTGATTGGAAACTTTACACCTTGATGAAAAATAAAGGGGTTACCCGATTAAACAATGACAATATTGATGAAGTGATTCACGCAATTTCCGATCGAATGATAGAAAAATATACAACAGCTCTAGGAGAGATGATCAACAATGGAAGTTAGGTTGCTGAAAGTCGGGTATAAAGATAGTGAGCAATTATATAAAGATTTTTTGGAAGGGAATATTTTGGAAAAAGAGGACTATTTTTCAGACGAATCCTTTTTTATCGATGAAGCCCCTGACTTTCCAATATATATGGGTAGAGGCAGTGAAGATCAGAAGAGGAAGGATTTTTTAGAAGCGTTTCATGTTGTGTCCAAATTCTATATAAATTATCATCGGGAAATTGTAATGGATGAACGTTTTTGGCATTCGCTACTCCTTGGTTATAAAAGGAACTATATCCTTGATAAATACCCAGAAATTGAAACAAATCAAAACAGCTTTAACAATATTGTGTTGAAGAAGTTTGATTGGGAAAATTATATTTATAAGATTCTTCTAGGAGCACAATACATCCATGATATCGTTAAGGATCCCAATGAACATCAACGGTATTATGAACTGATCATTGATAACCTTGATCTTTACAATTACATAATCAAATATGAGATTTTCAGAAATGATGTTTTCCTAATCAATATATTAGATATCGTGGATGAACTTAACCTTTCAAAATTGTTAAAAGCAAACATTAAAGGCAGGGAAGACCTTGGTAAGGATGAGCGCTACGGAAGACGTGTCATTTTCGAATTTAATAAAGCCTATCCAATTGTTATGTCTCCTATGCTTGAAAAGGATGAGCTGAAAAAGTATTTTATTCTCTATTTGAGTTTCTATTATCCCCAAGCAAAAGATTTATTAAAAAGGGAGTATAGTTATCCTTTAGGTGAATTAACTCATTCATTCTTTGAACAAATGTTTTAACCCTTTAAATTACATATTTGGATGTTTGGCAATAAGTTTAAACACCTTTATGTGTGTCCAATATGACGAATGGAGGTGTTTTTATGTTTATCATAGAAATCATTGCAGCCATCGCTTTATTGATTTCTCATTTGAGCAATTTGCTGCAAAACGGTTTGAAGAACTCGTGGTGGCATCACCCCATGTACTTCCTCCGAGTGGTGATCATGGAGTTGATTTTGAGCATATCATCAATGACCAACTTTATCTTGGACACGTCAAGTGTTATCGGAAAGATTTGCCTTATGTACCCATTGCACTCCTTCACTTAATATGATCAAGCGGAGGATATAAGATCACAACCGGAGGATTTACAGAAGATGCCAAACAGTACGCCAAGGGTCATGTCATCCTTGAATAAAAGTTTCAAAATTGGGCAATTCTAATTTACTAATTGTGGTATAATAATTGAAAAGAAGCATATCCTTCCTAATAATAAGGAGGGATATGTTAGAATGACAGGTAAAGATAACGGTAAAAGTCGAACAAATATCCCTATAACACAAACCAAAATAAATTTTAAGGGTGATGAAAAAATGATGACCGTTCGACTAAAAGATATTGAAAGAGATGCAAAACGGAATAGTGAAATCTTTAGTGTGACGGCTAATCGTATTATTGCTGATATTCAAAAGAAAAACATGAGGAAAGGAAGGGTTCGTCCGAAAGATCCAATAGAAGCGAGAATACTCGCTCGTTTTAAAAGGAGTTAGGAGTGAATTTCATGGATATTAACGAGGCAAAGGCACGATTAGATGAACTCGTTGGCAAGGATAAATACGAAACCATGATTTATACTGCCTCGGTAATCACACAGTTATTGGAACCATATGGAATAAAGCCTATTATTGTCGGAGGATTGTCCGTTGAGATTTATGCCCAACAAGAATATTCTACGAGAGATATAGATTTTGTATCGACTGGGTATGAAAAACTACGTGACATCCTTTTTTCTTTGGGTTTTAAAAAAGAAAGTCGGTATTTTTATCGGGATGATATTGAAGTTGCCATTGAAATACCGAGCAGTGATTTGGATGGCGATTATGATCGGGTCCTCAAAATGATAATCGATGAAGATGGCAATTATGTATATCTCATATCGCTGGAAGACATCATCCTAGACCGAATTCGAGCAGCGGTACATTGGAAATCGGAAGAAGATACAATTTGGGCATTTAAACTGTTAAGTAATCAATTTGAAAGGGTAGATTTAGAGTATTTGAAAAGCCACACACAAACCAAAAAAGAATTAGAGCTATTAGAAGAATGGATTGAACAATTGAACCGAGATTTTCCTACGTCTGAACAAAAAAAAGAGGATCTATGATCGTAAATCCTCCTTTTTATTGTATAAAACTATATAGCCTTTCCTCGGGGATTGGTCGATTGAAATGCCTGTACGTTTTTTTTGTTACCACTCTTCCTCTCGGGGTTCGAATGATGAATCCTTGCTGAAGGAGGAAGGGTTGGTACATAAACTCCAATGTGTCCCGCTCCTCACCTAATGTAGAAGCTAAAGTGTCCAAACCGTCAGGATCGCAGTTAAATTGATCAATGATTGTAAGAAGAAGTCGCTAATCTGACGTGTTTAATTCTTCTGAATCAATATCTAATGCCGATAAACCAATGTTTGCAATCGATTGAGTGATGATTCCGTCTCCTTTGATTTGGTCGAAATCCCGAACGACCTCCGATTGGAAATTCTCGGCGTTCCATGATTTCTTCCGGAAATCTCCATCACTCCCTCTTCCTTCATCTCTATCCCTAATACCCATGACGAACCTTGAACAATTTGAAGCAATTATTTTGGTCCATAGTATTCCAAACGTTCGATAATCCCAAACCGTTCTAGGAGTGGAGATGATATCATCCTGCTTTCGTTGTGTTTATGAAAAAGTGCAGGGCATTGTAACCGGAAATGGTACTGCTCTGCACTTTTTCATATCCAAAATGCCCTTTTACCCTTTATAACAATCCTCTTCATTGGCCGCAAAGATAAAGACCGAATCCTGCCTGTCTATGCTTAATTCGAAAAGATCAATCTTCTTGAAGCCTAATGGGTTTGAATGGATTAAATCCCTGACCTTTTTGTGGTCGGCCTTGTTAAAGTCGAGTGCTTCCAGGTCGTCATCAAGGGTATTTTTTTTCTCTTTTAGTAGATATTGAATGTAATAGACGAGGATATATTCTTCATAACGTAGACAATCCATGTAAAATTCTTTTATTGTCATTGCATTTCACCTCAGAAAATTTAGGTAAAGTGTTTTGAAAGGAAAGATTCTGCTTTTTTTATCAAGCCCTTTTTAGTGGATGCAACTATCCTTAGGGTTCTATTTTACCGGTATGGACATTGTACTTGACAGTGATTGTCCCCACTGGACCATTTCGGTTTTTGGCAACGATAAGTTCTAAGGTCGGATCGGCATTATCTCTTTCGTAATATTTTTCCCGATACAAAAAGATAATGACATCCGCGTCCTGTTCCACACTTCCGGATTCCCGGATATCCGACATGAGGGGTCTTTTGTTACTTCTCGTTTCTACGCTGCGGTTTAATTGGGCTAAACAAATGACAGGAATTTGCAAATCCTTGGCCATTCGTTTTAAGCCCTGGGATATTTCGGTGACCTGCTGATGGGTATTTCCGTTGTAAGGATTGACCGGGCGAATCAAGGTCAGATAATCAATAAATACGATGGGTTTTTGGTCAGGAAATTCACGTTTCATTTTTCGGATTTTGGTCCGCATTTCGGGAATCGATTGTCCTGAACGGTCGAAAATCACGATATTGGTTTGACCGACTTCGGCAATA
>NICF_comb_assmDRAFT_10001459_pt1 | contig 18723 bp, 18 predicted proteins | sample NewIslPassag4_SG_FD_11279 | JGI IMG/M metagenome (IMG submission 11279) | reverse complement strand
GGTTTGATTCAAAATTTTTAGTTTCAAAGATTCGCCCATGATAAAATAAAGAATAGCAGACTTTTTTTGAGTTTTACAAGAAGATTTATATGAGATACAGAATCAGGGGGAGATTTATGAAACAACAACGAAGATTGAAAAAGGGTGGACTTATTTTATTAATAACGATCCTTTCTATGATTCCGCCCCTTGCAACAGATTTATATATGCCTGCGTTACCGGAACTGGTCACCTATTTTCACACGACCACTTCCATGACGAGCTTTACCATGACCATTTTCTTTATTTTTATGGCGCTAGGGACTTTAATTTTTGGACCTTTGAGCGATAAATACGGTCGGAAACCGATCCTCCTTATCAGCACCCTTTTAACCATGATTTGCAGCTTTACATGTGCCTTTGCACCGAGTATTACCTTTTTGATTGTGATCAGGGCCATTCAAGCTTTAGGTGCCGGAGGAATGATTGCAATCGGTTCGACCCTTGTTAAAGACAGTTTTGAAGGTTCCGAGATGGAAAAGGTGCTTTCAATTACCTAAGCTCTCTTGTTTATTGCCCCGGTGGCCGCTCCAATTCTGGGGGCGCTTATTTTGCAAGTTGCCGACTGGCACATGACCTTTATCGCACTGGCGATCTTAAACGGCATCACCCTCCTATTTGTCATCCTGTTGGAAGAGACATTACCGGAAGCAAAACGAATTCAAGTAGGTACCATCCGGTCAATTTTAGGTCTATTTAAAGTTATCAAAAATCCGCTTTTCACATCAATCCTTCTGGTGGGGGGAATCATGACCGCTCCTTTCATGGCTTATATCGCCGTGGCTTCCTATGTATATGTGAATGGATTCCATACTTCGGAAACGATGTTCAGCATTTACTTTGCCCTCACCTCAGCCTTTTCGGTAATAGGTCCCTTGCTCTACGGCCGATTTGGACAAAAGCCCTTTAAAAAAGTTTTCTGGATTTCCTTCAGTGTCGCACTGTTGGCGGGTAGCCTTTTGCTCTCCATCGGCAAAATAAATCCGATTTTATTCTTGTTAAGCTATCTTCCTTTTACCGTAATGTCATCCTATCTACGGCCAAACATCGCAAATATCTTGTTAAATGCGCAGAAGGAAAACATTGGCGCCGCATCTTCCGCCATGAACTTCGGTTTCACCATCCTTGGTAGTATCGGCATGTTCATCGGCTCTCTAAGATGGTCCGATTACATATCCGGAATTGCCATTACCATCTTTCTGTTTTCCATTTCAGCAATGCTGATTTTTATGGCAGCTAACAAGTTGGACATATTTAACCGGATTGAGGCTGGTAAAGAATGAAACGGGGGAACAAAAAACGGCTTTGAAAAAATCCTATGTTAATGGACTTGCCCTAATATATCTGGGTTAAGGCGTGATCATTTTTCATATTGATGAGAGGACCCAAATCACATTTTTGAAAACTTTATAAAAAAGATCCATCATTTTTGGTGTTGGTAAGTAAAACCAGCACCATTTTTTATGAAAAAAGCACACCCCTAAAAACAGGACGTGCCGGAAGATGGATAATCTGTCATTATTTTCACCTTGTGGATTTTTTTGGAAGAAATATACATTAACCCGATACTTTCGTTCGCTGACCCTCTTACATTACTACATTCATTTTTATTCATTTCCACACTCTTTTAAGTTTAAATACTTCTTGAGCATAGCCCCAGACGGATACAGGTGACATCATCATTTGATAGCCAAGCAAAAACAGAATGAAACCGGAAAAATTTTTCCGGATTCTTAAATTTAGTTTCCGGAACACATATTTTTGATAGGCATATAAAACGGAATAGCTGATTAAGGTAAGCGGAAGTACAAGTAAAGTAAATGGTCCAACAATCCAGAAATAGCCAAAAAATGCTAAAATCAGACCAGGCAACCAAAAGAACGTATAGGATATATCCAAATATGGAATAAGCAGGTTAATACCTGTCAAATATTTCGTGTAAATTTGCGGCTGTTGCCATGGTTTGGTTGTTTTCAGTGCTTCAATCATCCCCCGGGCCCAACGGGAACGTTGCCTTGCAAAGACACGGAAGGTATTGGGAACATTGGTAAAGGCAACGGCCATTGGCTCAAAATATGTCCTCCAATTCCGTTTAAGAAGGTTCCATGTCAGTACAATATCTTCTCCAATTGCATCGGGCCATCCACCTACTTCACGGACACAATCCGTCTTGTACACACTATAGGCACCTTGGGCTACCAATGTTCCTTGATATAACCCCTGCAATCTTTTGATTGAAGCGATACTTAAAAAGTAATCCCATTCTTGGATCCTTGTGATCATGTTTTCACGGCTGTTTCTTACCAGCACTGAACCAGCAACCGCACAGACATCTGATGGCGCACTTTCGATTCGTGCAACCAAGTAACGAACTGCAGACCGATGTAAAAGGGTATCTGCATCCAATGTGATGACAAGGTCGGTGGTAACATGTTTCAACCCCGTATTTAAGGCGTTAAATTTCCCCGGTTTTTCTTCATAGATTACATCGATATCCAATCCCAGCTTTTTCCCAGCTGATAACGCAACAAGCGAAGTATCGTCTGTTGAGGCATTATCAATAAGAAAGACTTTGATATGACCGCTATAATCCTGTTTTCCAATATAGGACAATGTATTTTCGATATTCTCCGCTTCATTTTTGGCCGCAATCAGAATGGTGATATCCTTTGATGGATTTTCATTCTTAAAAGGCGGCTGTCTATCCAATATCAGACTGATCACCAAAAATGCATTCATATATCCGGGTATATAGGCAATTCCGGCAATTATCAATATTGATACAGGTAACGTTACAATTTCCGCCAAATCATTCAGCCAAGGAATGGATAAATAAATGGCCAGTACCGTCCATAAAAAAGCAAACAGGTGGCTAATGATAAATTTTGTTTTTACCGGAATATAGAAGGATTTTTTATTTGGGACATTTGACGATAAAGAAACTTGATTTGATGGTAAATTTGGCTCCTCTTTTTCCATGAACTCAGTGATCCACCTTTCCCCTTAAATATTCGGTCTACTTTTTTTAGTCAAAGTTATCCTGTTTGATGGGTCTTATTTTTCTCTGTTCATACTCTTTTCATGACTGTAAACAATGGAATTATAACCCCACAAAAATTAAATTTCAAATGAAGTTATTTCCCAGTTCTCTATTAAAGTATTTTAAAAGTTTAAATGTATCTACCGACGTTATCTCAAAAGTCACTTTAAGTGATTACCGTTAAGAAAAAAACCCCAAGAATGCTGAAATAAAAAGGGTTAAATAGATTCAAATTATACATCTAAAGGAATATGCAAATATCCAAAAATCGGATGGAACTTTCTTATAATAGAACGGGACTGTCAATCAAAAATGGGGAAATCTATTACAGAAAAGGTGATTTCTGATTTTGAGCGATTCTTGAATGCTAGTTAATGCAATAAGGATTTTTCCTAATCGTATGATTTTTGTTCCAAAAACCTGTTATAGATACCAAAATTCAGGCGCCTTACAAAAATGTCACGCCAAAACCTTATTTTGTCACCTGAATCGATGTTGGGATCCATCCGATTTCGAAATGCTTTGCTTTGTACATAGAACGAAACAGGAGGAGTTATTATGGAAATTTTAAAAGTAAGTGGAGTTAAGAAAACATACACTTCACGCTTTGGAAGTAATCAAGTTCAAGCATTGAAAGGTGTTACCTTTACTGTCGATAAAGGTGAATATATAGCCATCATGGGGGAATCCGGTTCTGGAAAAACAACGCTTCTGAATATTCTTGCGGCACTGGATAAGCCTACAAGCGGGCAGGTTCTCCTGGATGGAAGAGAAGTGGGGAGCATTCCTGAAAATGAGCTTGCTGCATTCCGCAGGGAAAACCTTGGATTTGTTTTTCAGGACTTTAATTTGCTCGATACATTCACAATTAGGGATAATATCCTATTCCCTTTGGTTCTTAGTGGGAAAAGCATAACAGAGATGAATAAAAGACTGATTTCTGTTGTTGAGCCCCTCGGGATTGCAAACCTTTTGGATAAATATCCTTACGAAGTATCTGGCGGGCAGAAACAACGGGNAGCAGTAGCNAGAGCTTTGATTATCAACCCTAAGCTAATCCTTGCCGATGAGCCNACAGGAGCACTAGATTCCCGTTCTGCCGATGACTTGCTAGNGAGTGTTTGGCANAATCAACGAAAGTGGTCAAACCATTTTGATGGTTACCCATTCGGTCAGTGCAGCGTCTCACGCAAACAGGGTCCTATTTATCCGGGATGGGNTCGTGTTTCATCAGATTTATCGCGGACAAAGCACGAACGAACAAATGTATCAGAAAATATCCGATACCCTCATCATGCTTCGCGCCGGAGGTAATCAGTAATGAAAAAGGGTTTTTACTCAAANATAGCTGCCAGTAATCTAAAGAAAAATTCTATTTTTTTTGGGCCCCGTATTCTCTNGGAGGCTGGACTTCTTTGTTGCTTCTATATTATTTTGACCCTGGCCATGGATGATCGCCTTTCCAAAGTTCCGGGTGGTGACTATATTCCTACCTTTATGGGGATGGGGCTGGTTGTGCTGGGATTCCTTTCCATCATTCTTATGTTTTATACCAATAGCTTTCTGATGAAACAACGGAAAAGGGAATTTGGCATATACAACATTCTCGGTATGGAAAAAAGACATGTTGGAAAAGTCCTTTTTCATGAAACAATGATGAGCAGTACGGTTTCCATTGTCCTCGGCCTTGCCCTTGGCGTTCTGTTTTATAAATTCAGTTCCTTGCTCATTTGCAAGCTTCTTGCCGTTGATATTATTATCGGTTTCTACTTCATTACGCCGAAGACCCTTGTTCCAACTGCATTATTTTTTATCCTGATTGATCTATTGACATATCTGTTCAACCGCATCAGCATTGCAAAAATGAAACCAATCGAGCTTTTGCAAAGTAAATCTGCAGGGGAAAAAGAGCCGAAGGTCAAGTGGCCTTTATTCATTATCGGGATTTTGACGTTAGGGGGAGGCTACTATATATCTGTCACGACAGAAAGTCCGCTTAAAGCATTGTACTTATTCTTTGGGGCCGTCATACTGGTGATTATTGGAACATACTCGCTATTTGTAACAGGTAGCATTTTTGTCCTGAAAGTCCTTAAAAAAAATGAAAAGTTTTATTACAACAAGAAGCATATGCCTGCCATCTCCGGCCTATTGTATAGGATGAAACAGAATGCGGTTGGCCTTGCCTCCATCGCCATCCTCGCTACAGGGGTATTGGTCATGATTTCCACCACGGTCAGCTTATATTCAGGTATGCAGCAGACTTTGGAACAAAATTATCCACAGCATTATTACATCTCGACCAATTATTTTGATGAAAATGATCATTTATACAACATTCCTGCCGATGTTGTACAAGCAATCATCAAGGAGACGGCGGATAAGTACCGACTTAAAATCGATCAAATGGTCGAGCAAAATTACTTGGAAGTTTCCTATACTTACCATGACGGTGAACTGATTACAGATCGGTCAAGCATTAGCGTCGAAGATTCCCTTGAGGGTCTGTCCTCTTTCACTTATATTACGGAAGCAACATTCACAAAACTGGGTGGGGAAAAGCTTAACCTCCATAAAAATGAAGTGGCGATTTATTCCTTTAGTTCCACGGGTGATTTCAATGAAAAAAGCATTTTGCTTGACGGAAATACGTATTCCATTGTAGAGAAACTAAATCATTTCCCCATACAGAGTCCCATGGCAACCACAGTGAAAAGTTACGGGGTGGTCGTTAGTGACGCTTCTGTAATGGAAACCATTTATCAAGGTCAGAAGGAAGCGTATGGCGATTATGCTTCGGAATATGAAAATCGTATTGCCGTGACATTCTCCGACAAGGAAAAGGCCATGGAATATGGAAAAAAGATTGACCGGGATATCCAGGAATCCATGTACAAATACGTAGAGTCGAAAACCGACGGAACCGTGTATTTGGGCGGCACATTTTCCCTTTGGGAAGCACGGGAAGCTGTATACGGTTTGTACGGCACCCTTCTTTTTCTGGGAATCCTTTTAGGATTGGTCTGTCTATTTTCCACAGCCTTAATTATTTACTATAAGCAGATTTCCGAAGGCTATGAAGATCGGCATCGCTTCCAAATCATGCAGAAGATCGGTATGAGTAAGGAGGAAGTAAAGAAGACGATCCGCGAACAGATCATCCTTGTATTTTTCTTCCTTTAATTGTTGCGGGTATCCATTTGTGAGCGTCAAGTAAAATGTTACAGTTTTTGATAAATTATTTTTTACACTTAGGATGACTCGAAAATCGATGTTCGATGTTTCATTCGGTAACTATCGCCATTCAAGTGAATAATTTCTGCACGATGAATGATTCTATCCAATATCGCAGTTGTTATGGCAGGATCCCCCAATAATTCTCCCCAATCTTTGGGAGCCTTATTGGAGGTTAAAACTATCGATGACTTATTATATAAATCGTTAATTAGATGAAAGAACAGATTGGCTTCATGTTGATCCATCGCCATAAACATTAAGTCATCAATAATCAAAAGATTGGCATCACGTATTCTTTTTAATCTAGTCTGTGATTTTCTTGAGATTTCTTCAGTTTTTAGCGTATGGATCAACTCTCCCATTGTTAAAAACATAACCTTATAGCCTTTGTAAACTGCCTCTAATCCAAGGCCTATGGCCAAATGAGTTTTCCCAACTCCGGGTGGCCCAAGTAAAATTATATTGTACAGCTGTTCTATCCAAGTTAATTCTTTCAATTGATTTAACTGCTTTCTACTAAGAGACTGTTGTTCATCCAAATTAAAATCATCTAATGTCTTATGACTGGGAAAAGCAGCCCACTTCATTCTTCTTTCCAGTAATTTTTCTTCTCTTCGTCTTAGTTCGTACTCTAAAATACTATTTAAAAATCCTAAATAAGATTTATCATTCACATCAGCCTCTTTGAGTAACGAGGGTAAGTATTCGGCTGATTCGGACATCCGCAATGTTCTTAAACGTTCTTGAGCCAAACTTAAATTACTCATTTTTTGCCTCCAATACAGTTAAGTATTCATCGATATCCCTTTGTTGTGTTGATATATAGAAAATCGATTCATGTTGAACGTTTAACGGTTTAATCGGTACGTTACGTTGTTTGTCATTTTTGGTAATGTAAACTTGTCGTTGCCGTTCAATATACCTAACCATATCGACAAAATCTGTTGCACTGAAAAGTTTCTTTTGGACACAAGCATTTAACGCTTCATTTATAATTACTTGTTGGTCAGTTCGTTTAATTGTTCTTATTATCATTTGGAATTGATCTCGAACATACCTTGGGTATTTGGTTCGGATTTTTACTAAATATGACTTTGCTAATTCATATTCATCAAAATAACTAGCCACAGTTTCCAATAATGCATCGATTCCTTTGGAACGATCTCGTGTATGTTGCGTGTCCTGAATTAATTGGCCTTTTCCGTTGCTGATTTTATGTTTTGCGATTAATAGGCCATTTTCAGATGCATAAATGTACAAGTAACCATCTTTTGTGGAAATATAAACATCTTTTTGTTTGTTATATGTACCGAGAGGTACAGAGTATCGATTGGAGTTGAATAGAATAGTATTGTCCTGTCTAACTCTTCTTGTTATACTAGAGACAGGTATTGAATAATGTTTTGTTAAATCTTTGGTGATCGGTCTAAGGTGTTTCTTTTCTTCTTGAAACGCTTCGACCGGTCTTTTTTTGGTCGTATTGTGGATTTTATAATTTCCAGTCCGATTTAACCATTTTAATGCGTCTTCATTCCAACGCTCGATATTTGTAAATACACGATGAGCTGCAAAATTATGTTTGATATAGCCAACCACATTTTCAATTCTTCCTTTGCTTTCAGGGTCGGCTTTGCGACAAACATGCAGATTGAATCTTCGCTCTTGGCGATAATGTTCAAATTCTTTTGTTAAAATTAAATCCCCACCGTTCTCACTTACCACAATAAGTGAATCCTGGTCATATACTATTTCTCGTGGGATTCCTTCAAACCATCTGAACGCATTTTCGTGTGCACGAATGACATCACGGGTAGTAAATGGTCGGTCAAGAAACTCTGTATATTTATAACGAGAGTTAGATAGTACAAAGGCGATAAAATACAATTTAACTGTTTTGTTATCAGATGTTTTCTGACGTGTTTCCCCAAAATCAACTTGAACTTGTCTTCCCATCTCTGGATCAGGGATAGCCTCGTAATCCCGCTTATTATAAATTTCTTTTGGAATGTTATGCTCTCTCCGTAGATTCCTCACATAGGACCTAACGGTACTTTCAGATACTTTTAAATCTGGAAATCTCTCTTTCAACCAATCTTCAACCTGAGATGCTTTCATATCTGGATGTTCCCGAAGCCAAGATAGAATTAGTTTTTTATAAGGATCAAGTTTTTTCTTTCTTGTTTTATTAGAATCAATCCATTCAGCCATTTCTTTTGGACTCTTTTCCATATAGCGATATAGTGTAGGCCTTGATATTCCTAATTTTTTTGCTATAGAAGTTTTAGTGAATCCTTGCTCTAATAATTGACGAATCTGAATATACACTTCAAACTTGTCCACCTTTCCTATACCTCCATCACCGCTATTCAAGTTGTTCAGTATAAAAATATACCAGTGATGGAGACGTTTTTTAATAGGGTTAATTGGTTTTGAAGGGCAGAATTTCAGTCTCTTGCCCTAGGGCAAGAGACTGAAACAACCTCCCTCCCCAAATAAGAAGTGTAAAATCTTATTTATCTAAAACTGTTAATTCTATTTTATCGGTTAGAACGGGCATGCTGACAACATTTACATGAATGCCTTCTTTGGCCAATTCTTTTTGAGCTTCAAGGGCTAAGGACACTTCGGAACCGGCAGCAACTAAAATTCCAACCGGTGTACCCTCTGCTTTAGAAATTACATAGGCACCCCGTTTTACACCTTCATCAGCAAGAATATCGGTACCTTTCAACGTCGGCAAATTTTGTCTGCCTAAAACAAGCATCGTCGGACGGTCTGTCGTTTCTACAGCCACTTTCCAAGCTGCTTTCGTTTCATTCGCATCGGCAGGACGAATGACTGTTAAATTAGGCATTGCACGATAAGATGCTAAATGTTCAACAGGTTCATGGGTTGGCCCGTCTTGTCCAACTGCAACGGAGTCGTGGGTAAATACATAGTTGACCGGAAGTCCCATTAATGCAGCGAGAGGAATGGCTTGACGCAGATAATCGGAGAATACGAAGAAGGTACTTACAAACGGACGGAGGGAGTGTAATGTCAGCCCGTTCGCAATGGCACCCATCGCGAATTCGCGAACCCATTTTACCAGGGTATTGTCACTTGTCTCTATTTTTTTGATTAAAAAATGGTGCTGGTTGTAGTCACCAACACCATAAATTATAGAGCCAATAAAAATTCCCCTTAAGGTAGAAGGACGAAAATCTTTTCTCCTTAAGGGGAATTTTCACTGTTTTAGAAACTACAATAAAGGCAAAATTTTTAAGCGTGGTAGGCTTTATCTAATTCGGAAAGCATATTATATGTGGCGGCGTACGTTTCACACACATCTTCTGGAATTGTGTAATTAGATGTAATTTCACGTATTTGGGCTAATTCTGTATCTAGGTCAGGTTTGTCATCTCCTGCCTCTTTAACTTTTTTACTAATTGCCTCAAACAACTCCCGAACTTTAAAGGCTTCGGGATGACTCTTGCCATGGGCTTTTGTAATCGCGTTTGTATATAAATCTAGTTTTTCAAAATAATTGGTAAAGAGTTCATGAAATTGTTCTGCCAATTGAATCCCTCTCTCTATAATGATTTTTTGTCTATTTAACTTTCGAATTTAAAACTTTGTAACCTAAATCTTCAATCGCCTTTTCTACTTCGTTAATAGCTAATTTTTCAGCATCAAAATTCAATTTGACTTTGCTTGCGTTAAATAGGACTTTTACACTTTCTTGATCGACGCCATTCAATCCTTTTACCGCATTTTCAATTTTTTGCATACAAGACGGNCANGCTAACGTTTCTAATTGAATAACTGCTTTTTGCATATGATTAACTCCTTTCGGCAACTTTATTTTCTTTGTAATTTTAGTTTAATTTAGCTCTATCGAAAAATAATTGACGTACATCAAGTTTTACTAAAATCGATTCAGGTTTAAGGTCCTAGTCATCAGGCAGCTTTGGCAAAATTTATAGTTTCTACTTTTATATGATTCGAAGTTTTTCCTCTTAAGCGGTATTTCAACAAACGCATTCCATTTAAAATCACAACTAAAATACTTGCTTCATGGACCAGCATCCCAATGGTCATGTTCATCCATTCACTAAAAAGCAAACTTGCAAGTAAAATTAAGACAACACCAACAGCAATGAAAATATTTTGTTTCATATTTCTCACAGTTGCTTTCGACAAACCTAACGCGTGAGGCAACCTGGCGAAGTCTGAATTCATTAAAACAACATCCGAAGTTTCAATGGCAACATCTGTTCCGTTCCCCATCGCAATTCCGATGTCTGCCAAAGCCAGGGATGGACTATCGTTCACCCCGTCACCAACAAAGGCGACGACCTGTCCCTTTTTTTGTAGCTTTCGAATAAATCCGGCTTTATCTTCTGGTAACATATGACCATAAGCTTCCGTTAATCCGAGTTCCCGGGCCACTAAGTCCACTGTTCCTTGGTTGTCCCCTGATAGTACGACGAGATTTTTAACACCAAGTTTTTTTAGTTGTTGCAAGTTTTGTTTTACACCCGGACGGATTTGATCGCGAATGCCCATCAATACTTTCAATTCTCCATCAACGGCTGTTAAAACGAGGGAATTACCATTGTTTTCAAAACGTCGAATATCATTTTGAGCCTTTTCATGTAATTCAACATGTTCCCTTTCCATTAAAGCAACATTTCCAACAGCAATCCGATGCCCATTGACCTTGGCTACAATGCCGCCACCTTTCATAACTTCCGTATCTTCCACTTCATACAAAGTTGTTTTTCCAATATGTTCAACAACAGCTTTAGCCAATGGGTGGTCCGATTCCCGTTCCACACTGGCTAAGTATGCAAGAACTTCCTCTATATTTTCTCCATAAAACTCAATATCTGCGACTTCAGGGTTTCCAACGGTCAATGTCCCGGTTTTATCAAAAACAATGGTTTCGATACTACTAAATGTGTGAACGACCTCGCTTCCCTTTAAAAGAACACCATTTCGTGCTCCATTTCCAATTCCAGCAACATTCGATACCGGTACACCAATGACAAGGGCGCCGGGACAGCCTAAAACAAGAATTGTGATAGCCAGTTCCACATCTCTTGTAAATAACCAAATGACGAAGCCAAAAATTAAAACCGCCGGTGTATAATATTTTGAAAAGCGATCAATAAACCGCTCCGTATCTGTTTTGGAATCCTGTGCTTCTTCTACAAGTTCAATAATTCTTCCAAATGTCGTATCTTCGCCTACCCGATCTGCCTGGATTTGAATCGTACCGTTTTCCAAAATCGTTCCGGCGAAAACTTGCGACCCCTTCCTTTTCTGTACCGGTATGGACTCCCCCGTAATGCTTGCTTCATTGATGTAACCTTCACCGGTCAGGACCGTTCCATCCACAGGCACCTTTGCCCCGGTTTTTACTAATAAAATATCCCCTTCGTCTACATCATCCACATCAACTTCTTTAAATTCACCATTTTCCATTCGTTTTAGTGCACTTTCCGGAGCCATCTCCGTTAATTCTTTGATGGCTGAACGGGTTTTGTTTAACGTCCGCTGTTCTAAATAGGCACCAAATAGAAAAAGAAAGGTAACGATGGCCGACTCTTCATAGTTTTGGATTAACATGGCACCAACAACTGCAATGGTCACTAAAACATCGATACTAACCACTTTTACTTTTAACGCTTGATAGGCTTGAATTGCAATCGGAGCGACACCAAGAACCGAAGCTATAATGAGCGCTCCATTTAATATGGCCATATTTTGTAGCGCAAATCTACTAAAAAGGGCAAGGACTATAAAAATTGCAATAATAACTGTGATTAGATTTTTATTTTTCAATATAAATCTTTGCATTTTCCACTCCTCCTAACCTGTAGCTATACATCGTTGTTAACCTAAGTATAGAGGCCTATTCAAAATAAAAAATTGACGAGAATCAAGTTCTAAAAAATTTTTTGAGTCTCGTTTTGAAAAATAAAATGGGGAAATCCAAATTATCTACCGAATGGTAACTTTCATTCGATTTCAATGGAAAGGTTTTTAAAAGAATTGATATGGTTTTTGTGGAGGTAAGTGATTTAGACTNTTCTATTTTTCAAAAGTCGGGTTTTACAATGAGGTGGAATCAAGGAGGAGATGCGGCTTTTACAGTTAGAGCTACGTCGTTAACCCTTGTACAGTCCTCTTACCATAAACTGAAGAATATATATAAAGATTGCTAGTTCGCATTTTTTGTTATTAAAGTTGATTTTACGATTGACGAAAAAAGAGCGCTAATCTATCCATTTTTACAACGTACGAACAGAAAGAAAATCAATAAAAAGAGGCTTTCCCTTCTATTGGACAGCCCCGATTCAATCATTAATTTTTATTTTTAAATGCATTATACCAATGATACGGTTGGATTTCTTTTAATGTTTTAAACTCCAATTCCCCCGTGGAATTCGTTACCGCTGCTTTGACATCATCTCCCCAATAAAGGAGCCTTTCTTGACAAATTCCACAAGGTGTTAAAATGGTATACCTAGAATTCTCATCAGAACGAACCACACAGACCGTGTGAGTGATCTTTGTATTTAATTTATGTGCCTCAAGAATCGCACCGGTTTCAATACATAATTCCGTTCCCGCATTGATGACCTCCGGTGCAACACTTGTTAAAATTTTGCCGTCTTCAGTATACATAGCAGCCGCTCCACCCCAACCAATGGGATATCTTTTTTCAATTAATTCTATTGCGGCTTGATACATTTTTTGCCCGATGTCCATTTTTTAACCTCCAAAACTATCTTCATGGCATTCTCCTACATTCGATAACTTCCATTAAAACTCCTTAGCCAAATTAGGCTAAAGCTCATCATAGAAATTCTACCAATTAAAAATCCAAGCAGCATTCCTAGGGAAACTGAGCCTGAAATTATTGTAGTCACCTTCCCGAAAAATCTATTTTCTACCTTTTTTGTATGAAAGAGATAATAATGATGCTTAAATTCCTGTAGAAATATAAACTGCACCAAATTAAGATGGTAGATAAAATAATCGGTAGAAATAGGGCAACTAGCCAAAATAATTTGCTATCCTTATATATTTTTTGCAATATGATTGCAAGAAATCAAATTGCCTTTTAACAATTTCATTTGTCCTGTTCATAAATGTTTTGGATATACTTCGTAATTGCTTTATCATAATTCGGATACATGTAGCCAAGAGTGACAGCTACCTCCTTTGAGTATTTTCTAAAAAGGTCATGGCATGTAAATAAGGCCTGCCACATGTCGGTATAACTTCCCATATTATAAGTGGAAAGCAACATTTCCCAGTCTTCTTTCGGTAAATGTTGATGAATAAATTTATAATTTTTCCCCAAACTGAAACCAAATCCATTTTCTAGCCCGATATGCCAAGCCATCATCCTTAACAGATTGGGCCTTACATGGTTATGCAAATGGTCAATCGCAAAAAGGATTTCTTTTCTTGCCAAACCTTTTGCGACATAGGTTGACACCCACCAAAATTCATTGCAGCAATCATCAAATTCCCTTGCCGTCGGTTTTTTAATCCAATATTTTTGATCGGTTGGAATCACTTCTTCTTTGACAAGACCATCTTTATCGAGCAATATTTCGACCAAACCATCGCTACTATTGAAATAATCATCCGCTTCATTGATTGGAATGAGAGTCAAGTCTATACGATTACCATCGTCAAAAAGCATAAGGTAAGAAAACCAATTTCCTAACTCCGGCGGAAAAAGCTCCATATCCTCTGGTTTTTGCATAAATATTCGCTTGCCAAATATATCAAGCCACTCATCACTGTTTTTGAAGGATTCCATATCGGTTACAAAATAAGAAACGTCATAATCTTGAAAGGCGTCTTTCGGTATATTTTTATTCGTCCGTGAACCTTCCAGCGTTACAAGCCGGATTCTTTCGTCTTTTTTTGCAAAATCTAAAATCAAGTTCATCATTTCTTGTTCCGATCTCATGCGAAGTCCTCCTTATGACAGCTATCCCTCAAACAATAATTGCACCTTTTCTTTACAATCCTTCGCGAGCCATTCGGAGAAATTTTCATATACAGGTCGCAAAGTTTCTCCGTCCTTCGCTACAACTTCAGCTCCCCGATCATCATAGATTAAGTAGATAACATCTTTAGTTTTATTTATAAAAAATACATCTGGATAATAGACACATCCTTTTGAACCAAGTCTCGGTTTTAAATGGAAATCCTCATGACATATGGCTTTAATGAGCTTTTGATAATGAATATCCTGCCTTTGACATCGCAAAGAAAAGCGCAACGTTTGATATTGATTGGCATTATCTACGTCATTAAATATATACGGCAGTGTCTCAAGTTTTAATTTGTATTTTAAGTTTTTGTCCTTTAAGTAACGAGAGTACAGCTTTAACGAACCCAAATGGGTCGATTTTTTTTGGTAAATGTTTGTTACTAGAAAAAGCTCATCTTCGTCGGAAAATAAACGCTCAAATAACACTGTTGCCTGCTCATAAACTTGATCAAACATCCTCATGTTTAAACTTCCATCAGGCAAAAATTGATTCTGATCTTTGGCAAATTCAAAATGAAGGCTCGCATCCCATTGCTTGTATAAACTTGGTCTCAGTTTAAGACCGGGAAAAACACGTTCCAAATAAATATGTAATTCCATATAGGATTCCACTGTCCTTCCTGGTTTTACTTGCTCTATTTCACATTCCTAATAAAAAAGATAGCCTAATTTCTTCATATAGGCTATCGATAATTATTTATGACATACATGATATACAACTCAATGGTAAATTTTTTGAGACCTACGTTGAAACTGATACTATCGTGAAAAAAGGATAAAAACTCGTGACCTTTGATATCGAAGGATTCAAAAAAGCTGCTACAAACCAACCACCCCGGTCATTATCACAAACACAGATGAATATTCTGATATACAACCTGCTGAACCAGGCAAGATCGGTTTAGGAGAGCATGTGTTGACAGTTGTAAAATAATATATGTTGAAAATTAACCCCCGATAAACAAATTTACTAGTTGTTTATCGGGGGTTTTTTTAATAATCTATTCTTTCCATATATTTAAAGTATCCTAATTAATATTTACTAAAGAGTATAATTTTTCAGCAAATTATATTATACTAAACGAAAAGATATAATTCTATATTCCATTCATTATTACGCTTAATATATTTGCATTTTCAAGTAATAAATCCATTTCACATTTATAATCTTTACCATGTAAAAGTAAAGGGGGATATCTATTGGTTGGAATATTATAGGAATTATTCTTTTAGGTGCTGTACTTGGATTAATAGTATCATACCTAATGGCTATAGCACTTTTTCCTATTCCAGTTTTGATAATCACACCATTCCTTGGTACCATTTTAACTTTACTTGTATGCTTATTAATAGAAATTAAAAAGTTATCAATGCTCCTTAATAAAAATTGGAAGATAAATAATATAAGCTTTTTACTTTATGATTAGCAGTTCAACAAGCCACATTTTTTACGTTAGAGAGGAGGTAATCATGTACCAACTAACAATTGAAGATGTTGAACGTATTAACAATATTGAAGCTCAGCCTGGTCGAACTGCTTTTGTAGATGAGTGTGGAAATTTTGGATTTAATTTTGAAACCAAGACATCTAGTAAAACTGATGGTCCGTCATTATATTATATAGTTTGTGCAGTTGTAGTTAAAAATGAAAATATAAGTTCTCTTGAATCTGAAACAGAAGAAATTCGCAAAAATAATGGTTTTCAGACCGGAGAAATGAAATCTAGTAAAATTGGCAAAAACCATAAGCGAAGAAGGAAATTGCTTGCTGACTTGCTAACTTTAGATTTTTCATTAGTAATACTTATTGCAGATAAGCAAAAATTTTATCAGGATTCACCACTTACAAATTATAAAGAGTCATTTATAAAATTTCTCCATCAAAAATTGTATGATGAAATGTATGGAATGTATCCAAAACTAAAAATTGTAGAAGATGAATATGGATTATCTGAGTTTCAAAAAGGCTATCGCAAATACATTCGTTCCAATAGACCTCAACTTAATCTATTTAACGAATATGATTTTGATTATATCAATAGCAGGTACAGTCCCATTGTGCAAATTGCTGATATAATTGCTGGTTCAATTATGCAAAAACTCTTAGACAAAGAAGCACCTGATGTTTTAAAAATGTTTGAAAGTAAAATTAGAGGATTTGTCAATTTCCCGAATGAATATCCTTCATTTATCGCTGGAATTAAAGCAGATAAAAAATTCGATGCAAAAATTTATGCATTAGCAGACCACTGTGCAACACAATATATTGACACCAATAAAGACAAAAATGATGAAGATACAAGGATGCGTATACTGTTTTTAAAGCATTTGTTATGGGTAGTTCGTAATATTAATCCCAATAAATATGTCTCATCAAATGAAATTATTAAAGTTCTCTCTGAATTATCTAATAGGAAGATCCGACGAAACTATTTATATCGAAAAGTTATTGCACCATTACGTGATGCTAAAGTAATAATTGCTAGTTGTTCTCATGGTTATAAAATTCCAACTAGTATTGATGATATTTACTCGTATGTAAATCAAACAAATGGCGTTGTTGGGCCTATGCTTGAACGTGTTAAAACATGTAGGCAATTAATTCTTGCACATACTGATGGTGCTCTAGATATTTTTGATGATCCCGCCTTTATAAAATACAAACGATATTTTGGAGATTATTAATTGATGCTGTACAAAAACAATCACATTTTGATTTTTAGTACCTGTAAAATAGTTTATATTAAAACATCCTCAAAATGATAATTACAAAAAAACAATATCTGGAAATATTTTAATAAGTATAAAATAAAATTCACATATAATAATTCCTATCTTAAGAATTAACCCGCTCCATAATTTCCATTATGATTGATGTTTTGGCGTCGGCGTAGTGCTGAACATGGCGCCATTTTTTCTTTGCTAACGCTCTTTTTGCTTCTGCGTATTTTTCACGATCTTCTTTATTTGCCCGCAGCCAATCACGGAAACGGAGCATTCGATCGATTTCAGAAGCTCCTTTGCTAAAGACATGTAAGTTTATATCCGTATCCGGCCCTTTGAATAGGCGATGCTCAAACCAGTCAGGTTCGCGAATATGTAGTTTATATCCTACGGCTTCCAAATCCGGGACATAGGATGCTTCGTCAGCAGAGTTCTCAACAACGAGCATTATATCAATGATTGGTTTTGCGCAAAGACCAGGTACCGAAGTTGAGCCCACATGTTCAACCAATAAGGCTTTTTCGCCAAGCGCAGAACGAATCCGGTTTGCTTCCCGTTCAAACAATTTAGGCCAAGCAGGGTCATATTCAACAAGGGTAATTGTGTTATTGTGAGGTTTAAGCTCACCAACACGAACCTTTTGCAACTCCTCATCGCTTCTTAAGGGTTGTTTATCCTTATGCTCCATCTTAAGCACTCCGTTGATCTGCTATTTTTTCTTTCCAATATAAAAGACGTAACTGTAAAAATCCTTATATCTGTGGTACATTTCAGCCTCAATTTTCCCAGCTTCTAAAAACTCCTTTACTTCTGCATCATAATTATACTTCTTCAGTAATGCTTCAGAGTTTTCTAAAAGCGGCTGATAATAGTTGTCAATCCAACATTTCTCATCGAGGGCAAAATGGGCCACCGGCAAAAACCCGCATTTTTCCAAAATTAAAAGCTTATTTTCGACCGTATCAATCTCGGTATAGGCATTCGTCCAGTACTGTTCAATTTCTTCCGGTCTATGATCGGTGAGCCAGGAAATTTCAGAAACAGCAATATATCCTTGATCCTTCAAATATTTTTTCCAAAGGCTTAACCCTTTTTCAAAACCGATATTGTAGATTGCCCCTTCCGACCAGATGACATCAAACGAGTTTTCCGCAAAGTTTAACTGATCCATCATCATTTCCCTTTGCTGTTATTCGGTCTTGAAGGTTATTTTCCCTAGCCTTTTGCATCAGTTTTTCTAAAAACTGTGTCAGCATATCAATCGCGGTAATTTGAGCTTTAGTATTTTTCGCAAGCGTGATCGTTTGTGCACCTGTTCCACAACCGATATCTAGTATAGTAGATGTCTCATTCAATTCAGGGACGTAGCTCAATGCTTTTAATGTTGCTTCTTCACTCCCCGGCCCCTGCCGTTCATTTTCCTTATGGTATTCTATAATTAATTCAAGTAAATCCATTTTTCTAAGTATCCTTAAAAATCGTAGTTAGTTCTAATTTTTACTAAGTAGGTGAAAATATGACCAATTTGACGATACGAAAAGCTGTGAAAGAAGATGAACCGTTTCTTTTTGAAATGCTTTACCTGTCTTTATTTGTTCCAGAGGGCGGAAAACCGTTT
>NICF_comb_assmDRAFT_10001458_pt1 | contig 18737 bp, 19 predicted proteins | sample NewIslPassag4_SG_FD_11279 | JGI IMG/M metagenome (IMG submission 11279) | reverse complement strand
GCCGCACGCTTCGGGGCGGGCGGCCCAGCGCCGGCCGGCTCCGCGACCCCGCCCGGAAAAATACGCAGTGTGGAGAGGACGCAAGCCGCCACGGCAAGCAGCAGGCACGCCCTCGCCGCCCGGGCGGCGATTCCCGCGCCGAAATAGGTCGCCCTCACGGTCGATCACACCCCGTCGATCACGACGAGGGCCCCGTCGGGAACATTCCCGTACAGCCATTTTGCGTCCTCGAAACTGAGGCGCACGCAGCCGTGGGACGCCGGGCAGCCGAGCTTCTCCGCCTCCTCTTGGATGACGCGTCCGTGGACGTCGACCGGGACCGAATGGAACAGGTAGTTGCCAAAGATCCGCATCCAATAGTAGGCGCCCTCGCCGTACTTTTGCGAGTAGAAGTGGTAGCCCCGGTTTTGGATGCGGAACGTGCCTTGCGGGGTCTCGAAGCCGGGTTTGCCGCCCGATGCGGTCATGCGCCGAACCGGCTCCGCGCCCCGGTAGACGAACACCTCGTGAGGAACCCGGTCCAGTTTGACGTAGATCCACAGCTCACCGTCGAGCGGCATGACCGGGTACGAGAACTCGGCGGCGGCGCGCCGGCCGTCGAGGAAGGTGCCGGACACGGCGAAGCGGTAGACCGCCCCCGGGCGAAGCGGCTCGGCCGGCTTGAAGCTCACGACGTTCCCTTCCGACGTGACGGAACCCTCGACCGGCGGCAGGGCGTGCACGGCGGCCTCACTCACCGCAGAAGGGAACCGGAATACAAGCTCCTGCATCGGCGAAAGGAGCGCCCCCGCCTTGGGGGACGGCGCAATGCCCGCCTCCGTTTCAACGCCCACGGGCTGCAGGGCGAGCGTCCCGACGGCGGCGACGAGAACGAGCGGCAAGGCGGCGAGCGCGAGGCGGGGCGCCTTCCATGCTATAAACATTCGAAATTCACCTCGGCTGCCAAGTTCGGCTCCGTTACATCCCGCACGGGCTTGCCGCCGGGCCCCCGGGCCGCGGTAGAATGAGCCGGGCGGAGCGCCTCCAGCGCGGCCTCCCGCTCAATTATGGATACGACCCAACCCTGGCCCGCATGCGGACGGCAAGGAGTTCATCGCCGGTGGACGAGAGAAGACTTCGGCTGATCGCCCTCAACCTCGACAAGCAGGCTGGCCCGCGCAAGGCTGCGGCCATGCTCTACCGCATGTACGGGCAACGGCGGCCGAGCCCCTTCGGCCGAGCCCCCGAGCCCGGCCGCGACGCACCGCCGGACTGGCAGGACGGAGCGACTCTGTTCGACGCCGTCGACGAAAAGGCGCTCACCCGAGCCAAAGAAGAATGCGCCCGGGCCGTCCGGGCGGGAGCGGCGATCATAACGTGGCTCGACGACACTTATCCCCAGGCCCTGCGCTCCGCGATGTATCCCCCACCAGTCCTCTACGTCAGGGGGCAAGTGGCGCCGCAAGACCGGGTCGCCGTGGCGGTGGTCGGCGCGCGTAAGGCCACCCGCGATTACGAATCATTCACATACGACCTCGCTCGCCGCTTGGCCAAGTGCGGCGTGACGATCGTGAGCGGTCTTGCCCGCGGCATTGACCGCGCCGCCCACGAAGGCGCGCTGGCGGCCGGCGGCCGGACCATCGCCGTCTTGGGCAGCGGCGTCGACGTCATCTACCCGGGCGAGCACCGGCAACTTGCGGAACAAATTGCACGCCAGGGGGCGCTCGTGTCGTACTTTCCAATGGGCACGCCGCCGCTCGCGCACCATTTTCCTGCACGCAACTGGGTGATCGCGGCCTTGAGCGCGGGCGTCGTCGTCGTCCAGGGCAGCAGGAGAAGCGGGGCGCTCATCACGGCGAACTTCGCCGCCGCGCTCGGCCGGGAGGTGATGGCCGTCCCGGGACACGTCGAACACCGCATGTCCGAGGGGCCGCACGAACTAATCCAAGACGGGGCCTGGCTCGTCACGGGCGCAGACGACGTACTCCGGTGCGTGGACTCGGCCCTGCTATACTCCGGCGTGAGCAGAGAGGATTTCGCGGCAGGGGCGGACAAATCGCTTGAAGCCCGGATCCTGGACCGCCTCGCGGACGGGCCGGCGGAAGCGGGGGCGCTTGCGGGCGACTTGGACGAGGACGTGGGCGCGCTGCTCGCGGCGCTCACCCGCCTCGAGCTCGCCGGGAAGGTGAGGTCCCTGGGACATGGGCGGTTCCGCCTAGCGTCGGATCGGCCTTGACGGGAAGGACGCGCCCCCCGGGCGAACCGGGCCGTTTCTTGCCGGGTCGTCTGCAAGTGTGATACTATGTTCCAAACCGCGGTAAGGGTAGCGGTAATTCCAGAGGGCGCACGCCGGGCGCCGGGCAATGATATTTTTGAGTCATTCGCTTCATGGAGCGGAAGAGATTCCGTTCGGAGGTGGCAGTGTGGCAAAAAACCTGGTCATCGTAGAGTCACCCGCCAAGGCGAAGACGATCACCAAGTTTTTGGGGCGGGGATTTACGGTGAAGGCCTCGATGGGGCATGTGCGCGATCTGCCCAAAAGCCAGTTCGGGGTCGACATAGAGGACGGGTTCCGTCCTAAGTACATCACGGTGCGCGGGCAGGGCAAGACGCTTCAAGAACTTCGCAAGGCGGTTGCCAAGGCCGATCGCGTCTATCTTGCAACGGACCCTGACCGCGAAGGCGAGGCGATTTCGTGGCACCTATCCGAAGTGCTCAACCTCGATAAAGAGAAGGCGAAGCGGATCGAGTTCCACGAGATCACCAAGAAGGCCGTACAAAACGCTATCCAAAACCCGCGCGCGATCGACCAGAACCTCGTCGACGCGCAGCAAACCCGCCGGATCCTTGATCGCTTGGTCGGTTACAAGCTGAGCCCGCTCCTTTGGAGCAAAGTGAAGCGGGGCCTCAGTGCAGGCCGCGTCCAATCCGTGGCCCTCCGGCTCATATGCGACCGGGAGCAGGAAATCAACGAATTTGTCCCCGAGGAGTACTGGTCCATCACCGCACGCCTTGTTCCCGCGGAAGGCCCGAGCGCGGGCGAAGTGTTCGAGGCGAAGTTGTACCGCCTGGACGGGAAAAAGGTTGCGATCACAAACGGCGACGAAGCGGCCGCCGTCGTCAAGAGTCTCGAGGCCTCCGACTTCCGGGTGGCCGAAGTGGTCCGGAAAGAAAGGCGCCGCAACCCCGCACCTCCTTTCACCACGAGTACGCTGCAGCAGGAGGCCTCGCGGCGGCTCGGGTTCACCGCGAAAAAGACGATGAGCATCGCGCAGCAGCTTTACGAGGGGCTCGACATCGAGGGTGAAGGGACGGTCGGCCTCATCACGTACCTGCGCACGGACGCGACGCGCGTCTCCGAGGAGGCCCAGGAGGAGGCGCGAAAATACATCGAAGAGTGTTACGGAAAGGCGTACCGGCCCGAAAGGCCCTACCAGTACAAGTCACGGGCCGGGGCGCAGGCCGCCCACGAGGCGATCCGCCCCACGTCGGTCGCGCGCACGCCGGAGCTCGTCAAGGATTCGCTCAAGCGCGACCAATACCGCCTGTACCGGCTGATTTGGGAGCGGTTCATCGCAAGCCAGATGGCCCCGGCCGTGCTCGACACGGTCACGGTCGACGTAGAGGCGGGCCGCGGTGTTTTCCGGGCGACGGGCTCCATCGTGAAGTTCCCCGGGTTTATGACGGTTTACTCGGAGCGACGGGACGACGAGGCGAATGAGGCCGACAGCGTCGCCCTGCCGGAACTCGAGGTCGGACAGGTGCTTCGCCGGCTTGCGATCGAGCCGAAGCAACACTTCACCCAGCCGCCGCCCCGCTACACCGAGGCGATGCTCGTCAAAACCCTGGAAGAGCTCGGGATCGGCAGGCCGAGCACGTACGTGCAGATTATCGATACGATCCAGCGGCGGGGGTACGTGGCGCTCGTCGACAAGCGGTTCGAGCCCACCGAGCTCGGCAAGATCATCGTCGAACTGCTCAAGGAGCATTTCCCCGACATCGTCGACGTAGAATTTACTGCCAATCTCGAAACCCAGCTCGACCGCATCGAGGAGGGCGAGCTGGAGTGGCGGCGCGTTCTCGATTCATTCTACCAGCCCTTCGAGAGGGCGCTGCGGCAAGCGCGGGAAGCGATTGAAGAGGTCGACATCCAAGACGAAGTAACGGACGTGGTGTGCGAATCGTGCGGCCGCAACATGGTCGTGAAATGGGGGAGGTTCGGCAAGTTCCTCGCTTGCCCCGGATTCCCAGAGTGCCGCAACACCCGGCCGCTCCTCGAGGAGATCGGCGTGCCCTGCCCGAAGTGCGGAAGCCCGCTTGTCGAGCGGCGGTCCCGCAGGGGCCGGACCTTCTACGGCTGCAGCGCCTATCCCGGGTGTGAGTTTACGAGCTGGCGGCGGCCGATCGCACGGCGGTGTCCCAAGTGCGGCAGCCTCATGACGGAGGTCGCACGAAAGACGAAGGGAAACCGCCACGAATGCTTGAACGAGGCGTGCGGTTACGCCGAGGACGCCCCCGAAAGTTGGGACGGCGCGGGCGGCGCAGGGGCCGAAACTCGCTCGCCGTTCGGCGAACCTGCACCAAGCGCGAACGGCCGCCGGCGACTCCAGGAAGTGACGGCGGGGCAGGCGGGGGAAAGAGGCCGCTCGTAGCCGGTGGGCCTTGGAGTTGGAGAGGAAGGAACCATGGACAAGATCCGCGCGACGACCATCGTCGCAGTTTGGAACGGGAACGGCGGCGCCATAGCTGGCGACGGGCAAGTCACCTTCGGCGAGACGACCATCATCAAGCACGGCGCGAAAAAGGTGCGGCGGCTGCGCGACGGGAGCGTGCTCGCGGGGTTCGCCGGCTCGTCGGCCGACGCGTTCTCCTTGTTCGAAAAGTTCGAGGAGCAACTCGAGGCGTACCGCGGCAACCTTGCGCGAGCCGCTGTCGAGCTCGCAAAGGAGTGGCGGACCGACCGGGTGCTCCGGCGCCTCGAAGCGCTTCTCGTCGTCATGGACCGGTCCGGCCTCCTCGTCGTCTCCGGGAACGGCGACGTGATCGAGCCGGACGACGGCGTCGTGGCGATCGGTTCAGGCGGCCCGTACGCCATGGCGGCTGCCAAAGCCCTCGTCAAGCATACAAACCTTTCGCCGGCGGACATCGCGAGGGAAGCCCTGCTCATCGCGTCGCAGATCTGCATCTATACGAACGACCGGGTTACGGTTGAAACCCTTGGTCCCTAAACGGGGGAAGCAAAGCAGCATGTCCACGCCAGAACGGTACGCAGCCGATTCCCTCACTCCGAGGGAGATCGTAGCCGAACTCGACAAATTCATCATCGGGCAGGCGAAGGCGAAGCGGGCCGTCGCGATCGCCCTCAGGAACCGGTATCGCCGCCGGCTGCTCGAGGGCGACCTCCAAGACGAGGTGGTCCCGAAGAATATCCTCATGATCGGCCCGACCGGGGTCGGAAAGACCGAGATCGCGCGCCGCATTTCGAAGCTCGTCCGGGCTCCTTTCATCAAGGTCGAAGCTACGAAGTTCACCGAGGTCGGCTACGTGGGGCGGGACGTCGAGTCGATGATCCGCGACCTCGTCGAAACTTCGATCCACATGGTAAAGAGCGAACGCATGGCGGAGGTGCAAGAGAAGGCGGCCCAGCTCGCCGAAGAACGCCTCGTGGAGATCCTTGTCCCCGGTCCGCGAAGGGACCGCGGGTTCAATCCTTTCGGGAACTTGTTTGGAATGGGACACGCGCAAGCGACGCCGCGCGACGAGGACGACGCGGAGATCGCGGCGCGCCGCGGTGAGGTCCGCAGGAGGCTCTCCGCAGGGGAGATGGAGGACGTCATCGTCGAGATCGAGGTGGAGCAGAGCGCGCCCCAGATGCTCGAAGTGTTCTCAGGCGCCGGAGTCGAAGAGATGGGGATCAACATCCAAGACCTCTTCGGAAACCTCATCCCCAAGCGGAAAAAGCGGCGCAAGGTGACCGTGCGCGAGGCCCGCAAAATCCTCGCCCAGGAGGAAGCGCAAAAGCTCATCGACATGGACGCGGTGATCGCGGACGCCGTCTTCCGGGCCGAGCAGGACGGGATCGTCTTCCTCGACGAACTCGACAAGATCGCGGGCCGGGAAAGCGGTGTCGGGCCCGACGTATCACGGGAGGGCGTGCAGCGGGACATCCTGCCCATCGTCGAAGGCTCGACCGTCATGACCAAGTACGGTCCGGTCAAGACCGACCACATCCTGTTCATCGCCGCGGGCGCCTTCCACGTCTCGAAGCCGAGCGACCTCATCCCCGAACTCCAGGGGCGCTTTCCGATCCGCGTCGAGCTCGAAAGCCTGACGCGCAGCGACTTCAGGCGGATCCTGACAGAGCCCAAGAACGCCATCCTCACCCAATACATCAAGCTGCTCGAAACCGAAAAGGTGCAGCTTGAGTTCACCGAGGACGGGATCGACGAGATCGCGCGCATCGCCGAAGAAGTGAACCAAAAGACCGAGAACATCGGCGCCCGCCGCCTGCACACGATCGTGGAGCGTCTCCTTGAGGACCTTTCATTCTCCGCTCCGGAGCGGGCCGGGGAGCGGGTCGTAATCGACCGGACCTACGTGCGTGAAAAACTCGCGGACATCGCCGCAGACACCGACCTCAGCCGGTACATCCTGTGACTTTTGTCCGCAACAATCTCGAAGGCTTGTCGGTCGCTTCCGAAACAGTTCGCTTGTTATAGAAACAGGAAGGAATCTGCTGGGTACTCAAGAAAATTTTTCCCCCGACCCCTTCTACGAGGGTCGGGGGATTTCTCTATTATAATCGAAAAAATTCCGAGCATCCGAGGTGAGCGACGTGGCCGATAGCCGGCTCTTCGGACTGACGGACCGCCTGCTTCGCTTGGCGCTGGACGGAGTCGCCCAAAGGCAGCGGGTTACAGCGCACAACATTGCGAACGTTGACACCCCAGGTTACACGCGATACCGGCTCGACTTCGAATCGACCCTGAGGTCGGCCCTGGAAGCCGAACCGGGCAAGATCGCAGGAAAGGTGACACACCCGCGCCACATCCCGATCGGCGGCCGGATCGGTACCGACCCAGTCTTCCGCCCCGAACGCGTGAGCGACACCGCGATGCGCAACGACGGGAACAACGTCGACATCGAGGTGGAGCTCACCCAACTCACGAAGGACGAGCTTCTCTATACCGCCCTCGCCGACAGCGCCCGGCGCAGGTACGCCTTGTTGCGGGACGCCATCACCGAAGGGAGGCCGTAGTCGATGAGCCTGTTCCATTCGCTCGACATCAGCGCCTCTGGGCTCACCGCCCAAAGGCTGCGCATGGACACCATCGCCAACAACCTGGCGAACGTAAACACCACACGCACGGAACGAGGCGGCCCCTACCGAAGGCAGATGCCGGTGTTTGAAGCCCGCGAGAGCTTCGCCGGTACCTTTCGCCGTCTCGCCGGCGTGCGGGTCGCGCGCATCGAAGAAGACACGGATCCTCCCCGCTTGGTATACGACCCCGGACACCCCGATGCGGACGCCGACGGCTACGTGCGCATGCCCAACGTGAACGTGGTGACCGAGATGGTTGACATGATCAGCGCAAGCAGGGCGTACGAAGCAAACATCGCCGCCCTGAACGCCGCGAAAGCCATGGCGATCAAAGCGCTTGAGATCGGGCGTTGAGTCCAGGCGAAGAAACGCCGATGAGTATTTCGAGGGGGAGCGATGAGCGATGATCTCACGCGTCGAACATGGGACGTTGGAGCCGCGCCGGGCGCCCGGGTCGGGCGCTGCGGCGACGAAGAGCTTTGGCGAGCTGCTCGCAGCGGCGGTAGAGCGCGTGAACGAGGCGCAATGGGAGGCGGACCAGGCGGTGAAGGCGCTCGCCCTTGGCGAGGCCCAGGACATTCATCAGGTCACGCTTGCAATGGAAAAGGCTGACCTGATGCTCCAGCTTGCGATTCGCGTCCGCAACAAGGCGATCGAAGCCTACCAAGAGATCAGCCGAATGCAGATTTGACGCCTGCATGGCGCGGATGAGGCGCTTTCCGCGCGCTTTTTTTGGGTCAGGGTGGGACTCCAACAATGAACGAACGGCTTGCACAGGCGGTCGGCCAGATCAAGGGATTGTGGCAGGGCATGTCCGGGAGCCGCCGCCTCTTGCTGGCGGGCGCCGCCGGCGCTGTATTCCTTCTTCTACTTGTACTCGCGTTTTCGTTCCGCGGGGGACGGGGTCAAGAGGTCCTCTTCAGCGGACTCGGGGCGACGGATGCGGCCGAAGTTTTGGCCCGCCTCGACGAGGCGGGGATCCCGTGGCGCCTTACGAGCGGCCTTGACGGCACCGCAACGATCCTTGTGCCCGAGCATCTCGTGTACCGCACCCGGATCGACTTGGCCGCGTCGGGAATTCCCCGTCAAGGGTCCGTGGGCTTCGAGATCTTTGACGAGACACGCCTTGGTATGACCGACGACGTGCGCCGCATCAACCTCCGGCGCGCGCTGAACGGCGAACTTGAGCGGACGATCCGCTCCCTTGACGTCGTCCAGGACGCCCGGGTGCAGGTGGCGCTCCCGCAGGAGCGCCTATTCTTGTCGCAGCAGCAGCAGCCCACCGCGGCGGTCATGGTCACGCTGCGGCCGGGAGCGCGGCTTTCGGCGGAGCAGGTCGTCGCGATCCAGCGGCTCGTCGGAGCGACCGTCGAGGGGCTCGACCCGCGCAACGTGTTTGTCGTCGACAACCGGGGCAACCCCCTTTCGGACCAGCTCAGCAACTTGGCGAGCGGCGGCGCAACCACCGTCGAACAGCGTCTCCTCATTCAGCAGGCGGTGAGCAACGAGTACACCCGCCAGGTGCGCGCCATGCTCGAGGGGCCGTTCGGGGTGGGCAAGGTCGAGGCGATGGTCAATGTCGAACTCGACTTCAACCGAGCGGAGGAGATCGTCCGCGCCTTCCAGGCGCCGAACGGCGATCGGGGCATCGTAAGGAGCCAGCAGCGGCTCGAAGAGACGTTCGAGGGCACGGGCGCACCTTTGGGGGGAGTTCCCGGCGTCGAAAGCAACGTCCCGGGGTACCCACAGGTCGCCGGGGCGCAAGGTCCATCCGAGTACAACCGCTTCGAAGAGATCATCAACTACGAAATCAATGAGACGGAGCTGAGGCGTGAGGTCCCGCCGGGCACTATTAAGCGTATCTCCGTCGGCGTCTTGATCGACGGCGACCTCGGCGACCAGATGAAGGCGTCCGTGGCGAGCATGCTCACTACGGCGCTCGGCCTGGACCCGTCCCGGGGAGACCAAGTGCACGTCGACTCCTTCCCGTTCGTTCCGCGGGAAGAGCTCGCGCCGTCGCTTTCCAGACAACCCGCCTTGTCGATTCCTCCGGATTACGCCTGGCTGGCTGCCGCCCTGCTCGTCGCTGCGGCGGTGATTCTCCTCCTCGTGCGACGGCGCCCCGAGCCGGCTATGAGCGTCGACGTCGTGGTCGGCGACGAGGAGGAGTTGCCGGCCGAACGGAGGCTCACGTCCGAGGAAAAGCGGCGACAGCAGCTGCGCGAATCGGTGCTGTCGGTTGCGAAGGACAAGCCTCAAGACGTGGCCCAACTCTTAAAGACGTGGCTTGCAGAGGAGTAGCCGCGACGACGCTATTAGTACGTTTGTGTAGCGCGTTCACGGGGAGTGACACACCGTGGCCGAGGTTTCATCCGAACTCACCGGCCGCCAAAAGGCGGCGATCCTCATGGTCGCCTTGGGGCCGGAGGTATCGGGCAACATCTTCAAGCACTTGACGGATGACGAAATCGAACAACTGACGCTCGAAATCGCAAACCTGCGCCGCGTCGATCCGCAAACCAAAGACCAGGTGATCGAAGAGTTTCACAACATGATGCTCGCCCAGGAGTACATCTCTCAGGGCGGGATCGATTTCGCGAGGACCCTGCTCGAATCGGGCCTCGGTGCGGCGAAGGCGAACGATGTGATCGACCGGCTCACGGCGTCGCTGCAGGTGCGTCCGTTCGACTTCGCTCGCAAGACCGACCCCGCCCAGTTGCTCAACTTCATACAGAACGAACACCCGCAAACAATTGCGCTGATTCTCGCATACCTCCACGCCGAACAGGCGGGGCAGATCCTGTCCGCGCTCCCGCCGGACCGGCAGGTGGAGGTGGCAAGGCGGCTCGCCACGCTCGACCGCACCTCGCCGGACGTACTTGAAGAGGTGGAGTCGACGCTGGAGCGCCGGCTCTCGACCTTTGTCACGCAGGACTTTACCGCCGCGGGCGGGATCGAGGTCGCGGTCGAGGTGTTGAACCGCGTCGACAGGGCGACCGAACGGACGATCATGGAGACGCTCGAAGAAGAGGACCCGGAACTTGCGGAAGAGATCAAGAAGCGGATGTTCGTCTTCGAGGACATCACACTCCTCAGCGACCGCGATATTCAACTCATCGTGCGCGAGGTGGACAGCAACGAGTGGGCGCTCGCCCTCAAGACGGCGAGCGAAGAGGTTGCGGATCGCATTTTCCGCAACATGTCGAAGCGCGCCGCCGAGATGCTCAAGGAAGAGATGGAGTATCTCGGTCCCGTTCGGCTTCGCGATGTCGAAGAGGCCCAGCAAAAGATCGTGGGCATCATCCGCCGTCTCGAGGAGGCGGGCGAGATCGTCGTCGTGCGCGGCGGGGAGGATGAGATAGTTGTCTAAAGTGATCAAGTCCGGGACGATCGCTCACGACCACGCTCCGTTCGACGCCGAGGAACTCTTCGCAGCCGAAACGGCAACGGGAAATGATCGGCACAGCGGCGGGCACCGGGCGACTCTCGCTCAGGAAATCACGTCCCGCAGCCAGCTTGTAAAGCTCGTGAAGGAAGAGATGGCCGACCTTGTCGCCAGGGTCGAGGAGATGGCGGCAAGGCGGGCCGAGGAGGCGGAAAGCGCAAAGCGGCGCGCGGAAGAGGCCTTCGCCGCGGCGCGCGCCCAGGGCTGGGAGCTGGGGCGCCAGGAGGGGTACCGCGCCGGGTACGAGGAGGGTATCCGGGCGGGCCGCGAATCGTACCGGGAGCTCCTGCGCACCGCCCAGCGCGTTCTCGACGAGGCGAAAGCGATCAAGCAGCGCGCCGCTCAGGAAGTGATTGAAGACGTTGTCAAGCTCTCAGTGGCCGTCGCATCGAAGCTGGTTCCCGTAGCCATGGATCACTGCGACGCCGCGAGGGCTTTGGTGAGCGAGATGCTGCGCAAGGCGGAAGGGGCGGCGTTCGCCCGCGTCCGCGTCGCCAAGGCGGCGCTGGAGGCCATCGGGGACGGCGAGGGCCTCGACGTGCCCGACGGCCTGCGCGTGGAGTTCGCCGCCGACGAGTCGCTAGGCCCCGGTGATGTCGTCGTGGAGACCGAGTGGGGGATCGTCGACGGTCGCCTGAGGGCGCGCTGGGAGCGCATCTTGAGAGGACTCGACCTTTTGGAGGCCTCGGCCGGTGGGCTCGTCGAGAATTAGCGCGCGGATCGCGCACTACGCAGAAGTTGTCAAGAGCCTCGACGAGACGCCGCGCAAGGGGCGCGTCAGCCGCATCGTGGGATTAGGCGTGGAGGCGCGCGGTCCCCGCGCCCAGGTCGGTGAACTCGTCGAAATCGTGCCGCCGGGGCGGGAGCCGCTCCTTTCGGAAGTGGTCGGATTCCACGACGAGCGCCTGTTCCTGATGCCCTACGGGGAGCTGACCGGGGTCAGCCCGGGCGTCCCCGTGATCTCCGCGGGCAGGGAGCTCACCGTCTGCGCCGGCGAGGAGCTGCTCGGGCGGTTGCTCGACGGCCTCGGGCGGCCGATCGACGGGCGGCCGCTCGCCTGCCGTGACCAGGTGCCCGTGCACCGTCCGGCGCCCCATCCGCTGGAGCGCCCCCCGATCAGCACACCTCTGCCATTGGGCGTCCGGGCGATCGACGCTTTGATCACCTGCGGGAAGGGGCAAAGGCTCGGCATCTTCGCCGGAAGCGGGGTCGGCAAGAGCACCTTGCTCGGGATGCTCGCACGAGGTGCATCGGCCGACGTCAACGTCATCGCGCTGATCGGGGAGCGCGGCCGGGAAGTGCGTGAATTCCTCGAGCGCGACCTCTGCGAAGACGGCCTGGCGCGGTCGGTGGTCGTCGTCGCCACCTCCGATCAGCCGGCGATGCTTCGCATCAAGGGGGCGTTCGTGGCGACGGCGATCGCCGAGTACTTCCGCGACCAGGGCCGCGACGTGCTCCTGATGATGGACAGCATCACGCGCTTCGCCGCGGCGCAGCGGGAAATCGGGCTCGCCGCCGGAGAGCCGCCTGCCACGAAGGGGTNCCCACCTTCCGTGTTCGCCCTGCTCCCGCGGCTATTGGAGCGGGCCGGGAACTCACGCAGCGGCTCGATCACCGGGCTATACACGGTCTTGGTCGACGGCGACGACCTTTCGGATCCGATCGCCGACACCGCCCGGGGCATCCTCGACGGTCACGTGGTGCTCTCCCGGAGCCTCGCGGAGCAGGGCCATTTTCCTGCCATCGACGTCCTGCAAAGCGTGAGCCGGGCGATGATGCACATCGTCTCCGAGAGCCAAGCGCGGGCCGCGACGAGGATGCGCTCGCTGCTCGCAGCGTACCGGGAGGCGGAGGATTTGATCAACATCGGCGCCTACGTGAGCGGGAACAACCCGGAGGTCGACCGCGCCGTCGCCTTGCGCGACCCGATGCTCGCTTTTCTGAGGCAGCCGGTCCGGGAGGTCGCGCCGTTCGCCGAGACGATCCGCCGCCTCGAAGGAATCGTTGCGGGATGAAACCCGGAGGGTGGCTTGCGCTGTGAAGAGGTTCCGGTTCAAGCTCCAACGCGTGCTCGACATCAAGCGCATCCGCGAAGAGCAGCGGCAGCTCGAGGTGGCGCTCGCGGAAAGGCGCCGCGCCGAGGCCGTGGAGGAAGTCGCCTCGCTCCGGCGGAGTCTGGCGCAGTGCGAACGCCAGTTGCGCTCCTTTAGCGGTGCATCGATCCCTGTCGAGCGGCTTGCGCTCCTTTCCGAATCGGCCGCCCGCCTGAGGCAGGAGATCAAGCAAAGTGAGACCCGGGTCGCCGCCGCGGTCCAGGGGCTCGGCCTGGCCAAGGCTGCACACCTCGAGGCGGTCAAGGAGCGGAAGAGCATGGAGCGCCTGCGCGAACGCAGGCTCGCGGCCTTCCGCGAGGAGCTCGCGAGGGCGGAGCAAAAGGAAATGGACGAGATGGCCCAAACCGTGGGCACGAGAGGGGCGAGCCGCGAGCAATGAAGTGGCCTTTAGTCTTACTCATGCTCGCCGCATCTTTGGCGGGCTCTTTGTGGATGCTCGACGCGATGGACGTGATCGACGTCGGCGGGATGGCCGCGGCGAGCCTCGAGCGGATACCCTGGTTTGAAGAGCGGATCGCGGTCTACCGCCTCGGCGAAGAAGCGCAAGTCGTCATCGACCGCATGTCCCGGGAGATCGCGCTCCTGCAAGCGGAGCTCGCGGTCGCCCGGCGCGACCTTGAGCGCGAGCGGGCCCAACTCGTCTCCGAGCGAGAGGCGCTCGACGCACAGCGCGCCGAACTCGAACAGCGCAGCCGCCAGCTCGACGCGCGCGAGGCGAGCCTTGAGCTTTTGGCCCGAAACGTCGCCGACCTCCAGCGACTCCAACGCGTTTACGCCGAGATGCGGCCCCGCGACGTGGTGCCGATCCTGGCCGAGCTCGACGACGCGGTCGTCGCCCGCATCTTGGCGGGAATGCCAAGCGACCGGACGGCGCAAATCCTGTCCGAAATGCCCCCGGACCGGGCCGCTCGACTGAGCAAGGCCATCGGCGGCATCTCCACCAAATAGGCGGACCTGCCGCCGCACCCTTCGATACGCCCCCGAGCTTGCGCTTCCCGTTAAGTCCCTCCCCGACCCACGCCGATAATAGTGCTAGCAGCGTGCCCATGCCGCGGCGGACGCCGCCGCATGGGCGATCCGGCGTTGCTCGAAGGGGGGTGAATCATCTTGCCGCAAAGCGTGATTCCTGCGGCCATCGTCGCCGACCGGGCCCGAACCGGACACGGGAAAAGAGCAGCCCGGCACGCCGACGCCGAGTTCCCGTTCGCCTTCGAGCTGGAGCGGGCCTTGGCCGAGCGTTCCGCCGCAAGCGGGCGCACGCCGAACGGGCGAGCCCCCGGGCGCGAAGCCTCGGTGCAGTACGACACTCGACGACCAGTGGGCGGATCCGGCATTGGACAATCCTCCCCGGCCGAAAAGCCGGGCGATGCGGAAGAATCCGAAAGCAGCCCGGGCCGGCCGGGAACTTCCGGAAAGAGTGCGGTAGAAAGTAGTCCATCGGAACTCCTCGCCTTGATCGCAGGTGACGGCGGCGGCGCGGCGCAAGGAACTGCGGATGCCACGGGAAGCCCGGGCACGGGTGGAACGCTTCCCGCAGCGCATGCGGGGGGCGTAAGGAGTGCGGGTAAACCGGATGTGCTTGCCGGAAGCCCCGCCGCAACGAAGGCGGGTAACTGGCCTGTTGCTGAAACGGGCGCGATGCAGCCCGCCGCACCCGGCGGGACGCAAGGCGCGGGCCGCACCGGTCATGGCGCAGGGAAACCGACAGTGCCGTCCGGCAAGGGTCTTGGGACATCCGGCGATTCGCCGGGCGAAACCGGCCTTGGCGGTGCGCAGCAGGGCGGCTCGACCGCCTCAAGCCGCGGGCGGGCGGCGCACACCGCGCCCATTGGCTCCCCGGCCGCGACGGTCGGGCGCGCTGCGACCGCGTCAAAAGGCACGGCCGCATCCTTGCCGGCCGGGCAGTTGCGGGCGCCGGGACGATCGGTGCCGGAGCACGGCGTACCCACCGGCCACGGCGGCGCACCGGCATTGACGTCCGCAGGGGCCATGAGAGCCGTCGCAACAGGCGCCGCGCGCATCGGCCGGAGCACGCCGGCCGCGGCGGAGAACGCCATGTATAGCGAGCTGGACGGCCTCGGGAGCGGGCTCGCCCTGGCGGGAGGGCCAGCCGCCGCGGGATTTGGGCCTGAAGAATTGCTGTGGCCCGCCTCCGGAGACGAGGCTGACCTCGATTCCCAAGCCGCAATTTCAAGGTCGCCCGGCGGAAGGTTCGCCGGGTTCGAGCCGCAATCCGCGGCGCTTTCTGATGGCGCTTATGGGCCATCGGGGGCCACTTCGGTCAAAGTCCCGTTCTACACGACAGCCGTACACGCGGGCCTCGGGAGAACCTGGGAGGCTGCCGAAATGCGCATCTTTCCCGGAGACATATTCGGCGGCCCCGGTGCGTCGCCAAGCGACGTCCATGCCCCGGCTTCCCCGCGCTTTCATCTTCAGGGTCCGGCGGCGGCTGGCCCGGGACTTGCGGGGGGCGGCGTTCCGGACGAGTTGCAGCCCTTGCAGGCTCAGTCCGTTCCCCTCGAAGGCGTGCTGCCGTGGACCGGAAGGGGCGCGCAAGGCGTGCGTTCCGCGGCCGGCCGGGAGTTCGGACCCGACCTGTCTGGAGCGGCGAAGGGCGAGGCGCCCCCGGTTCCGAGCTCCGCGTCGCAGCAAGCGCCCGACCCGGCGTTTCGAGCGGCGGCGGGAGAACCGGCCGGTCCTGCGCAGCCCAGCCTCCGGGGTGCGCACGTTCTCCCTCAAAGCGGGCCGCTCTATACTCCCGTCGAGGCCTTTGACGGGGTACAGCGGCAAAGCGACGCTCCGCCCCCAGGCTCGGCTGTAGAAACCGGCGTTCGAGCGGCGGCGCCCGCTGCGGCCGGGGGTTCCGGACCGGCGCACGCCGCCGTGAAGGGGGCGGCCGATCCCGGCGCTTCGTCGGAGAGGCGGGAACAGTGGAGCACGGTGCCGCAACAAGGCGCAAGCGAAACCGAGCTTCTCTTAGCACGAAGCGATCAATCCCAGGGCCAGGCCACTTCCGTGCATCGAGAGGTTCAAGCGGCTCGGCCCGCCCAAGCCGGGCAGGAGCCCAACTGGCTCCAAACCATGGCCAGGGATGCGATCCAGCAAATGGTGCGGGGCGTCGAAGCCGACATCCGCGCGGAGATCGCCAACCTGAGGCTGCGCCTTGCGCCCGAGAAGCTCGGCAACCTCGACCTCGAGCTCACCGTCGATCACGGGGTTCTCGCGGCCCGGTTCGTCACTCAGTCGGAACGGGTGCGCGCCTTGATCGAGTCCGCCTTGCCCGACCTGAGGCAGCACTTGGAGGAGCAGGGGGTACAGATCGACCGGCTCGACGTCTCCGTCGGGGAGCAACGGGAACGGGGCGGAAGGGACGACCCGGCACCGCGGGAACGGCGGGTCTCCGGGGTTATGACCCGCAAGTCGCCGTCGAAGGCGATCGTTCCTGATCGGGGCATGGAGGCGGCCCCGTTGGTCCGCACGGGCGTCGACTTGCTCGTGTAGTTGCTTGCAGTCGCTTCGAGGGGGTGAGCATCGACATGAATTTGATGACGGTGATGATGGCGAGCGGGTACGGTCCTTTCGGCTCCGGGACCCTGCCTATGGCGGGAAGCGCAACCTCGCGCGAGTCCCGCGCGGGAGAATCGTTCTCCGAAAGCCTCGAGAAGGTGCTCGGTAAGGACGCATTCCTCCAGCTCCTCGTCACCCAGCTGCGCTACCAGGACCCGATCAAGCCGGTCGACGACCAGGATTTCATCGCGCAAATGGCCCAGTTCAGCGCGCTCGAGCAGACGCAGAACCTGACGAAGGCGATGGAGGCGTTCGTTGCAGAGCAGCGGGAGGCCAACCAGATGGCCCGGGCGATGCAGCTATTGGGCAGGGTCGTCGAAGTGGCGGGATCAAGCGGCGCCCGCATCGGCACGGTTGAGGGAATCCGCATGCAGGACGGCGTTCCGAACCTCATCGTCGGCGGGGCTGCGTACTCTCTGTCCGAAGTGGTGCAAGTGCTCGCCGGGTAGAGAAGGCTCCGAGGCCCTGCGCCTTGCAGCCCGGCGCGTGAGGGGAGTGGATCGAAGTAGTGGGACCCATGATCGAAGGCTTAGGTCAAAACCGGGAAATCGTGCGCCAGCCTGGATCGCGGGCGGCGGCGGGCCCGGGTGCGCCGAGAGTCTCCTTCAAAGACGTGCTCTCCGGCGTCGTGAGGGACGAACTCAAGGTGTCGGCGCACGCTCAGGCCAGGCTCCAGTCGAGCAGGATCAACCTGACGCAGGACGACATGGCTCGCCTGAGCCGCGCCGTAGACCGGGCCGCGGCAAAGGGCGCCCGGGAGTCGTTGATCCTCATGGACAACATCGCATTCGTCGTGAGCATCAAGAACCGGACGGTGATCACCGCCGTCTCGCCGGAGAGGCTGAAGGAGAACGTCTTTACGAACATCGACAGCGCCGTGATCACGTAGGGCGCGGCGCATTGAAACAAAGCGGAGGCGCGGAAAAAGGCTGGACCAACTTCACTGGAGGTCTCGGGCGAGGCGGACGTTTCTCGCCCACCCGCCTTTCGCAAACAACGGGGGGAACGAAAGGCGTATGATGCGATCACTGTTCGCCGGCGTAACGGCGCTCAAGAACCACCAAGTTCGCATGGACGTGATCGGGCACAACATCGCCAACGTGAACACCGCAGGATTCAAGGCGAGCCGGGTCACGTTCCGCGAGCTGATGAGCCAGGCCGTGCGGGACGCCGCTGCGCCCCAGGGGGGACGCGGCGGTCTCAACCCGATGCAAGTGGGCCTCGGCTCGAGCGTGGCCACGATCAGCGTGCAGCACACGCAAGGAAACACAGAGACCACCGGAATTGAGACCGACCTCGCCATCGAGGGGAACGGCTTCTTCGTCCTCGGTAACGGGAACGACCGGTACTACACCCGGGCTGGGATGTTCGACATCGACGACAGCGGCAACCTCGTGTCGACGGTGAACGGCTACATGGTGCTCGGGTGGCAGGCCGACGCCTTGGGCAACATCAACACGAATACAACGCCCGGCCCCATCTCGATCCCGAAAGGGGCGTCGATCCCGCCGCTTGCCACAAGCGAGATCGTCTTCGCGGGCAACCTCGATGCAACCAACAACGGCGCGCTCAGGTACCTCCCCGAGTCGCCCGTCGAAATCATCCATCCCACGGCCGGAACCATCCGGCTGTCGTTTACGCTCGTCCCGACCGGGAACTTCAACGAGTTCAAGTGGTCACTGTCGGCGGACACGGGCACTTTGAACGGTCCGACCGCCGGGACGCTCCGGCTCGGCGCTGACGGTTCCGTGCTGCAGATCGTCGACACGGCCGGAAACGCGCTGTCGCCCATCACCCTCGACCTTGGGGGCGGCAACGAGATCGGTATCCTCACGCCGCAGGTGGGTGACCCGAGCGGCGGAACCTTGGCCTGGGATATTGATGGAGACGGGAATCCGGAGGGCCAAGCCCAGGGCGTCTACACGCCCCCGGAAGAGCGGGTGACGTCCATCGCCGTCTACGACTCGCTCGGCAACTCCCGCAACGTGATCATCCGCTTTTACAAAGTCGGAAACAACAGCTGGGAGTGGATGGCGGAGGACGAGGCGGGCAATCTCCTCACGGTGAACGGCGGCGTGCAAGGAGCTCGCGGCACGCTCGTCTTCGACCCGCGGGGAGGCGTCATCTCCAGATCCGGGTCAATCGTCCTGCCCCCGCTGGGCGGCGGCGAGATCGTCACGATCCAACCGGACTTCAGCGCCATCACCCAATACGGCGAGGCAGCGACCGTGATCGCCGCGTCGCAGAACGGCTACCCCGCCGGTACGCTCAAGACGTTCAGCATCGACGCGTACGGCGTGATCAACGGCTC
>NICF_comb_assmDRAFT_10001452_pt1 | contig 18763 bp, 17 predicted proteins | sample NewIslPassag4_SG_FD_11279 | JGI IMG/M metagenome (IMG submission 11279) | reverse complement strand
TCGCGAGATGCTGTTGACGGAGGCAACCGGCGCCATGCGTTCGATTGAGGCTGTGGACGCTTCTGCTACCAAGGGCTAAGGAGAGAAGCTGTGACCTCACGCCATCGCAGAGAAGGGCTATTCGCAACGTCGCAAATGCAGCCCGATGGGCATTGCGCCGCGGTCGCAACCGTTCGTCGCGGCCCGGCCATGCCGCGCTTCACGCACTGGGGCCGCAGCTCTCATGTCGACGCGACAGCGACAAGGATGTTGCGGATAAGGTAGAATGCGTGTTTGTTGGCACTATTGTTGGTATTACCAGCTTAGCAGTCTCGAAAAGGCGCGAAATAACAAGATGTTAGGTGTAATTCGCGAGTCCTCTCCTGGGCACCACCCCTCAGAAAACGCGTTCAATAGGTTAGGCTAGGTGGACACCAGTCCTTGACGTAAAGTGGGACACCTTTATCGCGCTTTGTTCCCCTGCTGCCTCACAAGCAATTCCATGCCGGATGCTGCCATCCGCTTGCGTTCGGCCTCCCGCGTGTACGGCTCAGCCTCCTTCAGCGTCAGCCAGCCGAATGAGACCGGCCCATTGGCAACGTCGCGACCATCATGCGGAAGCTCATCGAGACGGCTAAGGGCGAGCGCGTCGAGATCGAGGAAGCCTATCGCGCCCATGTCGCGGCGTGCGCAACCCACAAGAGGCGCCCGGCGCCGTTCAGCTCATTTGCCGAGTCGCTTACCAGCTTCTGTCAGGCAAACCGAATTCGGATGCGCGCCACGAACGAGACAGTGTACCTCCTCAATAGGCGCATACTCTCTAGCCAGCGAGACGGCGTGCTGATCGGCACACCACAACGTCGCTACGCAACTACGCGATCAGACTTGGGGCGCACTCTCAGCAAGTCGTGATGGCATTCTCCTTAACGATCTCCTGCCACTTCGGACCAAGTTGTTGGCGCGCCGAAATGGCATTTGCGCCTGCCGGATCATCATCACGAAACATTTTCACGAGAAGTCCCTGATCGTGTGATCCGGCAATGATCGGTGAGCCACCCGAAAAGTACGTCGTTGACTGGCCGTGTGCCGTTACGACGTTGCCGTGGCCTACCGCTGTCGCGGAACTAACGGTGTGGGCGTGCACAGGCGTGTACCCTATGACTCTGACGTTGTTTTGATACCGCCCGTCAAGAATGATGAAGCGATCGAAGCCACGATTGATTGTTTCAATGGCAGCGTGCCTGAGAGCAACGCTTTGTGCGCCCGCAGACCCGCAGATTGGCGCGGCGTTTGTCGTAATGATGATGGCGTCCGCGGCAACCGGAAGTGTAGCTGATCTCGCACACCCGATAAGAATTAGGGTTGCTGCAACAATATACCCCTCTCCACTCACGACAAAATAAGCTTCCGACCTGCGTCGCGGCAACGTCAAATTGGCGAATACGGATGATTCGGCGCTGAGACTGGAGAAAAACAGCCGAGCCGGTCGTTCGGTAAGGACATTCAGATCATCACTGGACTGTCTCGCGCTAGCAAAGCTCACTTCAGATCGCGTCCCACAGATACACCGAGGCCGTCTGCGAAAAACGGAAGAGCAGACGTCATAGGTCTTGCTGCACCTATTCAGGGCCTGTTCAGACAAAATTCCGCTAGAGGGAACAAGCACAAGGCTGCTAAATGGCGGTTGTGAGGTTCGTGGGGGGATGGTGTGTCAACACTCCTGCCGCAGGGAGTTTGGCGGAAAGCAGGGTGGCGGGGTGCGCCGGGATTCGGGCGTCTTGCTGCGCTGTTGGCCCTCTTCGCACTGATGCTCCTGCGGGTCTGGGAGCCACCTCTTCTCGAAACGCTGCGTGGGCGAATTTTCGATACGTATCTGCAGCTTCATCCGCGTGCGGTCAGTGAGTATCCTGTCACAATCGTCGATATTGACGAACGCTCGCTGCAAGCAATCGGACAGTGGCCTTGGTCACGGGTGACGCTTGCCTCGTTGGTCGACCGCCTTGCTGAACGCGGAGCGGTGGCAATCGGCTTCGATATCCTCTTTGCTGAGCCTGATCGCCTCTCCCCCGCCCGGATCGCTGAAAGTGTGCCGGATGCCGAATTGAAATCCCGCCTCGCCGCGTTGCCGGACAACGACGCGCAACTTGCCGAGGCTATTGCCCGGACGCGAGTCGTGCTCGGGCAGGCCGGCACTTCAGACATTACCACCGCGGCTGATCCTTCCGAATTGCCGATTACACCAGTTGCCACAATCGGAGACAATCTCGATCGCTACCTTCTTCGGATTCCGCGCCTCGTGGCGAACCTGCCAGTTCTCGAAAGGGCAGCTGCCGGAAGGGGCCTGATCACGGTCCAACCGGATGCGGACGGCGTCGTTCGCCGCATTCCGACCCTCTTCTACGCCGAAGGCCGTATTGTCCCATCGCTTTCGATCGAACTCCTGCGCGTGGCGACAGGAGCCACCACACTCCTCGCCAAAAGCGACGAAGCCGGGATCAAAAGCGTCGTCGTTGCAGGCGTCGAGATAGAAACCGAACGGGACGGCCAGCTTTGGCTACATTTCGCGCCACACGACCCGCGCCGCTTCGTCTCCGCCGTCGACGTACTTTCAGGACAGGTTTCAGACGACCGTATCCAGGGCAAGCTGGTCCTCATAGGCACGTCAGCCGCCGGCCTGCACGATCTGCAAANGACGCCACCCGAACGCGCCATGCCTGGCGTCGAAATTCACGCCCAGGCAATCGAAAGCATTCTCGAAAATGCGCTTCTCGTGCGGCCGAATTACGCCTTGGGACTTGAAATTTGTCTCGCGCTCGCGATCGGGATCTTCATCATAATTGCCGTGCCGATGCTCGGTGCGCTCGCCACTCTTCTCTTCGGCATAGCAACGACCGCGTTGCTCGCTGCCCTTTCCGGTTATCTTTTCGTCCGGTTAGGCATTCTGCTCGACGTCGTTTATCCGCTGCTTTCGAGTACAGTCGTCTTCCTGCTGCTCGCCGCTATAAATTATCTGCGCGAAGAGAAACGGCGTGCCGGCATTCGAAACGCATTCAGTCAATATCTCGCCCCGGAGCTCGTCGAGCAATTGACGCGCGAACCAGACCGCCTGAAGCTCGGCGGCGAAACGCGCACGATGTCCGTCTTGTTTGCTGACGTGCGCGGCTTCACCAGCATTGCGGAGCGTTTCCGGGAAAATCCTGCCGGACTGACGGAATTGATGAACCGCCTACTGACGCCTCTGTCGCGGGCGGTCATCGAACGCCGCGGCACGATCGACAAATATATCGGCGATGCCGTTATGGCGTTTTGGAACGCTCCGCTTGATGATCCTGACCACGCACTCCACGCGTCCGAGGCTGCCCTTGCCATTTCTGAACGGCTAGATGCCCTTAATGACGCCCTCACGCTTGAGGCACAAAAAGGCGGAGCAAACATCCCAATAATGGAAATTGGCATCGGCATCAGCACTGGCCTGTGCATGGTCGGTAACATGGGCTCGGATATTCGGTTCGATTACACTGTGCTTGGAGATAGCGTTAACCTCGCTTCTCGAATGCAACATCTTGCCAGCGCCTACGGCCTCCGCATTCTGATATGCCCGGAAACTGCCGCTCGTTGCCAAAATACCCTCCCAATCATTAGCGTTGATGATGTGCGCGTCCGGGGCCGCAAACATGCGGTGACACTTCACACGCTGGTCGGGCAACCTGATCTTTCGCAAGACCCCAACTTTCGCTCATTTCGCGCGGCATTCGAAACAATGCGCGCCCATTACCGACACGGTGAATGGAAGCAGGCAATGAATGCGCTGGAGGCCGCTCACCGCCATTATGACAATCCAAGAATTTCTCGGCTGCTGGAGATCTACGCATGGCGCATTGCCCAACTGAAACGCCGTTCATCCTTGGAGGGATGGAATGGCATATTTTCAGATATCTATCCGGGCGCCGCGGAATTGCTCACAACTGAACCGAATTGGACGGCAACCCAGCCGTGGGTGGAGGCATCATGGAAGGAGCCAAATTCGAAACCTCACTGATTTCACTGGTGGCCATGGCTGCGCTGGCTATCGCGTTGCAACCTATGCCAGCTCATGCCGCCCATCCGGAAATCGGCAGCACCGTCGTGGTCAAGAATGACGTGACGGCCGAGCTGGAAAGCGAGAAACGTCGACTTTCGAAGGGCGCCAAGGTTCACCAGGATGAAATTCTGATTACCGGCGCAAAAGCGAGCGCAGAGATCAAGCTGCTTGATGAGACAAAGCTGGCCGTCGGCCCCTCGTCACGGCTTGTTCTGGACAAGTTCGTCTATGACGGAAGCGCGCCCCCGCAATCCATTTCCATCACTCTAGCGAAGGGGGCCTTTCGGTTCATTACCGGTGCAACTGACAAGGCCGCCTACGAAATTAAAACGCCGACAGCAACCATGGGTGTGCGCGGAACGGTGTTTGACGTCTTCGTCGCAGATAACGGCGAGTCGATCGTTCTGCTCCATGAAGGCAGCGTCGAAGTCTGTACCCGTCCATCCAACTGCAAACGGCACAACGTGGTGGGCAAGATCATTCACGTCGGTCTCGGCGGCGTACTTTCCGATCCGATGAACTGGCACCGATCGCTACTCGGAGGCGTGGCACTCGCGAAGGCATTTCCATTTGTCGGCCGTCGGCTGGCAATCGATCCTGTACGACGTCTCTCGCAAAGGATGCTCCAGAAGGGCCGCGTAGATAACATTATCAGAAAAGGGCCTGTGGACGGCGTGCGCAAGCTTCGTAGAACCCTCCCGCTCCGCTGAGTGCGTTTCAGAACGGTTCAATAATGCGAGATCTATTCGGCAACCCACGCTCTCAAGCATGAGCTCCTTTCATCTGCAGCGCGGAAAGGGTTTGGGGACACCCTCTTCTATTCAAAGGGATTTTCAAAAGTGTCGGCGTGGACAAACTTCAGGGACCTTTTGCAATACCTCGCGTGGATCGCAATGGCGCTCACGCTATGCTCCACGTTTTCACGAACCATCATCCGTCTGCGGCTCTTCGCGGCCACCAGTAATATCCTGGCTATCATATCTTCCACAGCCATCGGCTTTTGGCCAAGTGTGATCCAAAATGCCGTCCAGCTTCCCCTGAACATTTACCGCATCCGAGAAGCGCGCCGGCAGGTCGAGAAACTGAGAGCTGCGCCCGTTACGGGGGTGCATTCCGGTTGGCTTCATCCATACGCTCGCGAGAGCACGCTCTTCGCCGGGCAAGTCCTTTTTCGGAAAGGTGACTTGGGAGATCGCCTTTACTATCTTGAGGCAGGCTCCATCCTGTTCGATGAGATCAATGTCGAGATCCACGCTGGAACATTGTTCGGCGAGATTGCCTTTTTCACCCGCGACGGCCGCCGGACTCAAACAGCGATCGCAACTTCCGAATGCAGGCTTCTGTCCATAGACGGGGACCACTGAAACAGCTTTACTTTCAAAATCCCGAGTTCGGGTGGTACTTGATTCAGCTCATCGCTCAACGCCTGACCGCACCAAACCATAGGGCGCCATAACAAACATCAAAAGGCGGTTCGACCGTCATCATTCACCAGCCGATTTACCTAAACAGCTCCATTTCCGCCTCTCGAGTGAAAACTCCGGCGCGTCAAAGCGCGTTTAGTGATCCTGAGAAAAAAGCCCGAGAGAGCTGACATGGACCTGAGCGACCAAACGATCGCCGTCGTCGGCCTCGGTTATGTGGGCCTGCCCCTAGCTGTCGAATTTGGCAAACGACGTCCGGTTATTGGCTTCGATATCCGGCCCGAGCGGATCGTGGAGTTGCGAGAGCGCCAAGACGTCACGCGCGAGGTGGAGCCGGACGAACTCGCAGCGGCCCGTTACCTTGTCTACACTTGCAACCCAGCTGATTTGGCACGCTGCGGTGTTTTTATTATCGCCGTTCCGACTCCGATTGACAAAGCCAACCGCCCCGATCTGTCCCTTCTCATTGGGGCGTCGGAAATGGTTGGCAAGGCCATTCGGCGTGGTGCCGTCGTCATCTATGAGTCAACGGTTTATCCCGGCTGCACACGCGAAGTTTGCGTACCGGTTCTGGAGCGCGCATCAGGCCTCACTTTCAATGAAGATTTCTTCGTTGGCTACAGTCCGGAGCGCATAAATCCCGGCGATAAGGAGCACCGCTTACCGATGATCACCAAGGTCACGAGCGGTTCCACGCCGGAAGCGGCACGCGCAATCGACGCCCTTTATGCGTCCATTATCCCGGCGGGAACACACCTTGCGAGCTCCATTGAGGTGGCAGAGGCGGCGAAGGTCATCGAGAACACCCAGCGTGACCTTAACATCGCGCTGATGAATGAGCTGGCGATCATCTTCCACAAGCTGGGGCTTGATACTCGGGAGGTCTTAGAAGCAGCAGCCACAAAATGGAATTTTTTGCGGTTTTCACCAGGGCTCGTTGGCGGGCACTGCATTGGTGTCGACCCGTATTACCTGACACACCGTGCTCAGGAAATTGGCTACCACCCGGAGATCATCCTCGCGGGGCGCCGCATCAACGATGGCATGGGGGCTTACGTCGCCGATAGGGTAGCACTTCTGATGATGAAAAAAGGCCTGCCCGTGGTTGGAAGCCGCATTCTTGTCCTGGGGCTGACATTCAAGGAAAACTGCCCAGACTTGCGTAATTCCAAAGTGATCGATGTTATCCGTCGCCTCGAGCAATACAACGCCACTGTCGAAGTCTGGGACCCGTCAATACGGCCATCCGATGCTCGCCGCGAATTCGGCCTTGAGGTGCATTCTCGCGAGCCCCTACGCAGCCACTATGACGCCGTGGTTCTGGCAGTGGCACATCGCGCATTCGCCGATATGGGAGCGGCGAAAGTCAGAGAATTTGGACGGCCGGGTTCCGTGTTCTTCGATGTGAAAGGCGTATTTGGAAAAGGAGAAAGCTGCGACAGGCTCTGAGTGCTAGCGATCGCGGCTTTGGCTGCAAACGAAATTCGGCCGGAATGGCGGATAAGACGCCTATTCCGGCCGAAAATATCTCCGGTGTCAGAACGCCTTGGTCGCGTCGGGACGATATTTATTTTGGGGCACAAACCCGGAGCGTTCTGCTGGACGTAGATCGCGTACCCAAACTTCGCGATTTGGATGCAGACCGGCGCCGCGTTTGGCCGGCACCGCGGTGTGGCGCGCCCGGTGTAGAAGACGCGTGTCAGCCTTGCCGCAATTCGGGTGAATGCCACCGTTGTCTGCCACCGCCTTTTCCCAGGCCGCCTTGCGCTTCTGGAAAACGGCCGGGTCGTCGAGCGCCGGGCAATTGATCTCGTTCTTATTGAGATCGACGATGATCTCGTCCCCATCCTCGATCAAGGCAATCGGACCACCGAGGGCGGCTTCGGGCCCGACGTGACCGATCACAAGACCAACCGACCCGCCAGAAAAGCGGGCGTCGGTCATCAGCGCCACGACAATATTCCGCTCGCGGCATAGCGCTGTGATCCGTGACGTCGGGTCGAGCATCTCCGGCATGCCTGGCGCACCGCTCGGCCCCTCGTACCGCACGACGACCATATCCTTATCCTGGAACCGCTCGGGCTCCGTATCGAGCGCGCGGATCAGCCCCTGCTCGCCTTCGAACACCCGCGCGGTCCCGCGATAGACGTTGTTCTCCAGGCCCTTTTCGACGCCGGCCAGCTTGAGGACAGCCGAGTGATCCGGCGAAAGGTTCCCGCCTAGGAGGCGCAGGCCGCCAGTCGGCTTGTAAGGATGTTCGACGGTATAGATCACCTTGCCGTCCGGCCGGTTCGGAGCAAGCCGCGCGACCTGCTGGGCGAGGGTTTCCCCGGTGCAGGTCATGACATCCACCGTTGAGCAGGCCCGCGTCCAACAGTTCGCGGACGATCACCTGCACGCCGCCGACCTCGTCGATGTCGATCATCGAGTACTTGCCGTACGGGCGCGCGTCGGTGAGCACCGGCACGACGTGCTGCGAGAGGTGGTTGAACTCCTCAGGAGTCATGATCTCCTTCCAGAAGTCCGCATATCCCGCAGCGCGAGCGATTTCGGGCGCGTGCAGCACGACGTTCGTCGAGCCACCGATCGCCATGGCCACGATCACCGCATTACGCAGCGAGTCGCGAACGACGATATCGCGCGGTTTCAGATCCTTTTCGATCAGCTGAGCCAGGTACTCGACCAGTTGAGCCGGGAATTCATTCAGGCGGCGCGGATCATCGGAAGCGGGCGCCACCATATGGAGCGGCTGCATGCCAACCACGCCGATGAACGTCTGCATCGTGTTGTAGGTAAACATGCCACCACAGCTGCCGATACCGGGGCAGGCGTGGCAGGCGATGCGCTCGCGATACTCGGGGTCCGGATGCCCGGCGACCTGGTACGCGCTCACGATGTCGAGCTTTTCGCCCGTAACCGGATCGGTCCCAGGGCGGATCGTTCCGTCCGACATGATGATAGCGGGCTGATTGTGCTCGAGTAGCGCGGCAAGCGTTCCGACCGGCGGCTTATCGCAGGCAACGACCGCGATCGTTCCGGCAAGCCCCGTGGCGCTGAGGTGCTCGCAGAGCGCATCGTGGGTCACCTCGCGCCCAATCAGCGAGTAACGCATCTCGCGCGTGCCGTTACGAATGCCGTCGGACGTCGCGATGGTGTATTCGGGCTGGACGAGGCGGAAGCGAAGCTGGCCTGGCCCCTTGCCGATGCGGCGCTTCAGCTCAGCGTGGATGGCTTCGACCTTGGCCATAACGCCGAGGTAGCATTGGCTGTCGCCCTTCGTGCCGACCACGCCAACCGACGGCTCATGGATCAGATCAGGGTCTGTGCCAAGTTCGCGCGCGATTCCAATGGTTTGCGCTGTGCGACCAGGATGATGGTCGATGAGCACGGTTCTTGAGTTTTTCACAAATCCCTCCTTCCGCCAGCGCGGTGCATACGGTCCGGCCTAGCTATAGCCCGGCTGAAATCGGGATCGGAAGGGGCTTGTGGCGGCGAACCGTCGCGCAAGAGTTGTTCAGGGAGCGCCTTGGTTCAAATCGAGCCTCCGCTGGTCAGGCCGCGCGCGTCCGTGATGCCTTACGTTTGGGTGATCCCCCTGAACCTTTTCTGACCTCGGCGGGCGGCGCCTTGTGCCCGTAGTCAGCCATGGCGGCGCGGGTTTCCTCGATCTGTTCGCGCGTCAGTATCACGGGATCGCCAATCTGCAGCGCGAGGTAATACTGCTTCGCGAGCGTCTCGAGCTCGACGGCAAGCCACATCGCTTTCTCCAGTGTCGGCCCGAGCGTGATCATGCCATGGTTGGCCAGAAGGCACGCATTGCGGTCTGCCAATGCGGCAAGGGCCGCGTTGGATAGCTCCTGAGTGCCGAAGCGCGCGTACTCCGAGCAGCGCACATCCTCGCCTCCGAAGATCGCCACCATGTAGTGGCAGGCGGGAATGTTCCGCCGCGTGATGGCCAGCGCGGTGGCAAAGGTTGAGTGGGTATGAACGACCGCCCCGGCCTCAGGCCGCGACCGTAAGATATCGAGGTGCATCCGCCACTCCGAGGACGGCTTTAACGGCCCCCGATAGGTCCCGTCCGTCCGGTCCAACGGCATGGCCGCGATCATCTCAACGGACATGCTGTCGTAGGGGATGCCAGATGGCGTGATCAGCATTTCGTCGCCGTGGCGCACCGAAATGTTGCCCGACGTGCCCTGATTGAGCCCGACTGTATTCATCCACCGGCACTGGTCGATTATGGCCTGTCGGAGCTGGCGTTCGCGTCTCGTCATGAGGTGCTTCTAATGTGAGTTGGAGCGGCGCATGGAGCGTTGTTATCAGGAGACCAAACGCATATCACGGACCACGCAGCCGCAACTTCAACCCGCGGCGCCCGGAGGTGTGGCTCCGGAGCCCCGATCGCTCTCAATCTTCTGCATTGGACTGGATCCCGAATTCGCGCGCCTGGGGCGGTATGTTATCTTCCGCCATGTCGGCAACGCCCACCATCCTCAGAGTCTCCTGAATGACCGTCAAGGCACGTACCTTCCTAACGGCTGTCCTTGTAGCCACTGCACCTTCCACCGTGCTCGCGGGTGGTGATAACGGGTTTGGTTATGCCGCGCCGCAGCCAATCGGGATCCTTAGCACCTACGATCTGGTGCGCGATGCGTTTGCCTCCACGACGGCGCTTTACCTAGCTCTAAATGGGGATTTGGCTCGGGAGGGTCTTGCTGTCCGACTGGCGGTCACGACCGATTCTTACAGCTACGACTATCGCTGGCTTCCGGGAGACGTGGATGGCGACGCCTGGGCCGTCGACGGCATGCTGGGCTATCGCTGGGTACGCGGCGACGTCACCTCAGCCATTTTCGTGGGTGCTGAGCATCAGGATCACGATCTGTCTCCGAAAGATCCGTTCAACCCTGTGAGGGGCAGCGAGACTGGCTTCAAGGTCCTCGTGGAATTCACGAAGCTGCCCACGCCGCACTCTCCTCTCTACACCGATCTGACTGCCAGCTATTCCACGGCCTTCGACACGTACCATGTCGACGGGCGCCTTGGGTGGGCGTTTGGCCAGTTCGTCGTCGGCCCCGAAGTCTGGTTTATGGGCGACGAAGCCGATGATGCGCAGCGCGTTGGCGGCTTCCTCATGACGGATCTGCCGCCTCTGCTCTTCAAGAATTTCTCGAGCCAGCTCACACTGTCGGTAGGCTATCAGTTCTCCGACAACGACAACGGCCCCTCGACCTTTGGCGCACAAGGCATCTACGGCGCGGCACGGTTCAATACGAAGATTGCGTGGGATTGGCGCTGAGGGAACACCCTCATTCCAAGTTGAGATTTGCGAACTGAGCTTTTGCGCAATGATTCCGCTCAGCTGGCCGGCTAAAAAAGAGCCGGCCGAGCAGGCTCAGGGATGACGGTTATTGCGCCCCCACTTGCCTGGAAATGCTATCGACCTCCGCCATCTCCTCCGCCGTCAGTCGCCATTCGGCCGCCTGAACATTCTGCTCTACTTGCTCCGGCTTTGTTGCGCCGGCGATAATGCTCGCCACGAACGGTTGGGAGGCGAGCCAGCCAAAGGCCAGCTCGAGCAGACTGTGGCCGCGAACCTCGGCAAATTTTGTGAGCCGCTCGACAAGATCGAAGTTTGCGTCTGTGAGATACTTGTCCGCCCAGCGCTTCATCGCACCCATTCTCGTATCGGGCGCAGGAGCACTGTCGCGCTTGTATTTGCCTGTGAGAAGCCCCGAAGCGAGCGGGAAATAGGGCAAGAGGCTGAGCCCGAAGTGCTGCATCGCCGGGATCAGGTGCTCCTCGTGATGCCGAACGACAAGGCTGTACTCGTCCTGGCATGAGGCGAAGCACGTCAAATTGTGATGCCGCGCCATCCACATGGCGTCGGCAACCTGCCAAGCCGGGAAATTGGAGCAACCGATGTAGCGCACCTTGCCTTGGCGAACTAGGTCGTCGAGCGCGCGCAATGTTTCCTCGATTGGCGTGCGGGGGTCGGGCTGGTGAATTTGGTAAAGGTCGATCCAGTCGGTTTTCAGTCGGCGGAGGCTATCCTCGACAGCCTGCATGATGTACCGCCGGGAAGCGCCCATTAGCCCCTTGTCGGCGTCCATGGGCATGCCGAACTTGGTGGCGAGCACGATGTCTTTCCGGCGCGACCCCAGAATTTCGCCAAGGATCGTCTCGGACCCGCCTTTGTTGCCGTAGATGTCGGCGGTGTCGAACAGCGTAATGCCGAGATCGAGGGCCTTGTGCACCACGGCGCGCGAGGCTTCGAGGTCAATGCGCATTCCGAAGTTATTGCAGCCCAACCCGACTACGGAAACCTGCAATCCTGTTCGCCCCAAATTACGCTGTTCCATGATCCCTCCCGATTTCACCCAAGACGCAGTCACCCGGTCACCAGCTTACAGCTAGCACAACTCAGCACCCAACAAGCGAACACGTTCATGCATACTCTGCCTTATCCGGCGCGGGGTCGTGCCCATGCTCTTTATGAACCAGAACCTCGGGTAGCCGGTTCTTGATGCATGCAGCGTCAAAGGGCCCCGCCAGGCGATCCTGCTCTTGGCGGGCGAAACGACGCCAATCGCGCTCGCATGCTACCTGACCAAGAGAAGACGATGCTCACCGAGCGGTTCAGCCCTCGCTATCTCGACCTCGACGCCTGGCCCACAAGCGAAATGCTTGCAGCGATGTATGAGGGCCAGCTCTATGCCGCAGCGGCGGTGCGGGAAGCCCTCGGTGCCATTACCGAGGCGGTCGATGCGGCGGTGTCTGCCTTGCGCCGGGGTGGGCGCATTGTCTACGTCGGCGCCGGAACATCCGGCCGGATCGGCGTTCAGGACGGCGCAGAGCTCACGCCAACCTACGGTTGGCCAGCCGAGCGCGTGATCTTCATCATGGCCGGCGGCCTCGCCGCCCTCGTCGAGAGCGTCGAAGGAGCCGAAGACGATGAAGCGGCCGGCTCGCAGGCCATAGTGGATGCAGAAATTGGCCCCAACGACGTGGTTATTGGTCTAGCGGCCAGCGGAACAACGCCCTACACCGTCGCCGCGATCAAAGCGGCGAGCGAAGCGGGCGCGGTAACGATCGCGATCGCCAACAATCCGCGCGCCCCATTACTCGAAGTCGCCAGACACAAAATACTGGTCGAGACGGGTCCGGAAGTGATTGCAGGCTCCACCCGCATGAAGGCTGGGACGGCCCAAAAAATCGTTCTCAATCTCTTTTCCACGGCGCTCATGGTGCGCCTTGGCCGCGTCTATCGCGGCCTCATGGTTCACATGCGGGCCATCAACATCAAGCTCAAGCGGCGCGCGGAGCGGATCGTGCAAGAGGTGGTAGGCTGCACGAATGATGAAGCCGCATACTATGTCGAGCAGGCGGCAGGAGACGTGAAAACGGCGGTGCTGATTGGATTGGGGCTTACGCCAGCCGAAGCCGGCGATTTGCTCGCGCGCCACGAAGGAAACCTACGGGCCGCAATTCAGGAGGTCGCGCGGTAGCATGGTCGCGCAGGTTGCCGAAACTGCGATGGCGCGGGAAATTGCGGAAATTCCCGCTGGTGCCGCACGTTTGCTACAAAAACGAACCGAATTCCAAAATATTGCTGAGAAAATTCGTGCCCGTCGGCCGCGCGTGGTCGCCGTGTGCGGCCGCGGCAGCTCCGGCCACGTGGGCGTTTACTTGCGTTATCTTTTTGAGACCCAGTTGCGATTGCTCGTGTCGTCCGCGGCCCCGTCGGTTGTAACGGCCTATCGGCGACCGCCGGATATGTCGGACGCGCTGTTCGTCTTGATTTCCCAATCGGGGCGGAGCCCTGATTTGGTAATGGCTACGCAAGGCGCACGCTCTGCCGGCGCTCTGACATTGGCTGTCGTCAATGACGTCACTTCACCGGCAGCAGCTACCGCGGATTTTGTTTTGCCAATTGAGGCAGGACCCGAAAAGGCTGTTGCCGCGACGAAAACGGTGGCGCTGTCCATGGTGGCCATCGCGCTTCTGGCGGCCGCGCTAACCCAAGACACAGAACTCGAAAAGGCCCTGGAGCGATTGCCGGATCGATTGCAGAAGGCGCTGACGTGCGATTGGAGTAGCTGGGGAAATTGCGTTGGGGACACACGGGCCGCCTTTGTCGCCGCGCGCGGTTATGGATTGGGTACGGCGCGAGAAATCGCACTCAAGGTCACGGAGACCCTTCAGGTGCCGGCTCTGGGATTCAGTGCTGCCGAGCTTCGACACGGCCCCCGTGCCGCTATCAAGCCCGAGACACCGGTACTGGTTCTTCGACAGGCAGACGAATGTGCGCCCACCGTCGACGATCTGGTGAAGGATCTTCTGGATGCGGGCGAAACGGTGTTCGTTGCTGGCGGACCGACGAGCACACTACCCTGGATCGGTGACGATCATCCGCTCACCGATCCGATTACGATGCTGGTCCCTGCTTATCGGGCCATCGAGGCCGCTGCACGCCGCCGTGGCCTCGATCCCGATCACCCGGAACACCTCACAAAAGTGACGCGAACTTTGTGAGCTCGCGTCCCTCTCTTCTAGAGCAGTTCAGGCGTCCGGCTGCTACGCAGCGTGGTCCGGCACAAGTACAATCTTGCCGATATGCGCGCTGCTTTCCATAAGCCGATGCGCTTCCGCAGCCTCAGTCAATGGGAATGTCTTGTACATAATCGGCTTCACCTTGCCCGCTTCAATGAGCGGCCAGACTTTGGCCTCGAGCGCGCGGGCTATTTCGCCTTTCTGTTCGACCGACCGAGGCCGCAGCGTCGAGCCGGTCCAGGTCAGCCGCTTGATCATGAGCATCATGAAATCCGCCTCGACCTTTGAACCGCCGAGCCACGCAATTTGCACCAGACGGCCCTCGACGGCCAGGGCACGGATGTTTCGCTGGACATAGCTGCCACCGACCATATCGAGGATAACGTCGACGCCTTTGCCGCCGGTCAGCTCCTTTACGACGGCGACAAAATCCTCGTTCTTGTAGTTGATCGCGCGTTCGGCGCCGAGCGCCTCGCACGCTTTGGCCTTTTCATCGTTGCCCACGGTGCAAAATACGCGGGAGCCAAACTCCCGGGCGAGCTGAATGGCTGTGGTACCAATGCCGCTCGAGCCGCCGTGGATCAGCAATGTTTCGCCTGGCTGCAGACGTCCGCGGTCAAAAACATTGGTCCAAACTGTAAAGAAAGTCTCTGGAACAGCGCCGGCCTCTACCATCGACAAGCCTTTGGGGACGGGAAGCACCTGCGGCTCCGGCGCGACACAATATTCCGCATACCCACCACTCGCGACCAGGGCGCAAACCTTATCGCCCACATTGTAACGGGAACAGCCCGGCCCGACGGCAACGACTTCGCCCGCGATTTCGAGCCCTGGCACATCGCTCGCGCCTGGCGGTGGGTTGTATCCACCAAGACGCTGCTGAACGTCGGGGCGGTTTACGCCGGCCGCGGCTACTTTCACCAGCACCTCGCGCTCGCCCGGCTTCGGCACAGGCATCCGATCCGGCTTCAGCACCTCCGGCCCGCCGAACCCGTCAATGCGGATGTAGGTCATGCTGTCGGGCAGGCTCATCGGTTCTCTCCTCCAGCTGGATGTTTGTTCCGTCCGGGCTGCTTAGCGCAAGCGCAGCCACACGTCACGGTCAACGATGATCGATCCGGTGTGTTGCCAAACTGGCCGCACTCACGTCCCCGCGCCGCGAAGTGGAGCTTACGTGAAATTGGGAGACGGAGAGGAAATTCGTCCGCGCTGAACCGGAAGCCCGCGCATTCTCGAAGCAAGCTTCCCCAGCCGCCGCCTCCCGAGAAGCCGGAGGAGCCTGAGGACCGGCGGGTGGGATCGCGCTTGCGAATGCGCAAGTCACCGCGGGGATGCTCTTAATCAACTCTCGTCGTTCGCGCGGAGAACAAGGACTGGGCAATTCGCCCTTGACAAAACTTCTTTCAAGATGCCCGCCCGCGGGCTCTCCCAGCTTCCTCGCCAGACCAAAACAATCATGTCCGAGGAATGTCGCTCCGACAGGCGAAGAATTTCTTCCGTAGGATCTCCGTGTCCCAAAAGAATGCGAAGGTGCACATGACCGAGTGGGCAGACACATGCCAGTCGGTTTAGAAATTCGCTCGCCCAGCTCGGCCATTCGTGCTGAGGTTGGTCGATATAGCGAGGCGATACGAACGTTCCGGGTTCTCCTGAGCGCAACGAAAAATTTGCTATGTGAGCTATCAGAAGCTCCGCCCCTGCCCGCTCCGCAAGCTCGACTGCGGGCCTCAATGCAGCGCTTGTGGTCGGAGTCCCATCGTGCGGTACGAGAATATGATGCAAGTACCAGGAAGAAATACCGCGTTCCGGAGGGACAAAAATTACCGGGCTATGCGCTTCCCGCAGCACCTTCGTCGCGGTGCGACCAAGATGATGTTGTGGATGCGGGCGGCAATGTTTGCAAAGAACGATGATCTTTGCGCCAAGCTCCTGAGCTACCGGCACAATGGCTTCGTTCGGGTCTCCGGCTCGCGCACTTACCGCGTGCCCTTCGAGCAAACCCGTTTGATGGCTGAGGCGATCACGTAATTCCGCTTCACTTTCACTGCTTTCGCCAACGTGCAGAAAGTGGATTTGAAGCCCTTCCACTTCCGTCAGCGAACGCGCGATTGGAACAGCCGACAGGGCCTGCTTGGATCCGTCGAGCGGAACGAGAATAACGTTTCTGCTCATTGGCCACCGCCTCAGCTGTCGCTCGCGTGCGTCTCAGGGCAACGCTACGTCGAACCAGTTGTTTCGCCACTGGAACCGCATCGACAGACGCCGCCAGCTCTCTGGCAAATTCGGTTGGAACCTCGGCTCGGACTCGCCCAAATGCAAACCGGCGAAACCGAAAACAGCCGATTGCCAAAGCCCACCCAAAGCCGCCATGTGAACACCGGCCGCGGAATTTCCCATATTGTTCGCGAGATCAATTTCCGCTGTTTGCCGGAAATAGTGCTCGGCGAGCGCCATATTGCCTAGTCTCGCTGCGACCACCGCGTGGATTGCAGGACTGAGCGAGCTTCCGTGACCGCACCGGGGCTCGTAATATTCAAAGTTTGCTTTGCGCACCTCTGCCGGCAGTCGATCCCAGAGGAGGTAGACGAGCATCACCACGTCTGGCTGCTTGATGATCTTGGTTTTTGCGATGTTTTCTCTCCCCAGGATCACATCCATCGGGGCGATTCGGTTGGCGAACCGCGATAGGTCAATATCTTCCAGCTCGAAATAACCGCGGAATTGCTCGAACAGTCCGGTGCGTTCGTCGAAGCCTGTATAGATATGCGCGCGATATTTCGCCAGGATTGAATTTCTTCCTCGCTGACGGCGATGCGGCGACCGATTGCCTGCCATTCCTCCGGCCAACAAACAGCGCAACGCTCGGCTACGTTTGCGGCGGTTTCCAAGTTCCACTGGGCCATGCCGTTTGTGTACGCATTGTCGTCTACGCTTTCGTGATATTCGTCGGGCCCGATGACGCAGCGGATGTGATAACGGCCATCTTCTTCCAAAACGACGCGACTTGCCCAAAAGCGTGCTGTTTCGATCAGAATTTCCAACCCGGCGTCCAAGAGAAAACGGTCGTCGCGGGTCGCGTCCCAATATTGCCAAACGGCGTAAGCCACATCCGCGCTGATGTGATGCTCCTGCTCGCCAGTGAGGATGCGAATGACCTCGCCCTCAGGAGTTCCCACGAATGACGGCGTCACATCCTCGCCTGTCGCCGCCGACTCCCAGGCGTAGAGAGCACCGCTATAACCAAGGCGCGCAGCATTGGCGCGCGCCGCTGGAAGCGTGTGATAGCGATACATAAGCATGGCACGCGCGGCTTCAGGCCAAGTCAGCGTGAAAAAGGGCAGCATGAAAATTTCCGTGTCCCAAAGGACGTGCCCCTTGTAACCGGGTCCGCTAAGCCCCCGTGCGCCAATAGAGACGCGCTCATCATCAGGGTTCGCGCAGCTCAGCAGGTGATAAGCTGCAAATCTCAGCGCGCGTTGATCCTCCGGCGCTCCTTCGATTCGTACGTCCGACGCGTGCCAACGGATCTGCCAGGCGCGTTGGTGATCAGCAATGATCTCTGTCAATCGGTTGAGGGCATCCTCCGCATGCCTTTGCGCAGCCTCGTTCGGCCTGTCCGTCTCGCGTGATGTGTAGACAGCAGCAACGCGCTCGAGCCGGTACGTGCTGCCTCTTTTGGCCCTGAATGGCTGATTTCCGCTCAAAAGTTCGGTCGAACCGATCACCCGCCCGTCTGGGTCGAGGACGCGATTTGCAAGGGCAACGGAAACGCTTACGCCCTCATGCGTCGTCTGCGTGGCTGAGGCTGCCAGCGACGCGTCGAGCAACAGCGGCCCACTGTAGTTCTCCGGCGTGATCTCAACGCAATGAACGAGGAGATGGCGATCGGCCTGCGAGGCAAAGCGAAACGATCGGATTCTTGTGATCCGACCATCTTTATCCTCGTGGCGCCAGAAACGCCACAGAATGGCTTGCCGCATGTCGAGTATGCGGCGATGCTCGAGAGTCCGCCCCACATCGAGCCGGAGCGGTTGCCCACAAATAGAGACGGATAGATGGCACCAATCGTGGATCTCAACGAGGTGGGGGACCGAGCCCGGCTCCGCGTCGAAGACGCCGGCGATGTAAGTCGCTGGAGCAGAAAGAGGGCAGCCTTCCGCCAGAGATCCGCGTGAACCAAGGTAGCCGTTCGCAATCGCGAATTGAGACTCAAGCTCGTGCTCTCGAACGAGGGTAAACCCCTCCTCGACCAACAGCCACGCCGGATCAGTCGTGGGCGCTAGGGACGGGACGGCGGTGTCGAGCATCGACGGTCAGCCTCGATCGGTCTCTCGTCGATTATGTAGGCTCGACGAATGCCCGCCCAAAGAACGCACGGACACCTTTGCGGTCCCGCGCCTGGGATGGCCTGCTCCTTAGGAACGCGGAACTCCGCAGGCGGACAGCCTCAGGCCCACCAACCAAGCGTCGATGTGACGGATTCTGGGGAGTTAGGATCTGGAGTGGAGGATTGGCTGGGGGACGTGGATTCGAACCACGACTAACGGAGTCAGAGTCCGCTGTTCTACCATTAAACTATCCCCCAGCAGGGAGGCCCAGCGCGCAGCTGGGTCAATGCGAACCGCGATATAACAACTTGCCAGTTCGACTGCAAGGCGGCCAGTGGCCGCGCGCAGCCGGAGATTTAGGATTGTCAACCGGCCCGCGCGCCACCTGCAAACCGCTA
>NICF_comb_assmDRAFT_10001451_pt1 | contig 18769 bp, 19 predicted proteins | sample NewIslPassag4_SG_FD_11279 | JGI IMG/M metagenome (IMG submission 11279) | reverse complement strand
TTTGCATCTATGAAATACACTTGAGCTTTATCAATCAAGTTCGCACTCCTGCATAGATTCACGCTCCATCTGTTCCCAGTCGCTCACAGGAAGTTCAAAGTTTGCAAGGTTTCTGACCGCTTGCAGTCGTTCCTCCTGACTAGGTTGGAAATAGAGCTTTTCAATAGCATCCCGAATCAGAGCACCTATTGAGGTTCCACGAGTCCTAGCAATGGTTTCAAGACGCTTATATTGCTCTGAGGATAGCAGAACTTGAACCCTTTTAGTTAAAGCAGACATATTTACAACCTCTATTATATAGTATGCACATACATATGTGTATTGTATTATATCTTAGCAGTTTACAAAGTCTATTTCAGCGCAGAGGATGGCTCTCATGTAGCGATTGCAACCGAACTACAATATAACCCGGGCACGTCAATAACCAATATAGCAGAGCGCTTAGCAACACAATTAGAGACTTTGGAATTTCCCCGATAAGCTCGCATTGATCGAGCATTGGGATCTGGAGTAGCAATCCAGAAGGGAGGCCTCGGGAACCGCATCCGGAAAAGGAGTTATGGCAGCAATACAACGCTCTCAGAGAGTTTTGACCTGGTTCTATTTGTTTACGATTCTGGGGAGCTCAGAAGTCCTCTTAAGCAAGGGGCATTACGATGATTTCTATATAACACCTCATATTTATATGGAAAAAATCTGTTATAATAGTTAATCAGCATTTACACAATTACGCCATTCGTTTGATTTATATGTACACAGTTCAACCAACACGCGGTGAAGTGTTACAACATATCCGACAGCTGATTACTTTGCCACACACAAGCAAGAACTTTATATCTGTTCCTAATCTTCTGGTGCCTAGTGATTGGTTATACCGGATCAACCACGATGGCTTGAAACTTAGAGTCGAGGATGCTGTTCTTTATTGGTTTTTGCACATGGGCTTCCAAGGAGCTCGCACTAGACATAACATCTCTCCCTACCATGGGTATCAAGAGCTATTCGAGAATTTAACTGCTCCACCTCCTTGGGTTCATATTGAGATAGATGACTGCCTCGGAGAAATATCACCTGAAAGAGCCAAGGAAATTGTACCCTTGTATTTACAAGTTCACTTTCATGAAGAAAACCTGCTGGAAGAAAAATACAAACGCTACCTGACATCTTTACCTTCAGTAGCGCATGTGAAAGCCGCTAACTAGTTTGCAATAGAATCCTTCAAAGAACTACTGTTTCTTGCAAAGTTGCTAGGAGTGGACCTAGTCGAAGAATTGGCATATTGTGTACTTAACGAGGAAGAACCACTTCCAGCCAGTGGAACACCTGATCTGTTTCTATGGTGGCCCAATGAGGCTCCATTTTGGTTTTTTGCTGAAGTTAAGGGAAAACACGATTATCTTCGACACTCTCAGTATGAATGGATCACTCGTAACTGGGACATCTTAGCAGGACGAATTCTAATAATATCTGTCTTTTAGTCAGAACCACGCTAGCCAACATTCGCTGTACCCACCCCCCAGGTCTCGGCGTGTTTAGAAGTTAAATTTAGTAGAGGTTAAGCGTGTGTGAAGTTCTACACAGCCCACCCGCAGCGAGTGAGCTTTATTGTTAGACAACTGCTTTAATTCTCTAATCCCTACTTTCAAGATGAGCAAATTAGGGTTAATCGCCGAATTAAATTTCTCAAAAAATCATCAAAAATAATACCGTTTTTCTGGCTTTTTGTTCTCCGGTGGGGTATATGTGTAAATATAATACCGTTTTTGTATATAAGCGGTATTATTTTCTAAGAACTTGACTTTCTAGGCAAAATTGTAATACTCTAAAGTAATATCTATAAAGTATTACTTAAAAGGGAAACATCACATGCCAAGAGTCACAAAAAAAGGTCAGGTAACAATACCCAAAGATATAAGAGAGAAGCTAGGAATAAAGCCCGGAAGCTCTGTTAGGTTCAGGATCATGGAAGGAAAGTGTATTGTAGAAAAGGAAGTAAAAGAAAGCAAGATTGATAAGTGGGTAGGATATCTAAAGAGCAAAAAGAGAACCGATGAAGTGATAAAAGAGCTTCGAGGGGAGGTTTAAAAATAACAAGTGATAACAGCGGTAGATACAAATGTACTTCTAGATATATTGCTTCCCGATCCCGAATATAAAGACTCCTCACGCGCCTATCTGGAGAGAGGAATCAAAGAGGGATCACTTATAATATGTGAGATTGTATACTCTGAGCTTAGCACTTTCTTTTCCAAGAAAAAGGAGCTAGATAGGTTTCTTGAAGATATAAACGCAACCCTTAAACCATCTACAACGGATTCACTTTATAGAGCAGGTGAGGCCTGGAAGGAGTATTTAAAGAGAAGAACCCCTGGAATTCAATGCCCTGCTTGTGGAAACAATATGATTATAAACTGTAGTGAATGTGGAAATTCCCTCGGAAAAAGACATATTATAAGTGATTTCATAATAGGAGCTCATGCCAGTGTTTTAGCTGACAATTTGATCACAAGAGATAGAGGAATCTACAGAACATATTTCAAAAATCTAACTCTAAATTTTGGAGATTAAAGGAGAGATGAGCTTAAAGAAGCTTCCTAAGACCCTTACCAGAGAAGAGGCCCTTAAGCTTCTTTCACAGCCCAATAAAAATGCTCCTACGGGTCTTCGTAACAGGTGCATTATGCAGGTTATGTATAGAGCAGGTTTAAGGGAATCAGAGGTTATAAATCTCAGTCCTAAAGATATAGAGTGGAAAGAGGGAATCTTAAGAGTGTGGAAGGGAAAGGGAGCAAGAGACAGAACTCTCTATCTTGACGAGCACACTCTTGACCTTCTTAGAGCTTGGAGCAACAAAAGACCTGGAAGCCGGTATTTCTTTTGCACACTAAAAGGAAAGAAGCTAAGCGACAGGTACGTTCGTGAGATGGTCAACCGATACGCTAGAAGGGCCGGAATCGAAAAACGCGTAAACCCTCACATGTTGAGGCACACTTTTGCCACTGAGTTATTACAGGAAGGCTATAACATCAGAGAGGTCCAGAAGCTCCTCGGACACAGCGACGTATCCACTACTATGATATACACTCATGTGTATGATTCTGACCTAGCTAACAAGATAAAGGGAAGAAAGCCAATTAATGTTTAAAAAATAAGCATTATTCGCTACTTCAGGATATTAGGTTTTCTATGGTTAATATTTAAGTCACATTTTAGACTGCAACTAGGGTTTGTTGACTTAGGAGAGGTGTTAATCTTATAATAACCCTATATTGGGGTGTTTATACGAACTTTAGTTCGTATAATTAGGATGCACAAGTATAAGAGGTTACTATGCCTGAGCGTGTTGAACGCCTTCTCTGGATCAAAGGAAGCCAAATTGCTCTCCAGCTTGCTTTGCAAATATTGACCCAACTCCAAGATGATCTCCAATCCTTTTCATGTTGCCAAGTCGATATTCATTCCTGTGTCACGTCGAACACTACAAGTGACTGGCTCGTTAAACTAGCTACGCAAGATAGGCGCGTTGCCAAACTCTTCAATAAATGCCTTAATGAGATCCCAGCAGCGTGGATTACACTAGCGGGGTTCCGCTAGCGATTATTCTAAGTGCAGACTAAGGAGCGAAGCAAATAGACCTGACGCTAAATTTCGAAGATTGAAAGGTAAATGAGTTCAAAGAAGCCTCCCAAGACACTTACAAGAGACTCTTAGGCTCCTTTCTCAGCCGAATAAAAACACCTCCACTAAGGTTACCTATTTAACGAGAGATAAAGCTCAGGTTTTATTAGAAGAGTTGCAAAAAGTTTTATTAGTGGAGTCATTTATTTAAAGGGGGAATTGTAATGGCTGATAAGAGAAAGCCTTCAATAAGAAAAATAGATGAAGCAATAAGAGAGACAATAAAAAAGATAAATGAAACAAAAAAAGGTTTATAAAAAGATTAATCCAAAAAGGGGCAAGAAAGATTAAAGAAGAAGATGTAAAAAAAGTTATTGAAAGATCAAAAAAGATAGAAAGAAAATTCTCTTCCAAAGGCCCGCTTAAAGAACTTATTGAAATAGGATACTGTTTTTTATCCCTTGTAAAAGATTATTGGTATGGCAGGTATCGTAAGATTCCTTATTTTACTATATCAGCAATAGTATTTTCACTACTTTATGTTTTAAACCCTCTTGATCTTATCCCTGATTTTATTCCACTTGTAGGCCACATTGATGATGCATCAGTTACAGCAATATGTTACTCCTTAGTTAAGCAAGATTTATACGCTTATAAAGAATGGAAAGCAAAAGAAGCTATATAAGTTTTAACATTGATTCTCTTTCCGCGATATGCCTCTTTCTTATCATCTACTCCTCAGGACACAATAGAAACCCCAATATCTCTTTAGACCTTGTCTAAACCAAGTTTATAATACACCTCACAAAGAAGTTTAAAAAAATACAAGGTTGACTTTTACAGTAAAACGTGATAGTAATCTAAAAAATCAAAAACTATGGAAATATATCCAAAAACTATGGAAAGGAAATAGCAATGGCCAAGTGTATTTACAAAACTCAAGAAGTAGCTGATATATTAGGGATCTCGAAAAAGACTCTCCTTAATTGGCTTAAGTCCGGCAAGATCCCTGAACCCAAACGGAATAGCAAAAATAACTACCGTGAGTGGACAGTAGATGACATAGCCTTAATCCAGAACATTAAAAAAGAGCTCTCAAAGGAGAACGGGAACAACGATGTTTAAGATAACTGTAGCCAACCAAAAAGGAGGGGTAGGAAAAACAACGTCGGTTATAAACCTTGCAGCTGCCCTTGCTCAAATGGGTAGGAGGGTATTAATTATTGATACCGATGCTCAAGGAAGCATAGCAACCCTGCTTAACGTAAAGCACCCGGATACACTCTATAACTTTCTTATAGAAGGTGTAAAATTCGAACAATGTGTTGTAAATGTAAGACCCAATATTGACTGTATACTCTCTGATAAAAAAACTGAAATTGCTGAGATGCACCTCGTTCCCGTAATGGGACGAGAACGTGCATTAGCAGAACGCATGGAGGGTATAGATAACTACGATGTTTGTTTCGTAGATTGTGCTCCCTCCCTTTCCCTTCTCCAAACAAATGCTGTTATCTATACAAGGTACTTAATTCTTCCAATATCAATGGATAGCCTTGCAATAGCTGGTGCAAGTCATGTACAGGAAACATTTGTTTTATTAAAAAAATACTTTCATGTAATCCCAATAATTCTTGGTATTCTTCCAACGTTTGTTGATGCCAGACTTTCTATAACCGATCAAGTACTCTCAACCATTCAAGAAATCTGGGGAAACACAAACACAATAATCTTCCCTCCAATAAGGGTAGATACAAACCTTGCCAAGGCAAATAGATACCACAAAACCATTTTTGAATATGCTCCTAACTCTCGTGCAGCTGAAGACTATAGGCGAGTTGCCGAGATTCTCTTGGATTTTATAGAAAAACATAAAGAAACCAAACCGGGAGAAAAAACCCTTGCCAAGGAAGAAAAAACCGGTTGAGACAATTAAAATTGAGGGCCTTACCCCAGAATCGGTTAAGGAATTTGAACCCAAGGAAGACTCCAGTAAGGAAGATGCACTCTGGGAGATATATTTTAAAGGAACTCCCAATCTTCTAAGATTTCCGCTAAAACAAAACAACCTTATGGAAACCAATGAAAGAATACCACTAAATATAGAAGCTGGTATAGATAACGAATCACTTATAGAAGAAAAACAACAGCCTAGAAGAACAAAACAAAGAGGAGCTCAGGAAGAGTATGTAAACCTTGATGCAACACACACCGCAATGGAGGCAAAGGTTTATTCAGTTATTTACAGAGAAACTGTAATAAAGGGAAACAAACCACAGCACTTTGGGTCATCAAGGCTTATGAAGCTTACAGGAATTAGAAGTGATAAAACAATAAGAAAAGCTATAAAGGGACTAATAGAGAAAAAGAGCATAGTCCTTATAGACCCCTGCCCTAACCATCCTCTAGGTCCCATATACACAGCACTTCCACCTAAAGAAGTACTCTTAGCAAGAAAAAAGGCAGGTATAGAAATACACCCTCAAACAAAAAAAATAATAACCAAAGAAGACCCTACTGGAGTACGTACTGGAGTAAGTACTGGAGTACTAGCTCCGGTAAAAAATACCGGAGTAACTCCGGTAAAAAATACCGGAGTAACTCCGGTAAAAAATACCGGAGTTACCCAGAACACACCTTATATAAATAAAAATTATATAAATAATGATGATGAATCTAACGATTCATCATCATCAAATAATAATATAAGAAAAAAACTTGATGATGATGAAATTTTCGATCACAAAAAGTACGTAATCTCTCTCTACGAAAAATATACAGGCAACCTTTGGGAAGCGGGAGATGAAGAATTTTACGAAAGTGTAAAAGACATACTTCCCGATGTAATTGAAGCTGCGATAATTTCCTTAGTGTTAAGATCAAAATCAAAAATAGAGTCCTTTTCATACTGCGAAGGTGCCATACAAGAGTTTTCAGAGAACCTTCCGCCCGGGTATCTTAGCTATCTTAGAGAGAAATGGAGGGAGAAAAGAGCTAGAGATACAGAGCTTACCCAAAACTCTCCTTCCGAGAGAGCTGTTTCGGAGCATGACGAGATAAACAAAATTTACCTTCCTTCAAATTCATACTTTCAGGAGGAATGGCTTAAAAACTTTCTATCTGGATTTCCCGAAGAGGAACGGCCCAAGATAAAAAGGCTTGCAGAGCAATTTGACTATTTTATGCTCTCTAGTGGTAAGAAGAAAGAATGGGTTAAAAATCCAACGGGGGCCTTTATAGCACTGGTTCGGGGAGAGATAAATATCCGCCTTCCTAAGGACGCTCCCAGTTTTGAAGAAAGGGTAGAGGAAGAAAAGGAAGCCCAAAGGGAAAAACTTCAAAGGGAAGAGGAAAAACGAAGGAGAGAAGAGATAGAAAAAGAAATTAGAGAGGCGATATCTTCTCTTGAAGGAAAAGCACGGGAGAGGTTTATAAACGGGGTAAGAAGAAGGTATGGTTTCTATAGAGAAAGTGACGAAGAGGTTCTTGAGAATGCAGTTTATTATATTCTTTACGACCTTGATGAGGGAAAGGACTGGAGACAAATCTGGGAGGAGATAAATAAATATGAGGCTTGAACAACTACTTAGAGAGAAGCGTGAGGAGATTCTTCGCCTCTGTGCTAAGTACGGGGCTAGGAATGTAAGGGTTTTTGGCTCTATTGCCCGCGGAACAGCAGACGAGGAGAGTGACATTGATTTAATCGTTGACTTTGAGCCTGGCCGTAGTCTCCTGGACCATGCAGGGCTCTGGCTTGAGCTTCAGAAGCTTCTTGGATGTAAGGTAGACGTGGTTAGTGAGCGAGGCATTAAAGCCCGTATCAGAGAACGTGTACTTCGGGAGGCCGTGCCGTTATGAGAGATCCAAGAGAGCGACTTCAGGATATACTGGATGCCATTTCCCGTATCGAGAAGTATAAGGCACTTGGGCGTGAAGCGTTGGAGAAAGATGAGTTAATTCAAGTTTGGATGGTGCATCATCTTGAGATTATAGGTGAAGCTGCTGCACGGCTGGGACGAGATTTTCACCTCAAATACCATGGGCACAAATAGTTGCCATGCGAAATATTCTTGTGCACGAATACTTTGGCGTAGACCTGGAGGAGATTTGGCAGATAATTGTTCGGGATCTTCCTATGCTTAAGGAACGCGTGGAACGGATTCTTATTGAGCTAGAGAAAAATTAGTTAAGGGGGATTAGGTAAGGAGTTTTTTAGTTTTATGATAATGGAAGCTAGACGGTTAGAAGAAGTGAAGTGAAGGGATATTGATATTAATAAAAAGTTCTATGGAGAGGATAGAAGGAGAAGTAAATATGCCACCTAGGAAAAAGCAAAAAAAGAAAAGCAATGAAGGTGCTACTGATTTCCGGTATCCTGAGATAATACGGACGAACAATCCCCCGGCGGGTATCACGCCCACCTACGAAGTATGCGAGCACCGGGCCAGGACTTATGCGTACAACCCCAATCTCGATCCGCAACTAATCTGGGCCGGAAAGGCCGAGCATACATCATTCGATGTGGGCGTCGTCTCACTCCACATCCATGAGTGGGTCTCCACCTCGGCCATCCTGTGCGCTGTTTGCCGACCTGAACTCTTGCAACTAGAGCTCTTCGTTGAAACACTGCTCTCCACTGATCGGGGAATCGAGTTCTACAAGCACGAAGTGGGCTGGGCCAACTGCTCCATACTGGGCGATAGCCTGCTGATTATAAACTCTCTTCTGTTTAAGGAGGATATTATGGTCAAAGTGTGTTGAGGATTTAAAGTTTACGGATCAGAACTGTAAAATAAGGAGGCTTCCAACGTGTTACAGGTAACAATGCCCTCTCTCCAACCTGGAGTCCTTGTAGAAGGAGCAATATTTCCCGAGCCGGTTCGGATCGTTTGGTCACAACTACTGGGCAGTTCAATCAAAGTGGGGGCTCAGGGCACGCGCAGTGGACGGTATTATGAGCTCTTACTCAGCCATCAACAACTGGCTCAACTCACGATCATTCCTGCTGAGGCTTCGTTCGATGGTGATGCTGCCCGCTTTCGTTTAGGAATAGAAGCCCAACGACTGGCTCTTGCGTATGAGTACGATCCCTATTTCTCCCTATCTATTGCCCGTGTGGATCCCTTGCTTCATCAGCTGGAAGCTGTTTACGAGTACATGCTCCCGCTTCCGCGGGTTCGCTTCCTGCTCGCTGACGATGCTGGTGCCGGCAAGACCATTATGGCAGGGCTTTTGCTTAAGGAACTCAAACTACGGGGGCTGGTGAACCGCACACTAATTGTGACGCCTGCAAACCTCATGTTCCAGTGGCAGAGAGAGCTTCTGGATCGCTTCCGCGAGCGCTTTGAGATCCTTCGGGGTGTGGACCTGAAAAACGCCTATGGTGTCAATCCCTGGCAGGATAAGCCTCAAGTGATCACTTCCATGGACTGGGTCAAACGCGAGGATGTCCTGGAAAGCCTTTCCCGAGTTCACTGGGATTTGGTCATCGTAGACGAGGCGCATCGTATGAGTGCCCGTGACTCAGAGCACAAAACCGAGCGCTACAAGCTGGGTGAACTACTCTCCCGGAAAGGACATCATTTTGTGCTTCTCACCGGAACACCACACAAGGGTGACCCTGTCAATTTCTGTTTGTTTTTGCAGCTCTTGGATCAGGACGTCTATGCTGATGTGCGTAGCTTGGAAGAAGCTATGCATCGCAATCATGCTCCTTTCTATCTACGCCGCACTAAGGAGGCGCTGGTAACCTTTCCGGATCCAGAGACGGGAAAAGTTCGAAAGCTCTTTACTAATCGGGAGGTTTATACGGTTCGGTTTGAATTGGATGGAGAGGAGTTTGCCTTTTACGAAGCACTGACCCGTTATGTGCAGGATCAGTCCATCCGGGCAGCGGCAGACGCGAGTGCCCGCGGACGGGCACTTGGTTTCACCATGGCTATGTATCAACGCCGTTTTGCTTCCAGTATCCATGCCGTCCGGATGAGCTTGGAGCGGAGGCTTAGGAAACTGGAAAAGCAGTTACAAAAACCCCAGCCGGCTGTAGCTCTGGATCTTTCCCGGTGGGAAGAACACCTGCGGGATGCCGATGAGTTGCCTGATGAGGAAGTTTTGCAGCTGGAAGAAGAGGCTGAAAACATATCATTACCATCGGAACGAGATCTTATCAAGCGGGAAATTAATGACCTTAGAGTCCTTGTGCAAAAAGCCGGAGCGCTGGAGGAAAGGGGGCTGGGCTCCAAACTGGAAAAGCTCCGCCAGCTATTGGAGGAGCGGCACATCTTTGGCGACCCGCGAATGAAACTGCTAGTCTTCACGGAGTTTAAGGAAACACTGGATTTCCTAGTGGAGCAGCTACGCAGGTGGGGACTGCGAGTAACACAAATTTATGGTGGCATGAAAATCGGCAACCGGGACACGCCGGGCACGCGCCTTTATGCCGAACGGGAATTTCGCGAAGAAGCGCAGGTTCTTGTCGCCACCGAAGCGGCTGGTGAGGGAATTAACCTGCAGTTCTGCTGGCTCATGGTGAACTACGACATTCCCTGGAATCCTATCAGGCTGGAACAACGCATGGGGCGCATCCACCGCTATGGGCAAACTCGTGATTGCCTAATCTTCAACTTCGTTGCTGCCAACACCCGTGAAGGCCAGGTGCTTGAGCGTCTCCTGGAAAGGCTTAAGGAGATTCGCAGGGAACTGGGAAGCGACCAGGTCTTTGACGTGGTACGTGAGGTCATTCCGGCACACTATCTGGAACGACTCTTCCGAGAGCTCTACGCTGGTCGGCTTACCCAGCAGGCGGTGCTGGAACGTGTGTTATCGGACTTGGAGCGCGAGCGATTCGCCCGCATTTGTCACTCTACACTGGAAGGGCTGGCCAAACGGGAGCTAAACCTTTCTACCATTCTGGGGCGCACTGCCGAGGCAAAAGAACGACGCTTGGTGCCTGAGGTAGTGGAGGAGTTCTTCCTCAAAGCGGCTCCTGTAGTTGGTATGCCTATGCCCAGGGGCTCCAAGGGTGTCTACTCCCTGGGACGTGTACCCCGCCACTTGATCCCAATAGGCGAACGCATGGAAGCACGCTTTGGTCCGCTTGGCCGTGAGTACCGCCGGATTACTTTTGATAAGCGATACCTTGAGCACGACCCCAGGTTGGAATGGGTCACTCCTGGCCATCCGTTATTTGAAACGGTGCGGGAAGCTCTCTGGGAAAAGGTACAGCCTGATTTACGCAAAGGCGCCGTCTTCTACGACCTGAGCTATAACGAACCCTACCGACTGGAAGTTTTTGCCGCTTCCGTAGTTGATGGGCGGGGTAATACCTTGCACCGTCGTCTCTTTGTCGTGGAACTCTCCCCTGATGGAAGAAAACGGCTTCGCCAGCCTACGGTCTTCTTGGACCTTATCCCAGCGGAAAGTCCTGCTGCACTTTTCGATATTCCCGCTTCCCGCGACGATGTGGAGGCATTCCTCCTGGATGCAACCCTACAGACATTCCTTCAAGAAGTTCAGGATCAGCGACAAAAGGAACTGGAAGCCATCGCCCATCATGTGGAGTTGAGCTTAAACACCCTTATCGACCGACAGCAGCGGCAGGTAGGAGAGCTTCTGAAACGCCAACAGCAGGGTGAAGATGTAGCCCTTGCTTTAAGCGAGGCCCAGAAACGCTTGGAAGAGATGTGGGACCGGCTAGAACGCCGCCGCAGGGAGCTGGCTCAGGAGCGCCAGCTCATGCTTGCTGATATAACCCATATCGGTTCGGCGCTTGTCCTGCCCTACCCACATCCAGAGGAGGTCCAGGAACTCGTCCCCGATGCAAAGGTGGAACGGATTGCTATGGAAGAGGCTTTACGATACGAGCGCGAGCGGGGTTGGCTGCCTGAGGACGTTTCCGAACAGAACCGTGGCTTCGATGTGCTTTCCCGTCACCCTGAAAGCGGACAGGTGCGATTCATTGAGGTTAAAGGCCGTGCCACTAAGGGTTCTATCGTGCTGACCGCTAATGAGTATAAGACTGCTGAACGCCTGCGTGGCGATTACTGGCTTTATGTTGTCCTTGATTGTGCTACAAAACCCCGACTCATTCCCATCCAGGACCCCGTGCGCCTGGTCTGGGAGCCTGTGGTGAAAATTGAACAATACAGGCTTGCTCCAGATCATATCCTGGAGGAGGAACGGATATGAAAGAGTGGAAGCTAAAAGCCCTAACACATATTTGGACGGGGGATGCAGATGGAAAAAGTGGCTGCCTTATCCCTACGGGTATCGTGGGCTCTCTGCGGTGGTGGTTCGAGGTGCTGGTGCGTGGCCTGGGCGGGAAGGCGTGTGATCCCACATCGGATGTGCGCTGTCCTGATCAAAACGGCCGGCATTGTGTGGTCTGTGAACTCTTCGGCTGCACCGGCTGGGCACGGAAGTTCCGGCTGATGATCCTTGATGACAATGGCCAGGTGATTCGAAACCAGATCCAGGCCGGCCAGACTTTCATCCTGCGCTTCATTCCCCTGCGCCCCATTGCCCCCGAGGAATGGTGTCTCCTGGATGCCACTCTTCGCCTGATTGCCGATTACGGCGCAATAGGTGGGAAGACGGTGTTCAAGCCGTTGGAGGAGTGGGGCATCGCAGACCTTGGCCCTGATGACCTGGATGACTCAAGGGGGCAGGTCAGGGTGCAGTACAGTCGGCGTGGTCTTCCGCTACAACGAGGTGATGTCATCTTGGAAGTTGACGGAAATCCGGTTAACCGCAAGCAAGATCTTGAACAAGTACTGTCTGGAAAGTATCACGGCCAGCCTGTAAGGATCAAAGTGAAGCGAAGCAATGGTACTGAAGAGGAAATTGAGACATGGGCCGGGAAAAGACATCACCAGGACTTTGGCCTTGTGCAGTATGTGCAAGGCCCTGACGGTTGGCAGTGCAATAAAACTCTTGAGGACATCCGAGCCTATGTGACGAGCAACCGCTGGCGTAAAGACTTCAACGACAGTGCCTTCTCCTGGGCTTCGCTGCAGAACTTCTGGTGCGTGAAGGGGCGGTATCTGGCAAGGCAAGATGCCGACTCAAGCACTTTCAATAAAGTTGTAGGTAGGGATGAAAGCAAGCGATGCAAAGATTGCAATCAAGTCCATCTACCAGGGCAGAAGTGTCCAAAGACAAAAAAGTATACAAAACGGTATAGCGACGATAATCCGACCCATCCAATTGATGAGTGGCTCGCTGGTCGCCAGCAAGAGAGTAAAAAGGTGTTCAGTTTCAAACATCCGGAAGAGGGGGGACGGACTTTTGGCTTCGTGAAGCCGGTTGTAGTGGATTTTGATGAGATGAAGCGCCGTCTCAGAGGTGTGTGGGGGAATGACTTCGAAAACAATACCCCGTTTCAAGAGGGGCACCAGATCCTCATTCAACTCTTTCAGCAGAAGGGAAGCCAATGACGCTGGATTATTTTGTCTTTTTAGAGACTTGTGAATCGCTGGAAAACCTGGAAGACACTCCGGTGGCTTGGGCGCTGACCGGGGGCTATGTAGATCACGTTTCCAAATGCTTTCTGAAAGCTGAAATCGAGCGATTAGAGGCAGAAAGGGCAAACGACAACAATAGAAGGCGTCAAGCAGAGCAGAAGAAAACACAACTCCGCGAAAAATACAAGGGAAAAGCATCTCGGAGATTTCCGGTCAAGTTGTATCCAGGACTGCAAATTGACTTTTCCACTCTATTATCCGATCGTTGGTTCGCCTTCCAGGTGGACTTCGAACTCCTCACCCCCTGGTATTCGAAGGACGACCGCGTTTTCCGCGTGCTGGACAACCCGGTGCGCAAGGACCGGGTCTTCGGCGTGCCCTTCATGGCCGCTTCCTCCTGGAAAGGGATACTGCGCTGGGCCTGCCGAATGCAGGCAGGATTACGAGAGCACTTTGAGGTCGGCAAGCGGTTTGAGGATTGGATCGACCCCGGCTGGATTCTGCATCTCTTCGGAAACGAAAAGGGTGAAGGTGAGGAGTTCAGCCGGGGCGCACTGGTCTTCTATCCCACCTGGTTTGACCGTATCGGCTTCGAGGTCATCAACCCCCACAGCCGGGAGCGCCGCGCCGGCACCCAGCCCATCTACTACGAGGTGGCGCCGCCTGGAGCAAAGGGCACGCTCTCGCTCCTCTACGCGCCCTGGCCGGGGATGGAGCCCGTGGCAGAAGCAGAAGAAGTCCTACCGAAGCTTCTTGAGGCCATCGAGGCTTTGCTCACCACCTACGGCATCTCGGCCAAGCGCACGGTGGGCTGGGGAACGGCAAAAATCCTGAAGTGGCACGCGTTCCACAAGACGGAAGGCACCGTGGAGAAGGACAACCGCGCCGACCTTGAGCGAGAAGTGCAAGCCTGGCTTTCCGCAGGAGGTACGCCATGAGCACCACCTTCTCCCCGGCCGAGACCCTGCGCCAGCACCGGCCCCTGCTCCTGGCCATGGAGGCCATCAGCTGGTTCCACATGGCCGGCAAGGCCAGGACAGAGTTTTTGCGCGGCCATGGTGGCGAGAACAACGGCTATGACGAAAAGAAGTGGCACACGCAAGAAACGCCACCTTTCCCCTGGGACAATCTGCTGGGGTGGGTGCGGCGGCTGTACGGCGCTGGCATTCCTAACAACGCCTGGCCTGGAAGTTTTGCGGAATTTACCGAAAAGCACGCAGACCGAAATGCGGGAATACTCGGGCTTCTTCAGGCCGGACACGGCATCGTCTCCGGTATAGAGAAGAACTTCCCGGCCTCCACATCGGGCTATCTGGGCCAAACCATCCCCCACATGTGGCTTTCCTCCCCGTGGGGCCACTTCAAGCGTAACTTACTGGCCGACCTGCCGGAAATCCTTTCGCCGCAGGGATGGAGGCAACTGGTGGGCGAAATCCGCCGGGTGCTGGAGGAATCGCAGAACCTGGGTACGCAGCACGTCCAGGACGTGGCCCTGTGGCACCGCTGGCGAGAGCGCGCCATCGGCGAGGAATCCTTCATCCGCCGCGCCTTTCTTTCCACGCTGGCCGAAACGCGGTTGCCCAACAACGATGTGACCCTCTGGGACCAGTCCTATGTGGCCGCGGCGCTGTTCAAGAGCGCGGTGGCCGGGGCGTTGCTGAATGCCAATTTCCCCTGGACTGATGGTGGCATCAAGCAGAAAACCCGCTGGCGGTTGCTCACCGTAGCCATCGGCACCGAGCACTACGAAGCCCGCTCGGTGAAGATCGGCGACTGGACCGGCGCGCAGGGGGCGATCGATGAATTCTTCCGCTGCGTGGCTCAACTGGTGGAGGTGGACCTGGCCGTGGGCTCTTTGCTTTATCGGGATGGTACAGTGGCCGTTTTCTCCTTCCCCGGTGAACGGTTTGATGAGACCGTGCAGGCCGGCTGGCTGAATGGGTGGGAGAACTGGCTTCAAGACCAGGTGGATGAAATCGCCCGTGACCTGGACCTGGAAACGCCGCCCCATGTGCGCCTGAGCAGCCCTACCCGCTCCCTGGTGCCCATGGTGAAGGAATGGCGAGAAGCCCAAAGCGTGGTGGCTGTTCCGGTTCATCGTTCGTGGAACATCACCCGCAACTATGAACAGCGGGGGCATGTCTGTCCGGTCTGCGGGGTGCGGTTGAACGGCGACCCCACCAACAAAGGCAGGCCCTGCGAAGTGTGTCGGAATCGCCGCCACCACCGCCGGGACGCCTGGCTACAGGGCCAACTGGGCTATGACACCATCTGGTTTGAAGAAGTGGCCGACCGCAACGGCCGCCTGGCCTTGCTGACTTTTTCCCTGGATCTGGAGGAATGGCTGAACGGCGACCGCGTGGACAGCCTGCGGGCACAGGCGATTCCGGAGTGGGCGAGGTTTAATCCCGTGCTTGAAGAGTTCTGGCAACGGGATGAATCCCGACGTCGAAAGTTGGGCAACCCTATTTCTCCATCCGGTTTAGCCTCGGCGCCCAGGAAAAAGACGTATCAACTCGCACCCGAAATCGGGCAGAGATTCCATGACCAGTCTGGAAACTGGAGATTTTCGGAAACCGACCTACTGTTGGCAAACCTGCAAGAGGGATTTCGGCATTTCCGGAGTTCCAACCCACAAAGGCAAGGCGAACAGCAGAACGACTACGAGGAACGGTTGTGGCGCACCTTCTATGAGCAGATTGTCGAAGATCGCGCGGACGCGCCTTCATGGGGCAACCTGAACGACGACCAGCGCGCGGCCTGGCTGGCGCATCAGCTCTTCCGCAAACTCCCTTCCCCTGGCCGGGTCTACCGCTTCTGGCGCGAGACAGAAGGGTTCTTTCAGGAGCTGCTGCGAGAGTTTCGCCAGGTTGCTGCACGGAGCGACAACCCTTGGCGGGTAAAGCGACTGGTGCTGGTGCCGGACAACAATACCGGATGGCGCGACCTCACGCTCTACAACGGCCAGTGGCAGGGCCAGCAGATCAGCCTGGTCTACGTGCAGAGCCTTGGGGGCTTTGTGACGGCCTCTAACCTGGCGCGGCTGCTTCGACCAGAAGAACAACAAACCGCCTTTCAGAACACGCAGATTACATTGGAGGAAGAAGATACCTCGGGCCGACAGCGTACCATGACCGTCACCCAGGTGCGCGACCTGCGTCAGCCCCATGCGCACCTGGGCGTGTACCACCCTGTCATCCCGGTGGAACTCTCCCCGTTGCGTTTTCGAGTTATTGTGCCCCTGGAGGCCACTTCCGAGTGCGTGGACCTGGCCGTGGCCTGGTGGCAGGAACGCTTCGCTCGGGTCTGGGATCGCTTGCCCCTGCGTGTGGGTGTGATCGCCTTCCCACGTATGGTGCCCTACCAGGCTATCGTGGAAGCAGCCCGCAATGTGGAAGAGGCTCTGGCAGGCAAGGAGGAGACATGGTGTGTGCAGGAAGTGGAACGTCGGGCGGGCGTGGTGGCCTTTCGTTTGCGCCAGCCGGATGGTCGGGAAGCCCTCCGGGTTGTGCCGGTTAGCCTCTCCGACGGCCGGGAGGATGTGTTTTACCCCTACATGGCCGTAGAGGACCAGCAGGTGCGCTACCCGCGCGACTTCCAGCACCCCAACGGACAGGTCTATCGCCATGGGGCAGACCTGCGTCCCGGTGATGGTATCAGAGTTTCTCCTGCGCGAGTGAAGACCCTTTTTATGGACAGCACGGCGGCCTGCTTTGATACAACGCCACCACGATACCTGGAAGCGTGGACGTACATGCGCGACATGTGGGCGCTTCTCCAGCGGGTGGCCCCGAGCCAGACCGCGCTGCAGCGCTTGCGCAGCGAACTGGCGCGCCTCGAGCTCGATTGGCAATCGCCTCAGGGGCAAAGGACAGCCTCAGATGACCTCTGGCGCAACACCTTGCGCGCTCTACTGGTCTACCATCTGGAAACCAAAGGCGCGGCATTAGAGGCGCTCACGGAGGCCGCCATGCGAGGAGTCCTTCAATGGGCGCTGGACTGGCACATGAGCGTCCTGAAAGAAAGTGTGTAAAAGGAGGGAAAGTTATGGCAAGTTATGAGAAGTTTCTACAAGTTGGCGTTGCACTGGATCCTATCCACGTGGGAACTGGTGGCGCCCGCATTGGCCGGGTGGACTTGACCATCGTCCGCGACCCGGTAACCCAGGTGCCCAAGATTCCGGGTTCCAGCCTGGCGGGGGTGTATCGGACGTATGTTGCGATGGCGGAGCATGAAGGCAATCCGAATCGCCAGGTGAACAACCAAGCGTGGCCCTATTACCCCCACTGCGCTGGATTGGGACAGGTACGAGATAACTACCTCGGCCACTGTGGTCGGTACGACTGCCCCGTCTGCACTGTCTTCGGGTTCGCCAGGGGGAAGGACCAAGCCGGCGGCTTCGCCGGTCTGGCCGCCTTCACCGACGCGCACGTACTCCTCTTCCCCGTGCCCACCCGCCGGGGGCCCATGTGGGTGACCTGCCCTATGGCTCTACGCGTTATTGGCCTGGAGGTGCAGGGCGTGGAGGAAACCGCGGTCTACCTGGAGAACCATTCCGCCAACCAGTTGAACCTGGGATGGCTTCTGCTGCCGGTACAGGTATGTTCCGACATGGGCACAATCAAGAAAAAACTTCAGAATTTGAGCATTCCGGACTACATCCAGAAACGCCTTGCGCTGGTCCCTGACCGCCTCTTCGCCCACATCGTCAACAGCAACCTGGAGGTGCGCACTTCGGTCTCCATCAATCCGGAAACCGGCGCAGCGGAAGAGAGGGCTCTCTTCTCCTACGAAGCCTTGCCGCGGGGCACGGTGCTGGTCTGGGAGATCATCGCCAAGAACCCGGCACACTTCAACATAGGTGGACAGCAAATTACAGCGGTTTCCGATCCGGCGGGTGTCCATAAGGTGGTAGCTAAAGCCCATCCCTACCTGGGGTACCTGGGCATCGGCGGCATGGGAACCCGGGGCATGGGGAGGCTGGAGGTGCTGTATTCTAATCAGTTCCCTGCCTCTCAGTCGGCCCAATGTACGCTGACTGCTTCGGATCAGCCATCAGCGTCCACAAGTCAGGGAGGAGGACAGCCATGAGCAACAAGCCGAAGAATCTCGATATCCAATGCGCCGAACTGGGCCGCCAGTTGGCGAGCGTTTCCGGCGTGGATGAGAAAATCGTCAACGCTGCCCTCACAGTCCTGGAGGAACAGGGCCCCTATGCTATGTTCCTCTATCTCCAGGCTCGGCATAGCAACGTGGCAAACTCTATCAGCCGGGAATCCCTGAGCTTCTTAAAGGAGATCTTTGCCAACCAGCTTGACGGGGTGAACAACATCCTGGATGCTGTCAAGAGGCTGGCAGACAAAGACAACCTTGACGATCTTCTCTTTGCCCGCGAGCTATTGCGCACGGCCCTTTCCTACGCCCGTTACCACTTGAAGGCCAAGGGAGGTGGTGGATCATGACATGGAAGATGTATCGCTGGGTGTGGCAACTACGATCACCCCTTCACATCGGGTGGCTACCGGCCGGCGCCCTCAACCGAACGCGCCTGTATATCCCTGCCCGTGCGCTCTGGGGCGCCTTGACCGCCGAAATAGCCCGCAGGCGCAGCTCAAACTTTCCCAATTATGCGGATATCGGCAAAGAGCTTCAGCAAAATACCCGCCTCAGCTATCTGTTCCCCGCCGAGC
>NICF_comb_assmDRAFT_10001446_pt1 | contig 18820 bp, 14 predicted proteins | sample NewIslPassag4_SG_FD_11279 | JGI IMG/M metagenome (IMG submission 11279) | reverse complement strand
GGCGAGACGCGCTTCCCGGTGCCGGGCGCGACACCCGAGCGCGTCGTACAGCCGCGTGCCGGGCGGCTCGTGATGTTCCCGTCGTACATGTGGCACGGCACGGTTCCGATCCACGGCCCGGAGCCGCGCACGACGGTTGCGTTCGACGCGGTGCCGGGCGACGACTGAAGTGCCCGGTATCCCGTCCCGCGATTCGGCGTTCGTGTAGCCGAGAGCTGCGACGTCGCCGCTCAGCCGGCCTTGGACCCCAGGGCAGATCCGCGAGCTGATCACGGGTGGCTGGATCGGCAATGGGGATGCGCTGCTGTTGCCCGGCCACCGGGGGGCGGGGTCCGTTCAGGGTGCATGGAGATCAGAACGCTGCATCGAGCACCACCTCCCCGCTCACACCGACCTGATAGGCGGAAACGCGGCGCTCGAAGAAGTTGGTGACCTCCTGGACGTCTTGCAGGTCCATGAAGGGGAACGGATTTCTGGCGCCGTAGCGTTTCGGCAGGCCGAGCATCGCCAGCCGCTGGTCGGCGCAGAACTCGAGGTAGCGACGCACGTCGCGCACTGACAAGCCCGCGACGCCCCCTGCGAGCAGATCCTCGGCGAACTGCGTCTCGCACGCGATGGCCTCTTCGAGCATGCGAAACACCGCCGCAGCGAGCTCGGCGTCGAACAGTCCGGGCTCCTCGCGGCGCACCGTGTTCACGACCTCGAAGGCGAAGGTCATGTGCGCGCTCTCGTCGCGGAAAACCCAGCTCGTCCCCGCGGACAGGCCGTGCAGCAGCCCGCGCGAGCGCAGGAAATAGACGTAGGCGAACGCGGCGAAGAAAAACAGCCCTTCCACGCATGCCGCGAAACAGACCAGGTTCTGCAGGAACTGCCGGCGCTCGTCACGCGTGTCGAGCCGCGTCAGCCGCTGAATCGAGTCGATCCAGCGCATGCAGAACTCCGCTTTCCGCCGGATCGAAGGGATGTTCTCGACGGCGGCGAACGCACGGTGACGCTCGTCGGGGTCCGGCACGTACGTGTCGAGCAGCGTGAGGTAGAACTGCACGTGCAGCGCTTCTTCAAAGAGCTGCCGCGACAGGTACATGCGCGCCTCGGGAGCGTTGATGTGCTTGTAGAGGTTCAGCACCAGGTTGTTCGCGACGATCGAGTCGCCCGTGGCGAAGAAGGCAACCAGGCGCTTGATCAGGTGGCGTTCGGCCGGGGTCATCTTGCCGGACAGGTCGGCGATGTCCGTCGAGAAGTCGACTTCCTCGACGGTCCAGGTGTTCTTGATCGCGGCGCGGTACATGTCGTAGAACGCCGGGTACGTCATCGGCCGCAACGTCAGGCACAGCCCGGGATCGAGAAGGCGGGCAGGACGGATCACGGCGCTCATTGACAGGCCTCGCAGGTTCCGGGGTTCTCGAGCGAGCAGGCAATGCGTGCGGCGTCCGTCACCGCGTCGGCCACGCGCGACGGCGCGGGCGTCAAGCCCCGTTCTGCCCGCGGATCACCATCGGTGCGCTCCGACTTGGGCGGCATCTCGACGGTGGCCTTGGCGATGCGCGTCGCGGGCCGCGAGCGCAGGTAGTACGTCGTCTTCAATCCCTTCTTCCAGGCGTAGAAATACATCGACGACAGTTGGCCGATGTTCGGGTTCTCCACGAACAGGTTCAGCGATTGGCTCTGATCGATGAACGCACCGCGATCGGCCGCCATGTCGATCAGCGAGCGCATGGGGATCTCCCAGGCCGTGCGGTAGATCGCACGCAGCGACTCCGGCAGCTCCTCGAGCCCCTGCACCGAGCCTTCAGCCAGCTTGAGCCGCGCGCGCGTGGTCTCGTTCCACAGCCCGAGCGCCTTGAGGTCGGCCACGAGGTAGCGGTTAACCTGGAGGAAGTCGCCGGAGAGGCTCTCGCGCCTGAAGAGATTCGAAACCTGCGGCTCGATGCATTCGTAGCAGCCGGCGATGGACGCGATGGTGGCCGTCGGAGCGATCGCGCACAGCAGAGAATTGCGCAGCCCGTGCCGAACGATGCGCGCGCGCAGCGCATCCCAGCGCGCGACCTCGTCGGGTACCACGCCCCACGCGTCGAACTGCAGCTCTCCCCGGGCGGTCCGTGTCTCCGCGAACGCCGGATGGGGCCCCTTCTCGATGGCGAGGTCGACCGACGTCGAGAGCGCGTGGAAGTAGATTTCCTCCGAAATCCGGCGTGACAACGCCCGCGCTTCCGGGCTGTCGAAGGGCAATCGCATCTGGAAGAACACGTCCTGCAGCCCCATGAGCCCCAGCCCGATGGGACGCCAGCGAAGGTTCGAGACGCCCGCGGACGGAATCGGATACAGATTCAGATCGATCACCCGATCGAGCTGCCGCACGGCCGCGCGCACCGTGCGGGCGAGCTTGTCGAAGTCGAAAGCCGCCTTGCCATCCGCGCCGAGCGTGGTGTGCCGGGCGAGGTTGATCGAGCCGAGATTGCACACGGCCACCTCCCCGCTCGAGGTGACCTCGAGAATCTCGGTGCACAGGTTCGACGAATGCACCACGCGCCCGGGAAGCGCCGTCTGATTACAGGTGCCATTTGCCCTGTCCTTGAAGGTGATCCAGCCATTGCCCGTCTGGGCCAGCGTGCGCATCATCCGCGCGTAAAGCTCGCGCGCCCGGACTGTCTTGACGGCGAGGCCGGCCCGCTCCGCCTCCTCGTACCGCCGATCAAACGCTTCCCCGTACAGATCAGGCAGGTCGGGAACGCGCTTCGGGTCGAACAGGCTCCAGGTCTCGTCCGCCTCCACGCGGCGCATGAACAGATCCGGAATCCAGTTGGCGAGATTGAGATTGTGGGTGCGACTCGCCGGGTCACCGGTGTTGTCCCTGAGCTGCAAGAACTCCTCGATGTCGGCATGCCAGGGCTCGAGGTACACGGCGCACGCGCCCTTGCGCTTGCCTCCCTGGTTCACCGCCGCGACCGACGCGTCGAGCGTCCTGAGCCATGGCACGATGCCGTTCGAGTGACCGTTGGTGCTCTCGATGAGCGAGCCGCGCGAGCGCACGCGGGTGTACGCGATGCCGACGCCGCCTGAGAATTTCGAGAGCAGCGCGACGTCCGTATACCGCCGATAGATTGCCTCGAGATCATCTTCCGGGGAGTCGAGCAGGAAGCAGCTCGAGAGCTGTTCGTGCCGCGTGCCCGCGTTGAAGAGCGTGGGCGAGCTCGGCAGGTACTCGAGCATGGACAAGAGGTCGTAGAGCTCGAGCGCCTCCGGCACGGTCTCGGCCAGTGCGCAGGCGACGCGCATGAAGAAGAATTGCGGCGTCTCGAGAACGAGACGCGTCTCGGGATGCCGGAGCATGTACCGATCCGCGAGCGTGCGTATCCCGAAGTACTCGAGCTCCCGATCCCGCTCGGGGCGAATCGCGTCGTTCAGCTTGCGAGCGTTGCGCGCCACGAACTCGTGCAGCCGGTCGTTGATGAGCCCGAGTCCATGGCCGGCCGCGATCGACTGCGAAAACGCATAGATCCCCTGGTTTCGAACCTCCTTCTCGAGCGTGGTCGCGAGCAGCCGGCCGGCGAGCTTGGCATACTCCGGCTCCTCGACGATGAGCGCCGCGGCGGTCTGAATCGACAGTTGGTCGAGCTCGCGGGTGGTCGCCCCATCGTACAGACCGCTGATGGTCTTGGTTGCGACACGCAGTGGATCAACGTTCGGCAAGCCGGTGCAGCAGCGCGAGACCGCGCGAACGATCTTGTCCAGATTGACCGGCTCGGTCGACCCGTTGCGCTTCCTCACGCGCATCGTGGTCCGCGGACCCGCTTCATCCTCCATGTCCCGCACGGAGGCATGCACAGGGGGCGCCAGCGCGCCGTGACTGGTCGGGTTCGTCGTCGTGCTCAGCATGGGCTCCACTTCCTCGGTTCAAGCGGTCTCGATCCGCTCGGGGCAACTCCCCGCACGAGAAGGCCGGCCCATCACGCACGAACACGCCGAGCCCCACGTGGAGCCCTCGGACCGACCACCTCCCGCGAGGCGTCATGTCGAATCGGCGCCAGCTCTTCGTTCGACGCCGAGTGCTGGCAGGTCTTCGGGCTCACGAGCACTCCGGCGTTCGCCGGCTTCCTACTGCCCACTGCTTCCCAGTCCGAAGACCAGTGCACGATGTGGGGTTCGTTCTCGCTGACCGCTGCGGGGCAGCCCCGGATTTGCACCGGGTTCCCTATTAAGCCCTGAGCATCCGCTCAGCGGCACCAGCACGAACCCCAACATATTGCGGTCGCGCGCGTCCTGTCAACCAACATCATGGGTGCCGCGACGAACGCTCGGCAGTTCCGACGTTCAGACACGCAGGGCTCCCGGGTATGCAATTCCCCGTTCCCGCTTCGTTCTCGCTACTCTCGAGCGCAGCCCTTTTCGTCGCTCCCGCACCCGTGTTTCGCGCGGCGGGTCATTCCATTCGCGCGCGCCTGCGCTCAGGGCGCGCCCGGCTTCAAGTGCGCTCGTTGTCGCGAAGCGGATCTCAAGCGCGCGTGTCGAGAGAAACGGTTTCCCGCGGAGCGGCGCGGGCCCGGCGATCATCTTCGCCACCACGGCTCGCAACCGCACAATTCTCGCCTTCTGCTTTCCTTCGAGTCCGCCTCTTCGCGGCGCGCTTGCCCTCACGCTCGAGCGCCGTTGCCGGGCGGTTCTCCGCCACCGCTCGCCAGCGATGGAACACCGATGGCGCCATGTCGTGACGGCGACGGAGCTTGCCGATCGTGATGGCTCATGATTGCGCTTGCGTCAGAATCGACAGCTTCTCTTCCGCCGTAGATCGCCGAGGCTGATTCCATGAATCTCGTGCCTTCCGCGGCCTGCCCGCAGCAGCTCGAAGCGCGCCACTTTTCGGTCAGACTTTCCTTGTCCGGAAAAGGGCTGAAGCGGCACAAGATCAGCCAGCTTCATCCGCTGGTCGTCGGGAAGATCAGGCAGCCGGTGCCCGGCGCGCCTGATCCGGCGGACTTCGAGCGCTTCCATACCGACAGCCCGTTCAACTCGCTGCCGACCAAGTGGTCGTTCCTGCTCGCGTACGTCGTGCCGCCCGAGGGCGGAAACACCGACTACGTCGATACGCGCGCGGTCTACGGGGATCTGCCGCAGGCAATGAAGGAGCGCATCGAGAATCTTTCGGCCGATCACGACCTCTTCCGTGCGCTGGAGCTTCGGGGCGCGAAGTTCGGCGACGAGCAGCTGAGGAAGATGTATCCCCGCATGTCGCATCCGCTCGTGCGCACGTCCGCGAGCGGCCGCAAGGCGCTCTACTTCGGCTGGCATGCGGTGAGCATCACGGGGTGGACGGAGGAGGAAAGCCGGCCGCTGCTCGACGAGCTCTACGAGTTCGCGACGCAGAGCAAGTACGTCTACTCGCACAAGTGGAACCCCGGCGACATGGTGATCTGGGACAACCGCTGCACGATGCACAGTCCCACGCCGTTCGACCGGTACCGCTACAAGCGGGATCTGCGTCGCGCGACGATCAACGAGTACGGGCCGGAGGTGCCCGGGATCGAGAACGCTGGGACTGCCGCCTGACACGCGGAGAACGGTGCCGGTTCAGGGCACGGGGAGGCGACTCCGCTCCGACCGGATGGGCGGGTGAAAGAGGATTTCCCGCCCCGGATCGCGCGAGAATACGGGCCATGATCCGCATGCCCGAACCGGACCCGGCGACGATCGCCCGCCGCGGCGAGCTGCTCGCGCGGCTGCGCGAGGTCGTGCCCGGCGGAGTGATCGCGGACGAGCACGCGCGGCGGGCATACGAGACGGACGCGCTCACCGCCTACCGGCAGCTGCCGCTGCTCGTGGTGCTGCCTTCGTCGACGCAGGAGGTCGCCGCCGTGCTGCGCGTGTGCCGGGAATTCGGCGTCAAGGTCGTGCCGCGCGGAGCGGGGACTTCGCTTTCGGGCGGCGCGCTGCCGCTCGCGGACGGCATCGTGCTCGGGCTCTCGAAGCTCAACCGCATCCTCGACATCGACTACGACAACCGCACGGTCACCTGTCAGCCGGGCGTCACGAACCTCGCGATCTCACAGGCCGTCGCGGAGCGCGGCTTCTACTACGCGCCGGATCCTTCGAGCCAGATCGCGTGCACGATCGGCGGCAACGTCGCGGAGAACTCGGGCGGCGTGCACTGCCTCAAGTACGGCCTCACGACGCACAACGTGCTCGGCGTCGAGCTCGTGACCATCGATGGTGAGGTGATTCGCCTCGGCGGCAAGCACCTCGATCCGGAAGGGTACGACCTCCTCGGCGTGCTCACGGGCTCCGAGGGGCTCCTCGGCGTCGTGACGGAAGTGACCGTGCGCATCCTGCCGAAGCCGGAGGGCGCACGCGCACTGCTGCTCGGCTTCACCTCGAACGAGGCGGCCGGAGACACGGTCGCGGCGATCATCGGCGCCGGCATCATTCCGGGCGGCATGGAGATGATGGATCGGCCCGCGATCCACGCGACGGAAGCGTTCGTGAAGGTGGGTTATCCGCTCGACGTCGAGGCGCTGCTCATCGTGGAGCTCGATGGTCCTGCCGCGGAAGTGGATTACCTCGTCGAGCGGGTGATGACGCTCGCGCGCGAGCGCGGCGCGGTGTACTGCCGCGCGAGCCGCGACGAGCAGGAGCGCCTGGCGTTCTGGGCCGGACGCAAGGCGGCGTTTCCGGCAGTGGGGCGCATCACGCCGGACTATCTCTGCATGGACGGCACGATCCCGCGCCGGGCGTTACCTCAGGTGCTCGCGCGCCTCAAGGAGCTCGAGGCGGAGTTCGGCCTCCGCGTCGCGAACGTCTTTCATGCAGGCGACGGCAATCTCCATCCGCTCATCCTGTACGACGCGAATCGTCCGGGTGAGCTCGAGCGCGCGGAGGCCTTCGGTGCCGCGATCCTGCGGCTCTGTGTTCAGGTGGGCGGCGTGCTCACGGGCGAGCACGGCGTCGGCGTGGAGAAGCGCGATCTCATGCCCGAGCAGTTCTCGGAGACGGATCTCGCGCACCAGGAACGGCTCAAGTGCGCGTTCGATCCCGATGGGCTGCTCAATCCCGGCAAGATGTTCCCGGTGCTGCACCGTTGCGCCGAGCTCGGCCGCATGCACGTGCATCGCGGCGAGCTCCGCTTTCCGGACATTCCGCGGTTCTGAAACGAGGCGGCGCGCCGGCCGCGCGAATCGCACGGCCGGTGCGGTCCTTCGCGACGCGCCTATTTCTGTCCGAAGCGGTAGCCGAAGGCGATGCCGACGGTGAGCGGATCGATGTGCACCTTGCCGAGACTGTTGCCGGAGAGATGCGCCTCGGAATCGATGTCGATCCAGCGGGCATCGAGGTTCAGGAACCAGCCGTTGCGCAGGTCGATGTCCACGCCGGCCTGCGCCGCTGCTCCGAACGACGTATCGAGGGAGAGATCGGCATCGGCGAGCGCACCGCGCGTGCTCTCGTCGAAGAACAGCGTGGCGTTGATGCCTGCGCCGGCATACGGCCGGATGCTGCCGTTCGGCAGGAAGTCGTAGCGCACCGTCAGTGTGGGGGGCAGATGTTTCACTTCGGCAACGCGCGATCCGTCGGCCTTCAGCCGGACGTCGTGCTTGAACGGGAGGGCGCCGAGCAGCTCGATGCCCCAGTGCGGCGTGCGCTGATACGTGATCGAGAACGAAGGGCTCTGTCCGGAATCCACGCTCACGACCTCGTGATTGTTCGACTTCGGGTCGACGTAGTGACCGCCGACGCGCACGATCCAGTCGGCCCCGGCGGCCGTCCCGGCCGCGCCGGCAAGCGCGAGCGCAAGCGCTCCGGTGACGACTGGTTTCGCTTTCCCGTTCATGTCCGCTCTCCATTCAGATGTCGGTCTCTGTGCGGACATGCTAGGAGCGCACCGCCATGCACAGGTTGACATTCGTCAACCCGGAAGCGGAGGCGAATAGTGAGCTTCCGCGAGTCTCTGCGGTAATCACCTATGCCGCTCGGGCAGCGCGCAGGCTTAAGGTCGCGGGCGATGTATCGAACGATGAGAACCGCACGCCGCGCCCGCCGCGGAACCGACGTCGACTGCGCGGATTGTCCGTCCGTGCGTCGCTGCTGGGGAGAGAAGCTGCCGCAGGGCTTTGGACTTCACGTGCAGCGTCAACCCCGGCTCGAACGTGGCACCACGCTCTTCGCGCAGGGCGAGCGCTTCGAGGCGGCCTGCATCGTCGTTGCAGGGTGCCTCACGCTGCGCGAGACGATGCCCGACGGGACGGAGCGAATCGCAGGCTTCCGCCTGCCGGGAGAGCTGGTCGGGCTCGAAGGATGGTCGCGCGGAGTCCATTCCTTCACCGCAACCGCCGCGTGTTCCACGACGGTGTGCCGGCTCAAGTGGCCGCAGCGCGTCTCGGGCTCCGCGGCGCTTCTCGAGAGGCTCCTGCGCAAGACGGCGGGTCAGCTCGATTCGGCCGCGAAACCGTGGGCCGGACTCCCGGCGATCGAGCGGGTTGCCGCATTCATCGAGGACTTCGCGCGGCGCATGCGCGTGTCGGACGCGAGCCTGCTCCTGCCGATGACGCGCGCGGAGATCGGTTCCCATCTCGGACTCGCGGAAGAGACGGTAGTCCGGGCGCTCGCGCAGCTCCAGCGGAGCGGGCGTCTGGAAGTGAAAGGACGCTCCGTCACCCTGCAGTCACCGCCTCATCGATCCGCTGCGTTCGCTGCGTCGTAGGGAAGCGCCGCGGCGAACCGCGCGTCGCGGCTGGCGTCCGCAGCGCGGCTTCTGCAAGATCGGCGCACCATGGCGCGTTTCGCTCCATCGAATCCCGGTGAGCTCGTCGACGTCGTCCGGGCAGCCGCGAGCAACGCGGAGGCCCTTGAGATCGTCACGGGCGGCAGCAAGCGCGCGCTCGGCCGTCCCGTGCGGGCCGCTCACATGGTGGACATCACCGCGCTGTCGGGCATCGTCTCGTACGAGCCGGAGGAGCTCGTGGTCACGGTGCAGGCGGGAACTCCTCTGCAGCATCTCGAGGCCGTGCTCGCCGAGCGCAACCAGTGTCTTGCGTGCGAGCCGCCGGAGCTCGGTGCACTGCTCGGCAATCCCGCCGTCCGCGCATCGATCGGCGGCGTCGTCGCGACGGGGCTTTCCGGTCCACGACGGTTCAAGGCAGGCGCCGTGCGCGATCACGTGCTCGGCTGCGTCGCCGTGTCGGGAAGGGGAGAACGCTTCGTTTCCGGCGGCAAGGTGGTGAAGAACGTCACCGGCTACGACCTGCCCAAGCTCCTCACGGGCTCGTACGGCACGCTCGCGGTCCTCACGGAGATCACGCTCAAGGTGCTGCCGCGTGCGCCCGTCGAGCGAACGCTGCTCGTTGCCGGTCCCGAGCTGCAGGCCGCCGTGCGGCTGATGATCGACGTCCTGCAGACGCCGGCCGAAATCTCTGGCGCGTGTCATCTTCCCGCGGGACTCGAGCTGCCTCACGTCCCGCTGCCTTCTGCCGTCGGCGGCGCGCCGATCACCGCGCTGCGGTTCGAAGGAGTGGCGCCGTCGGTCGAGTTCCGCCTCTCGCGGGTCCGTGAGCAGGTAACTTCGGCCGGCACGCTCGCCGTGATCGAACAGACTCAGTCGCACGCGTTCTGGCAGGCCGTGCGAGACGTGTGGCCTTTCGTCGAGCCGCAGGGGTCGATGCGCATCGTCTGGAGACTCTCGGTGCCGCCTGCCGGATCCGCCGCCGTCATCGAGCGCGTGCGGAGCTCGATCCCCGAAGCGCAGTACTTTCTCGACTGGGGCGGCGGACTCATCTGGCTGCGCCTGCCGGACGACCGCGATGCGCGTGCGGCAGAGGTGCGCGGCGCGCTCGGCAATGCCGGCGGTCACGCCACGCTGATCCGTGCACCGGAGGAAATCCGCGCGCGCACGGATGTCTTCATGCCGCAGTCTGCACCGCTCGCCGCGCTCTCACGGCGCGTGAAGACGCAGTTCGATCCGGCCGGCGTTCTCAATCCCGGCCGCATGTTTCCGGACGCCTGATCCATGCAGACCCGCTTCACGCAAGCGCAGCTCGCTGATCCGGACATCGCGGAGTGCGACCGCATCCTGCGTGCGTGCGTGCACTGCGGTTTCTGCACGGCGACCTGTCCCACGTACCTGCTCACGGGTGACGAGCTCGACGGTCCGCGCGGCCGCATCTATCTCGCCAAGGACATGCTCGAGCGCGGCCGGCCGGCGGATGCAACCACCGTGAAGCATCTGGACAGGTGCCTCACGTGTCTTTCCTGCATGACGACGTGTCCCTCGGGCGTGCACTACATGCATCTCATCGATCACGCCCGGCGGCACATCGAACGAACCTATCGACGGCCCTGGCGCGAGCGCGCGCTGCGCTCGCTCCTCGCGTTCGTGCTGCCGCATCCGGCGCGCTTCCGCTTCGCGTTGCGCGCGGCGCGATTTGCCCGGCCGATGAGATCGCTGCTGCCGCAGCGCCTGCGGACGATGCTGGATCTCGCGGCAGTCACTCCGCCTGCATCGGGAAGTGACGTCACGGAACCGACGCCGGCTGCCGCGAAGCCGGCAGAAGAGCGTGCGAGCCGCGCAGTGCGCCGCGTGGCGTTGCTCCCGGGCTGCGTTCAGCCGGTGCTGCGGCCTTCGGTGAACGACGCGACGATCCGTCTGCTCGGCCGCCTCGGTATCGAAGTGATCGTCGCGCGCGGCACGGGCTGCTGCGGAGCGCTCGTGCATCACCTCGGTCGCGAGGAGGACATGCGTGCGCAGGCGATCGCCGACATCGAAGCGTGGAACGGGGAGCTCGCATCACACGGCCTCGATGCCATCGTGGTCAACGCGAGCGGCTGCGGCACGATGCTCAAGGACTACGGCTTTCTGTTCCGCAGGGACGAGCGCTATGCCGCCCCGGCTGCACGTGTTTCCGAGCTCGCGCGCGACGTTACGGAGCTGCTCGATCCGGGTGACCTCGCGCCACGCCGGAACGTCCGGGGACTGCGAGTCGCCTATCACTCGGCATGCTCGCTGCAGCACGGGCAGAAGATCCACCAGCATCCGATCGGCCTGCTGCGCGCCGCAGGATTCGAAGTGATCGAGGTGCCCGAGGGTCACCTGTGCTGCGGCTCCGCGGGCACGTACAACATGCTTCAGCCGGAGCTCGCGGACCGGCTTCGCGAGCGCAAGGTGCGGAACATCGAGAGTGTCCGACCGGACGTCGTGGCCGCGGGCAATCTCGGCTGCATGCACCAGATCGCTCAGGGCACGCGCATTCCGGTCGTCCACACCGTGGAGCTGCTCGACTGGGCCACCGGCGGGCCGACCCCGCCGGGGCTCGAGTCACTCACGGACGCTGCCTGATCTCGAGGCGCCGCCGCTCGGGAGGCGGCATCTCGCGCCGCTCGTAATCCGCGGGGATCGTGAAGAGCGAAGGATCGGGCTCCTCGCGCACGATGTTCTCCAGCCTGAACGTGGTCTCGCCCACGAGCGGATCGCGGTGCGTGCTCGCGACCACGACGCCGAGGTCCGGACTGAACCACTGCTCGCTGCTGATCGTGATCGGCAGCTCGTTGCCCATCTCACCCGCTGGGATCTGGAGCTCGGTCCGGCTGCCCTGCACGAGGAGACCATCGATCGTCTTCTCGCCGAGCGAAACGGGCTCCGCGGGCCTCTGCGCCGGGCCCGCAGGGCAGGGCGGCGGTGCCGCGCCCATCGGCGACGACGACATGATCACGGCGTTCCCTGCTCCGGGCGCCGAGCGCATCGTGACGTGACCGGCAGGCGTGCCGTGACCGATCGCGATCGTCGCGCCCTCGGGGATCACGCTCGCGAGCTTCTGCGCCGGATGCAGCACGTAGCGCTTGCCGGCCACGGGGTCGTGGATCATGACGATCGTGTGCGGCTCGGCGACGGTGAACGGGCCGACGCCCGTGATCTCGTGCTCGATGCGCGTGCGTCCCTCGCTGTCGCGGTAGTAGCGTGTGGTGTGCTCACGCACGATGCGATTGCCGTCCGCGAGCGTCGTCACCGTCTCGCTCCTGCCCACGGCGGAATACGGCGCGCCCTTCGTGACCTGAGGTGCAGGCGGGGCCGTGCGGCCATCGGGGGACTCTTCGCCGGGCGGGCAGTGCGCGACGATGCTGCGCACCATCACACCGGGCGTGGGCGGTGCACCGGGCGTCGGCGGTGCGCCCGGCGCGTGCTGAGCGGCGGCACAGAGCGGCACGAGGCCGAGCGCCGCGAGCGACAGTGTGCGTGACACCGGTTTCATCGTTCTTCTCCTTCAGAAGTCTTCGTAGATCGGTTCGACTCCGACGATGCGCATCGAGCCGTCGCTCGTGAGTCGCACATCGACCCAGTACTGACGTCGTGGCACGTTTCCGCTCATCCGCGCGGAATCCGTCGCCAGGCTCCCGCGCACTCGCACGATGGCCGCATCGACGGGCCACGGTGAGAGATCCGCCGCATGCCAGGGCATGTCGACTGCTGCCGCATTCACGACCGGATCGTTCACGACAGGCGTCCCCGCGGCCGCTGTCGGCACGGATGCCGGCTTGGAGGAAATCTCTTCGATCGTCGCAGCAGACCATGGACGCAGCGCGAGCACGCCCGCCGCGATTGCCGCAAGACTCGCTGCTGCCGACCATGCCGCGACTCGCCATCGTGAAGGTGCACGCCTCGAAGGCGCACGCCGGGACACGTGCTGCGTGATCGCGGCTTCGATCCGCGTATCGAGCTGCGGCGACGGACGCTCTTCGCGCAGCGTGTCGCGGTAAAGGCGCAGTGCTTCGCTCAGACGCTCGTCGTGGGTGGAATTCATGACAGCGTCCTCCGGTAATCGAACAGCATCGGCGTCTGCGGATCCAGCGGCGCGTGGCGATCGGTCTCACGTCGGGGCGCAGTTCGATCCGCCGCGACCGACGCAGACGCACCTTCGGCTTCGCTCAGGCGCGCCGCAAGCAGGGCGCGGGCTCGATGCAGGCGCGAGCGAACGGTTCCGATCGGACACTCGAGCACTTCTGCCGCGATCTGGTAGGACAGCTCTTCGAGCTCACACAGCACGATCACTTCCCGGTGCACCGGCGGCAGCTCGAAGATCGCGGCGCGCACGCGCTCGATGAGCTGCTCGCGGCTCACCTCGTCCTCGGCCGAGTCGAAAGTGACTGGTGCCGCCTGCATCGGCAGGGTTTCGCTCCCCGTTTCGGCCGGCGCGTCGCCGGGCGGCGCCATGCCGCGCAGATGGCGCGTGAGCCTGTGGCGCGCGATGCCGTAGAGATAGGCGACGAACGGACCGCGCTCGGGCTCGAAACGCGGCGGGCGGCGCATCAGCTCGACGAAAGTGTCGTGAACGATGTCCTCGGCGGTCTCGCGGCAGCCCGTCATGGCGAGCGCGAAGCGCAGGATCGCCCGGCCGTAGCGCTCGTAAAGACTGCGGGCGGCGGCGGGATCGCCGTCCCTGAGTCGCTCGACGAGCTCGCCGTCCGCCGCCCCGTCCTGCATGTCGAACCCTGTGACCCCAGGCACCGATGCCTGCACAAGGTATTGCCGCGGGCGCGGGAAAAAGTTCCCGGCCGCCGTGGGAGAGGAGACGGAGCGGCGGCCGTGCGTCGTTTTTTCATCCACGGGCAGGAAGTTCCTGCCCGCCGTGCGCTAGCCGGGCAGCAGTGCGGGTTGCAGGCGGGGCTTGAGGATCGTGTAGCCGGTGATCTGGCGGCCGTGCGGCGTCTGCTTCCAGTGCCACAGCACGTCCTCGCCGGGTCCGAGCTCCACGCTCTCCACCAGCGGCGGCAGCCTCGCGTCGTCGAGAACCGGCGCACGCACCGTGCGCCTCGTCGGAATCAGGGAAGCCATGTGACCCTCCTTATCGTCCTTTCCTCTTTGGTTTCCGGGCTTCACGCAGCTTAGGCCGTGCAATGTCCATGCCGAACGGCCCGGCTCGAGGCAGGCCACGGAAAACTGTGGCGTCCGCGGCACAAAGAAAAAGGGCCGCGCCCTTTCGGATGCGGCCCTCGAGGCTCGAAACGATCTCTTTATGTCACGAGCATGCCTCAGAACGAGGTGCGGATTCCGAGACGGAACGCACGTCCCATGGTGTCGAAGAACACCGGGTTCGTGCCGCCGTTGCCGCCGCCGAATCCGACGCCCGAAGCGATCGGCGGATCCTTGTCGAACACGTTGTCGACGGCCGCCCAGATCTGCAGCGACTCGAGGAAGCCGATGTTCTCGAAGCGGTACGAGCCCGAGAGCCCGAACACCGCATAGCTCGGCACGCGGTTCACGTCCATCGTCGAGCCGCCCACCGGAACGTTCGGATAGCCCGGATCGTCCGGTGTGAGGCCGAGGTAGTCCATGATGCCGTCGTCGACGTAGCGGAGCTGGCCGGTGAGGCTGAACGGACCGCGGAGGTACGTGGCCGTCAGGTTCGCGACCCAGTCGGCCGTCGGCTGGTTGTCCGACAGGAACGAGTTCGACGTGCCGGTCTGACCGACGATGTCAACGAACGGCTGTCCGGGCGTCGGCTGGAACTTCTGCTGCAGCATCTTCGTGGCGATCAGGCGGAAGTTGAGCGTGCCCGCGTCACCGAGATCCCAGAGGTAGCTGCCCGAGAAGTCGATACCCTCGTACTTGTAGCCGCTGCCGTTGAAGGCGAGCGCGCGGACGGTATCGATGCCCTGGTACGTCCTGCCGTCGACGTCGTAGGTGGTGCCGTCCCACTGGATCAGATCGCAGAACTCCTGGAGCTGCGACTCACGGCAGCCGTCGAGCACGCGGTTGATGCTCGCCTGCTGGATGGCATCCTCGATCTCGATGTGGAAGTAGTCCACGGCGAACTGCAGGCCGGGCACCCAGTCCCTCGGCGTCAGCACGAAGCCGAAGGTCGTCGTATCGGCCTTCTCCGGATCGAGCTCGACGTTGCCCTCGAGGCTCCAGTTGCACGGGTCGGTCTGGAACGTGCCCGTCGGACCGCAGAAGCCGAACACGCCGCCCGCCTGGATCTTCTGACCGTAGTACAGCTCGCGGAAGTTGGCCGCGCGCATGTCACGCGAACGCGTGCTGCGCAGACGCAGCCAGTCGACCGGGTCGTACACGAGACTGACCTTCCAGGTGGTCATGTCGTGGTCGCGCTTGAGGCCCGTCGTGCCGAAGCCGCCCTGGTTCTCGTAGCGCGAGAAGCGCACAGCGGTGTTCAGCTCGAGGAGCGAAGCGCCCGGACGGCCGCGCAGCAGCGGGGTGTTCAGCTCGAGGAAGGCCTCGGTGACATCCACGTCGCCCGCGAAGGAATCGCCGTACTGGATCAGGTAGTCCGTGCGCTCGAGCAGCGGCACTTCCTCGGCGGCCAGGTTCACACCTTCCTCGCGGCGGAACTCGAGACCGAACGCGGCCTGGAACGGACCGGCGCCGACGCCTTCCCACAGATCGCCGGAGAAGTTCGCGGCGACGACCTGCTGCCGGTACTTGAGGTCCTCGCGCAGGAAGCCGAACGCGTAGTCGTAGGCATCGGCCGGAAGCGCACCGCTGCCGAACGCGTTGATCGGCACGCAGCCTTCGGCGAGCGCCGGGTTGGCAGTGGCGTAACCGCCGAACGGATTGTTCGCCACGGCACCCGCGAAGCCGTCGCGCGTCACGCGGCAGACGACGTTGCCGTCCGCGTCCAGCACGGCGTCGAGCGCCATGAGGAAGCGGTTGAGGTGCCGGTTGTCGTTGACGTACTGCAGGCGGTCCGTCTCGCCGAACTGGTAGTACGCGTCCCAGGTCCAGGAGCTGTCGCCGATGCGGCCGTCGAAGCCGATGGCGGCGCGCTTGACCTCCGTGCTGAACAGCGAATACGAGTCGACCTGCGCGGTCCAGTCCTTGTTGAAGAACGTACCGCCGCCGACGACCGTCTGCAGCTCCGGATTCTGCAGCACGTAGGCGTTGTCGCCCGCGATCCAGGCGAACTGCGTATCCACCGCGCCGGTGCGGTTCAGCGTCTCGACCTTGCCCCACGACAGATCGACGCTCATGCGCACCGCGTCGGTGAGGTCCATCGTGAACACCGCAGTCGCGACGTCCTTCTCCACCGGCGCACGCAGGTTCGTGTACTGGTGGACGCTGCGGCCGTCGCCGCCTACGACGGTGCTGAACGCCGACGTGCTGTCACCCTGACCGATGTTGAACGGCACGACGCCCGTGCCCGCGGCATTGAGCTGCCACGTCTGCGTCGCGCCCGGGTTGGAGTTGTGGAACACGCCCGTGTAGCTGATCTGGTTCGCGCGCACGTTCTCGCGCAGCAGGTAATCGGGCGCGTTCGGATCCGTCGCCGCGTCGGGGTTCTGGATGAAGCCCACGCTCCGCGCGCACCAGTCGCGCGCGTTCACGCAGCCGACGGGATCGGAATCCTGCCACTCGTAGCCGACGACGAGATGCGCGCGGTCGCCGAAGAGGCGCGTGCCGAACGCGAGGCCGGCGTGCCGGTCCTTGCCGTCGCTCTCACCCGTCTGGCCGTAGTCGACCTCGACCCTGCCGCCCTCGAGGGTGCGGTTGAGGAAGATGTTGGTGACGCCCGAGATGGCGCCGGAGCCGTATGCCGCGGACGCACCGCCCGTGACCACGTCCATGCGCTCGATGAGGATCTTCGGAATGAAGTTCAGGTCGACGCCGTCGCCCTGATTGGTGGGCACGAAGCGCCGGTTGTTCACGAGGTTGAGCGTGCGGCTGCCGAAGAAGGGGTTCAGGCCGCGCAGGTTCGCGATGGTCGAGCCGGCGAAGAAGTTCGCGTTACCGGTCGTCGTCGGCGTGTTGTTCGAGATGTTCGCCGGAAGCTGTGCGATCGCCTCACCCACGTTGACGATGCCGAGGTTGTCGAGGAAGTCGGCATCCACCACGGTGGTCGGGTTGGGCGTGGAGAAGTCCGTGGTGCGCCGGATGCGCGATCCGGTGACCGTGATCTCCTCCAGCGTCATCGCCTGTGCATCGTGTCCCTGGTGCTGTTCCTGAGCGGTTGCGGCGGTACCCAGGCCGAGCAGCGACAGTGCCACTGCACAAGCTGTACCGCGACGAAGACAAGCTGCCAGACTCGAATCGATCGAAGTCGTCTGCGATGCGCCGGCTCCGAGAGCCTTCGTCACCGCGTGGCGTACGTCAGACATCAAGCCCCCTCTCCTGATTGGGTAATTGCGGAAAGTCCAAATCGTCGGTGGATCAGGATCTGACCGAGAATTGGAAGCTGGAAGGAAGTTGTCTCAATTCCACAACAACGCCTGTGCAGGCGCGAAGCCGAATATAGCGGAACGGAAACCCCCGGATCATTTACTTCCGGTCACAGATCCTTTGCGGTCCGGGTTCGATCGTGGACTGTGACAATGGTCGCGGAAGAAAACGAAGGGCCACAGCCTCGCGGATGCGGCCCGAAGAACGCCCCGGGGGCGGGCGCGACGATCTCCAGAACCTCGTGCGGATGCCGACCCGGGACGCACGGCCGCGTGCGCAGGACCTCTCCGGCGGGATTGTCACCCTGGTGGACGAATTCACATCGATTGTCCGCGAGCGGACAATCTCCCCGGGCACACCCGCAACGCGTCCCCTTCGGGCTGAGGTGCATCATGGCGTGGGGTTCGAGTCGACATTCGTCCGTTCAGTGGCGGCACCGCGTGCCGCGCGCCGCTGTGGCACTGCTGGCGGCTGCCGTCGCGGTCGGATGCGCGGCGGAGGGAAACGTGGCTGCGCAGCCGGATACGAGAGAGAAGCCGGATGCGGCGGCGCCGACTCCAGTCGAACCTGCACGGGCGTCCGAAGAGCTCGCACGCCTGGCGCGCGAGGAGCCGCGGACGGGCGTGAACGTCGTGGTGCACTTTTCGCGGCACATGACGCTGCCGGACCTTGCGAGCTTCGTCGAACGGCACCGGCCGGCGTGGCTCACGGCGCATCTTCATCCGCCGGGTCAGGCAGGATTCGCAGGAACGGGATTCCAGGTGACACTGAGCGCCCGAGGCGGGGTGCCGATGGAGAAGCAGCTCGCGCGCCAGCGCTGCGGTCTGCATGCGATGGCGGCGCTCGCTGCACAGAAAGGTCCACCGCGCGATCCGCCGCCGGAGGGCTGGACCGACACCTGGCGCACGACGCAGGTGGAACTGACGATGTCCGCCGCCGACGCGCAGGCGCTGCGTGACGATGCGATTGCAAGTGTCACGCTCGTTTCGCGCCACGCGGCGGGGTACCTTGAGGATCTCGAGCGACGCCTGCCGGAGCTTCTCACCGCGCCGATCCGGTTGCCGCCGAATCTGCGTGAGGCGCCGCCCGAGTGCGAGGGCTTCACGCGCTTCGGTGCGCCGATCATGGAGGGGCCGCGGTGACACGTCTGGCGAGTGTGGTGGCGCTCGCGATGCTGCTCTCGGCCTGCGGCCGCTCGGAGCCCGAGCCGCGGCGCGACTGGGTGATCCACTCGCGCGTCGTGTTCGTCACGGAGGACTTCGCGAGCGAGCGCGAGCCACTGCCGCGCAATGCGTTCCGGCTGTGGTTCCCGTATGTGAGCGGGGATCTCTACGGGTCGTCGAACGTGCCCGACTACGCGCGGCCGGAGCTCGCGGAGGACTACAGCTTCACGCTCGATCTCAATCGCGGCCACCCGGGTCTGCTGCGCTCGCTCGAACCGACGGCGTTCACTTACAGGCAGCTTTCGATCACACCGGCCGAAGCGCGCTTCGCGCGCCTCACGCCTCAGATACTCGAGGCGGACGGCATCGAGCAGATCGGCACGGTGGAGTGGCTGGATGCCCGGACGCGCGAGCCGCTGATGCTCATCTACTTCGATCGGCCCGCGACGATCACGGGCGCGCTGGGCTCGCCGCCTCAGGAGTTCCGTTACGACATCCGCGCAACGGAACCGGG
>NICF_comb_assmDRAFT_10001436_pt1 | contig 18865 bp, 18 predicted proteins | sample NewIslPassag4_SG_FD_11279 | JGI IMG/M metagenome (IMG submission 11279) | reverse complement strand
CCGGATGGCCGACCGGAACCTGGAACCGCGCACCGTCATTCTTCCCGTGGAGCTGGTCGTGCGCAAGACCTGCGGCGGTTCCGCCGCGGCGGCGGGGAAACCCAAGGCCAAAAACTCCGTTTGATACAACCCGGCGTTTTTTCCCTTGCGATCTATCTAATCGATTAGACACCGGCGTTTTCTTGTTCCCAACAATCTAAACGATTAAACCATCCCTTGCGATCAAACCGATTCATTCGTGGCCATAAACCCTTCCCATTGAAAACGCATCCAAACCCTGCAGGGATGTCAACGTCAAGGAGGTGACGGCGCAAGCGGAGAGCGGGCCCTGTCTCAGGCGTTCCCGGGCGTTCTGGCGTGAGTTCGGTCGGTTCAAAGAGTCGGCACAAAGGGGAAAAACCTACAGGGAGGAGATGTTGCATAAAGGTCAGGAAGATGATTGCCGTCCTTTCCGCTCTGGTGCTCATCCTCGGCCTGCTCGCCGCCTGCGGCGGGTCCGGATCGGGCGGCGGCGGAAGCGGAGGCGGCAGCTCCGGCGGAAGCAGCAGCGGAAGCAGCAGCGGAAGCAGCAGCGGAAGCAGCAGCAGCGGCGGAGGTGGCGGCGGCAGCAGCGCCAGCCCCCAAAAGCCCGAAAAAACCTACGTCTTGAAGTTCAACCACGTGCTTTCCGAATCGGAGCCTTTCCACCAAGGGTTCCTGAAGTGGGCCGAACGGGTGAAGGAAAGAACCAACGGCGGCCTGGTCATCGAAGTGTTCCACAGCGCGCAGCTGGGCGTTGAGGAAGACATCATCGAACAGATCAAGCCCGGCGTCAACGTCGGCCAGAACACCGACTCCGCGCGCCTGGGCATGTACGTGCCGGACATCGCCGTGATGAACGGCCCCTACTTCGTGGAAACGCTGGAGGAAGTGCAAAAGCTCAAAGAGCTTCCGACGGTCCAAAACTGGCTGAAACAGCTGGAAGACGAACACGGCATCAAGGTGCTGTCCTTCAGCTGGGTGCAGGGCCTGCGGCACATGATCACCAACAAGCCGATCCGCACCCCGGACGATCTGAACGGCCTGCGCATCCGCACCCCCGGCGCGCCCATCTGGCAGGAGTCCGTCCGCGCCCTGGGTGCGACGCCGGTGGCGATGTCGTTCGGCGACATGTACGTCGGCATGCAACAGGGTGCCGTCGACGGCGCCGAGCTGGTGTACCGGAACGTGACCGGCGGCAAGCTGTGGGAAGTCGCCAAGTATATCAGCGAAACCGGCCACATCCTGCTCATCAACTTCGAGATCATCAGCAAGGAATTCTTTGACAGTCTGCCGAAAGAATATCAGGATATCCTGGTCGAAGAAGCGGACCGCGCCGGCATGGAAACCTCCCGGCTCATGGAGCAGGAGGTCGAACAAATCAAGCAGGAAGTCCAAAGCAAAGGCATGGAAATCATCACCGACGTTGACGTTGCCGCGTTCCGGCAAGCCGGCCAGGCCGCCTACGAAAAGCTCAATCTCGTCCAGGTCAAAGAACAGCTCTACAAAGAACTCGGCAAATCCTGACGGCTGCCTTCGGGCTGCCACGGGGTCGCCTGCGCTTCCGTCCCCCCCCGGGGGAGGAGGGGCGGAAGCGCAACCCCCGCATGACCGGTCCGGCGGCTGTCAAACGGGAGGTGGACGGTAGTGTCGGTCATCATGAAAATCTACGAAGCCATCGGCAAGGCCGAAATGTGGATCGCCAAATTCGCGCTGGCCGTCCTGACGGCGCTGGTGTTTGCATCCGCCGTGGCCCGGACGCTGGACCATCCGATCGCCTGGGCGGTGGACATGGCGACTTTTCTTTTTGCCTGGGCCGTTTTTCTCAGCGCCGACGCGGCCATGCGCAAAGACCAGCTGATCAGCATCAACGTGCTCATGGATCGTTTGCCGCCGAAGTATCAGTTGTATCTGAAAATCCTGAACTACGCCATTATCATCGTTTTCCTGGCGGTCATGATCGTCTACGGTTTCTACCTTTCCTACACCACCCGGCTGAGAACGTTCCAGGGAATCCCCGGCTTCAGCTACACGTGGGTGACCATAAGCGTGCCCATCGGCTGCATGCTGATGCTTACGACGGCCGTTCTGAAGATCAGGGAGCTGATCAAGGGCGGAGCGGCCGGCATCAAAAAGCCCGAAGGCAGCGACGGCAGCGGGGAGCTTCTGTGACACGCATCTTCGGCTCGTGGAGGACTGAATCATGACACTCGTCATCATCCTGTTCTTTTTGTTTATGCTCATGGGCATGCCCGTCGCCTTTGCCATCGGGATTTCGGCCTTTGTTTTTTTCCTGCAGCAGCCCACGCTGAAGCTGACCATGCCCGTGCAGATCGTCCTCTCCCAGACGCAAAGCTTCGTGCTGCTGGCGATCCCGCTGTTCATTTTCGCGGGCAATCTGCTCAATGAAACGGGGATCACCCACCGGCTGATGAAGCTGGCATCGGTGCTCGCCGGCCATCTGCGGGCCGGGCTGGCGCAGGTGAACATGGTGCTGGCGACCATGATGGGCGGCATCACCAGCTCCGCCATCGGCGACGCCACCATGCTGGGCCGGGTGCTCGGTCCGGGCATGATCGAACGCGGATACTCGAGGGGGTTCTCGGCGGGGGTCATCGGCACCAGCGCCCTGATCACCACCATGATCCCGCCGGGCATCGGACTGGTCCTGTACGGCAGCATCGGCGAAGTGTCCATCGGACGGCTGTTCGCCGCGGGGATCCTCCCGGGGCTGCTCATGACCCTGTTCCTCATGACCGCGGTGGCCATTACCGCCCGGGTGAAAGGCTACAAGCCGGAACGGGAAAAAATGGCCCCGCCCAAGGAAATCGTCGTCACCTTCTTCGATTGCATCTGGGCGTTTCTGTTTCCCATCATTCTCATCGTCGGTCTGCGCTTCGGCATTTTCACCCCGTCGGAGGCCGGCGCCTTCGCCTGCGTATACGCCATCGTCATCGGCCTGCTCGTGTACAGGGAACTGACCTGGAAAAAGTTTGTGAAAACCTTGGAACACACGGCGATGGACATCGGCATGATCATGCTGCTCATCGCCATGACGGGGCCCTTCAGCTACGGCCTCACCTGGGAACGGATTCCGCAGCGGATCGCCGAATTCGTCGTCGGCATTTCCGACATCCCGTGGGTCGTCATGCTGGTCATCGTGGTGTTCCTGCTCGTCGCCGGCATGTTCATGGATTCCACGGTGCTCATTTTGCTGCTGACGTCCATTTTGATTCCCGTGGCCAAAGCGCTGGAGATCGACCTGGTGCATTTCGGCATCGTCATGGTCCTGACGCTGACCATCGGATTGCTCACGCCGCCCGTCGGCGTGGTCATGTATATCGTCTGCTCCATTTTCGAAACGAAAATCTGGACCTATCTCAAAGAATCGTGGCTGCTCCTTACGGCCATCGTGCTCGTCGTGGTCGGGGTCATTTTCGTGCCGGAGCTGGCCCTGATGATTCCCGATTGGATCTTCGGAAAGGGATGAACGTCAGATGAACTTTGCGGGCAAAGTCGTGCTGGTGACGGGCGCCGGCGCCGGCATCGGGCGGACCGCCGCCGTCATGTTCGCGGAGAAGGGAGCCAAAGTGGCCGTGAACGCCCTCACCGCGGAACGCGGCCGGCAAACCGCGGAGCTGATCCGGCAAAAAGGAGGCGAAGCCGTCTTCATCCAGGGAGACGTGTCGGTGGCCGCGGAATGCGAACGGATCGTGCGCGAAACGGTGAACGCCTTCGGCCGGCTGGACATCCTGGTCAACAACGCCGGCGTCGCCATCCCCGGGCGCGTCGACAACATGTCGGAAGAAGATTTTGACCGCACCATGGCCCTGAACGTCAAAGGCGTGTTCATGATGTCCAAATACGCCGTGCTGCAGATGAAAAAACAGGGCGGCGGCGTGATCGTGAACGTCGCCTCGGTGGCCGCGCTGAAAGGCCACAAGGACCGCAGCGCCTACGCCGCCTCGAAGGGCGCCGTCGTGGCCCTGACCAAATCGATGGCGGCCGACCACGTGCCGGACAACATCCGCGTCAACTGCGTCTGCCCCGGCACCACCCATACGCCGGCGATCGAGGAAAAAATCCGCACCGCCGACGATCCGGAAGCGATGCGGGCGATGTTTCTCGCCAGGCACCCCGTCGGGCGGCTCGCCAAGCCCGAGGAGATCGCCTACGCCATACTGTTCGCCTGCTGCGACGAAGCGGCGTTCATGACGGGCAGCGTCATCACCATCGACGGCGGCATGACGATGTGAACGATGCGGCAATGGACACGCGGAACCTCCATGGAGGATGGAACAGATGGAACTTGTGCGGGTAGCTTCGGATGAGCTGCTGGATTGGTGCGTGCGCAAGCTGACAAGCGTCGGAGTGCCCGAGGACCATGCGAGAATCACCGCCGACGTGCTGGTCCATGCCAATCTCAGGGGCGTGGACTCCCATGGCGTTTTGCGGATGGAACATTATGTAAACAAAATCGCCGCCGGCGGCATCAACCCCGTGCCGAAGATCGGCGTGAGCCGCACCGGCCCGGTCACCGCCATCGTCGACGGCGACGACGGCCTCGGCCATGTGGTGGCCTACCGGGCCATGGAAACGGCGCTGGAATTGGCGGAGCAGCACGGGGTCGGCGTGGTCGGAGCGGTGAACAGCAGCCACTGCGGAGCTCTGTCCTACTTCGTCAAAATGGCCACGGAACGGAACATGATCGGCGTCGTCATGTCCAACACGGACAAGGTGGCGGTGCCCTACGGCGGAAGGGAGCCGTTTTTCGGCACCAATCCGATGGCCTTCGGCTTTCCGGCGCGGAGGCATCCGCCCGTCATCCTCGACATGGCCACCACGACGGTGGCGTTCGGCAAGATTCTTGACCACAAGCTGAAAGGCAAGCCGATTCCGCCGGAGTGGGGAGTGGACCGCGAGGGGGAAAGCGTGACGGACCCGGACAAGGTCTACGCCCTGCAGCATTTCGGCGGAGCCAAGGGGTACGGCCTGGCGCTGGTGGTGGACGTGCTGTCGTCCGTGCTGTTCGGCGCCGCCTACGGGCCCCATGTGGAGACGATGTATGCGGAGGATCTGAGCCGCAAGCGCAAGCTGGCGCAGTTCTTCATGGCCTTGAATCCGTCGTTTTTCACCGAAACGGACGCCTTCCTGGACACCATGGACCGGATGATCGACGAAATCCACGCCGCGCCGCCCGCCAGGGGGTTCGACCGGGTGCTCGTGCCCGGCGAGCCGGAAAACCTGACGGAATGGCAGCGGCTGAGGGAAGGCATACCGCTGCCTGAAGAGATCGTGCGGTATTTGCGGGGGCATTGAGCCGTCCCGCATTTCGCCATGCGCCATGCGCCGCAACCCTGTGCACCGCCATCCCGCGTTGCCGCCGCGCGTCGCCTCCACGCTCCCCGGCGGTCACACCCTGGCCCGCTGCAGGCGAAGCGCGTTCAGCACCACCGACACCGAGCTCAGGGCCATCGCGGCGCCGGCCAGCCACGGGGCGAGGAAGCCCGCGGCGGCCACCGGGATGCCCAGGGAGTTGTAGGCGAGGGCCCAAAACAGGTTCTGCCGGATGTTGGCCATCGTCTTGCGGCTGATGGCCATCGCGTCGGCGATGGCGTTGAGATCGCCGCGCATCAGCGTCACGTCCGCCGCTTCCATCGCCACGTCCGTGCCGGTGCCGACGGCCATCCCGATGTCGGCGGCCGCCAGCGCGGGGGCGTCGTTGATGCCGTCCCCCACCATCGCTACCTTCTTTCCCTGCGCCTGCAGTTTCCGGATTTCCTCCGCCTTCCCCTCCGGCAGCACCTCGGCAAGGACGCGGTCAATGCCCGCCTGCCGCGCGACGGCCCGGGCCGTCCGCTCGTTGTCGCCGGTGAGCATGACGACCTCGATGCCCATGGCCTTCAGCCGCGCGATCGCTTCCCGCGAGGTTTCCTTCAGGGTGTCGGCCACCGCCAACGTTCCGGCGTAGACGCGGTCGAAGGCCGCCAGCATCGCGGTTTTTCCCTCTTCCTCAAGCTTCCGCGCGGCTTCCAGCGCCCGCTCCGGCAGCTCCACGCCGTACCGGGCCATGAGCCGGCGGTTGCCCGCCAGCACTTCCCTTCCTTCAACCACGGCGCGAACTCCGTGGCCGGCCAACGCTTCGAACGCTTCCGCCGCGGGGATCCCGATGCCCCTTGCGGCGGCGCCGCGGACGATCGCCTCGGCCAAAGGATGCTCCGACGGCTTCTCGGCGGCGGCGACCAGGCGCAGGAATTCCCGTTCGTCGCCCGCCGCGGGAATCACGTCGGTGAGCTCCGGCTTGCCCTTGGTGATCGTGCCGGTCTTGTCCAGCACCACCGTGTCGATGCGGTGGGTGAGCTCCAGGTGCTCGCCGCCCCGGAACAAAATGCCCAGCTCCGCCGCGCGACCCGACCCCGCCATGACGGAGGTCGGGGTCGCCAGGCCCAGGGCGCACGGGCAGGCGATGACCAGCACGGCGATGGCGTTCCGCAGGGCTTTGGCGAAATCGCCGGGGGCCGCCCACACGAACCAGACGAGGAATGTCGCCAGCGCGATGCCGACGACGATGGGGACGAAGATGCCCGAAATGGCGTCGGCCACCCGCTGGATAGGCGCTTTGGACCCCTGCGCTTCCTCCACCACCCGGACGATTTGCGCAAGGGTGGTGTCCTTGCCGACCTTGGTCGCCCTGACCTTCAGCATTCCGTTCAGATTGACGGTGGCGCCGATGACGGGGTCTCCCGGACCCTTTTCCACGGGAAGGCTTTCCCCCGTCAGCATCGATTCGTCCACCGCCGCGGACCCTTCCATGACTTCCCCGTCGACGGGAATTTTCTCTCCCGGCCTCACCAGCACGATGTCCCCCACGATCACTTCTTCCGCGGGGATTTGGAGCTCGCGGCCGTCCCGGATGACGAGGGCCGTCTTTGCACGCAGGCCCATGAGCGTCTTGATCGCCTCGGACGTGCGCCCCTTGGCCAGCGCCTCGAGGAGTTTCCCGAGGACGATGAGGGTGATGAGCACGGCGCTCGTTTCAAAATAGAGGGCCGGGGCATGGCCGGCGTGCCCGCCGGTCGTGATTGCCCACTCCATCGTGAGAAACAGGCTGTAAAAATACGCGGCCGAAGTGCCGAGGGCGACCAGCACGTCCATGTTGGCGCTGCGGTTCCGCAGGGCTTTGTATGCTCCGATGTAAAACGGCCCGCCCACCACGAATTGCACGGGGGTGGCCAGCGCCAGCTGGACCCACGGGTTCATGAGCCAGCCGGGCACCCACAGGAACGACAGAAACGAAAAGTGGCCGGCCATCGTCCAAAGCAGCGGAAGCGAAAGGACGGCCGACAGTGCGAACCGGCGCCGCTGCCTTTCGATTTCCCGCCGCCGGTGGTCTTTTTCGCCTTCCCGTTCCTTTTTCACGGCCGCCCGGTACCCCAGCTGCTCCACCTTGCGGATCACGTCCGCGACGGACACCGCCGAGGGCGAAAACTCCACGTGGGCCGTCTCCAGCGCCAGGTTTACGTGGGCCCTGGCGACGCCGGGCATCCGGCTCAGCCCCTTTTCGATCCGGTTCGCGCACGCCGCGCAGGTCATCCCGGTGATTTGCAGTTGCACCTGCTCCAGGTCCCGGGCATCCCGGGCGGATGGATTTGCCGTTTCCATGTCCAGCGCTCCCCAACATACCCCCACAGGGTATCGAATGTGCCAAAAAAACCGGGGTCAGACGACGTCGTACCCCTGATCTTCAATGGCCTTTTTCAGCTGTTCCAGCGTCACTTTCGTCTCGTCGTACTCGATCGACACCGTCCCGCCGGCCAGGTCGACGGTCGCCTTGGCGCCGGCCTGTTTCACCGCGTTCTCCACGGCGCTCTTGCAATGCCCGCAAGACATGCCCTTCACGTTCAGCGTCACGGTTTGCATGAAAATCACCTCGTATATAAGTATGGTCATTTGAGCAGCTTGTTCACGGTGGTCAAAAGCTCGTCGACGACGTCGAGGTCGCCTTCCCGGATCCGCTCCACCACGCAGCTTTTCATGTGCCCGGCCAAAAGCAGCTTGCCCACGCCGTTCAAGGCCGACTGCACGGCGGAGATCTGGTTGAGCACATGGTCGCAGTACGTGTCTTTTTCAATCATGCCCTTGATGCCGCGGATCTGCCCCTCGATGCGGTTGAGCCGGGCGATCAGATCCGCCTTGAGCTTCTCGGAATGATGGCTTTTGCGGTGAACGTGTCCGCCTGAAGGATGGCTGTGCGCGTGCCCGTCAGGCGGCCGGACGTCCTCCACGGTCTCCTGATTGGCCTCCACCGGATTCACCCCTTTGTCTACATAGTATACCCCGGTACAGTATATGTCAAGGAACGCTTCATTATCCGTCCAATGATTGAGTTGGAATGAAAAACGCGTTAAAATGGACATGAAGCTTACAATACCCCATAGGGTATATTAGTCTGTTCGAAAAAGGGTGATCCTCCATGATGCGGTATCTCTTCTGGATCCTCCTTGCCGCACTCATCGCCTGGTGGATCTATGCCCGGTTTGCCCCGATCCGGGGCGTCCGGAACGTCGGCTCCTCCCGGTTTGCGCGGGAGCTGGCGGACACCGGGCCCGCCGGGCGGATGCTGATCGACGTGCGGGAACCCCACGAGTTTGCCCGGGGGCACATCCGCGGGGCGGTCAACATCCCGCTGTCCCAGTTCGCCAGGCGAATCGGGGAAATTCCGACGGACCGGAAAATTTTCCTGTATTGCCAAAGCGGCATGCGCAGCCGCCGGGCGGCGCGGATGCTCAGCAAGCGGGGATGCCGCGAAATCATCCATCTGAACGGCGGCCTCTCGGCCTGGCACGGCGAGACGGTCCAATGATCCGAAGACACCGCGTTCGGCAACATTCAGGAGGGAGAGAACCATGGGCAAAAAAGTGGTCATCGTCGGCGGCGTCGCCGGCGGCGCGACGGCGGCGGCCCGGCTCAGACGGCTGGATGAAGACGCGGAAATCGTGATTTTCGAGCGGGGGGACTACATCTCCTTCGCCAACTGCGGCCTGCCGTACTACATCGGGGAGGAAATCCGGGAGCGGAGCAAGCTGCTTCTGCAAACGCCGGAACGGATGAAGCGTCGGTTCAACATCGACGTGCGCGTGCGCAGCGAAGTCATCCGGGTCGATCCTGCCCGCAAAACGGTCACCGTGCGGCGCCTCGGCGAGGGGGACGCCGGTTCGGCCGCCGAAGCCGAATATGAGGAGAAGTACGACGTGCTGCTGCTGTCGCCGGGCGCCCGGCCGCTCAGGCCGCCCATCCCCGGAATTGACAGCGAACGGGTGCTCACGCTGCGCAACATGGCCGACGCGGACCGCATCAAGGAGCGCGTCGACCAGGCGGGGGTGCGCTCCGCCGTCGTCGTCGGCGGCGGCTTCATCGGCGTGGAAATGGCCGAAAACCTGCGCCAGCGCGGCCTGGACGTGACGCTGGCGGAAGCCGCGCCCCACATCCTGCCGCCCTTCGACGACGATATGGTCCCTCTGGCCGAACAGGAACTTGCGGCGAACGGCGTGCGCCTCATCCTGGGGAGCGGCGTCGCTTCCTTCGCGGACACCGCGGACGGCCTCATCGTCACGCTGCAAAACGGCGAAACCCTCGAGGCCGATCTGGCCATCCTCGCCATCGGCGTCGCGCCCGACACGGCGTTCCTGGCAGGCAGCGGCATCGCCCTCGGTCCGCGCGGGCACATCCTGGTGAACGACCGCATGCAAACGAACATCCCGGACATCTACGCCGTCGGCGACGCGGTGGAAATCACCGGCGTCGCGGGCGGCGGCAAAACCGCGGTCCCGCTCGCCGGTCCCGCCAACCAGCAGGGCCGGATCGCGGCGGACAACATTTGCGGCATCCCGTCCCGCTACAAAGGCGCCCAGGGCACGGCCATCGTGCGGGTGTTCGGCCTGACCGCCGCCTGCACCGGCTTGAATGAGCGATCCCTTATTCGCCAGAATATCCCGTATCGCGCGGTGCATTTGCATCCCGGCTCGCATGCCGGCTATTTTCCCGGCGCGCATCCCATCTCCCTCAAGCTGCTTTTCGACGACAACGGGCGCATCCTCGGCGCGCAGGCGCTGGGGCGGGACGGCGTGGACAAGCGCATCGACGTCATCGCCACGGTCATGCGCCTGGGCGGCACCGTGGATGACCTCGCCGGGCTGGAACTTGCTTACGCGCCGCCGTATTCGTCCGCGAAGGACCCGGTCAACATGGCCGGATTTCTTGCCCGGAACGTGCTGGACGGCCTGCTGCAAGTGGTGACGGTGCGGGATCTCGACGCCTTCGATCCGTCCCGCGCCGTCCTCCTCGACGTGCGCACCGCCGCGGAGCACGCCGCCGGCCATATCCCGGGCAGCCACCACATCCCGATGGACGAACTGCGGGAGCGCCTCCATGAACTGCCGCGCGACAAGGAAATCTGGGTCTACTGCCAGGTCGGCCAACGCGCGTACTACGCGGCCCGCGTGCTGGCCCAAAACGGTTTCACCGTCAGGAGCCTGTCCGGCGGCTACCGTTCCTACGCCATCGCCAAATCGAAGCCTTGACCCGTCAACCGCCGGTCAGGCGAATTTCCAATAGGCCGCCGGCTTCCGCTTTATGCCGGGAAACGGCCGTCCGGATCGGATTTCCGGCCGACGATTGTTGAAGAACAAAAATCCGGCCGCCAAAGGCGGCCGGCGCAAGTTCAATCCGATTTTCCGTCATTATGCCGTGACCCGGTTTGCTGGGAGTCGGACAATTCCGAATATTGGAGTTCCAGATCGCGGAGGAAAGCTTCGATTTCTTCCGGCGTCAAGATCTCCTTTTCCTTTTTTTCTTCCATTATTCAAACCCTCCCTGCGACAACACGATAGCTTCCCTGCCACGGTATGGTTACTGCCCCGCGACGACATGGCCGCTTCCCTGCGATGGCATGATCCGCTCCCCGCACACCTTCGCGACAGCCCGCAAAAATCGTTCCTCGTCCACGGGTTTGACCACGAAATCGTAAGCACCGGAGAGTACGGCCTGTTTCACCATCGCTTCCTGCCCCATCGCCGACGTCATCAGGATTTTCGCGTTGGGATCGATGGCCCGGATGACCCGGGTCGCCTCGATCCCGTCCTTGTTGGGCATGGTGATGTCCATGGTGACCAGGTCCGGCTTGAGTTCGACGTATTTTTCCACCGCTTCGTTGCCGTCCGCCGCTTCGCCCACCACCTCGTGCCCCGCCGATTCCAGAATTCTGCGAAGGACCATCCGCATGAAGGCGGCGTCGTCCACGATCATCACCCGAAGTTTCACGAAGCCCGCCCGGCTCGCATTTCCCGCCATCTGCCGATCCCTCCCACTTCCAGGATCAGGGCCACCTGGCCGTCTCCGAGGATCGTGGCCCCCGATATGCCGTTGATCTTGCCCACGTAGGATCCAAGGGACTTGACGACGATTTCCTGGTTGCCCACAAGTTCGTCGACCACCAGGGCCATGCGTTTGTCCGCGGTTCCCACCACGATGATCGGAAGCTGCCTTTTGGTTTCCCGCATGCGGGGAATCCGGAACACATCATGCAGCCAGACGACCGGCACCACCTGTTCCCGGATCACCACCACGGCGTCTCCCTTGATCGTCTGGATCGCCTCCGGAGGGACCCGGACGATTTCCATCACGCTGCTCATCGGCACGACAAACATCCTGTCGCTCAGCCGGATCAAAAGCCCGGTGATGATCGCCAGGGTCAGCGGCAGCTTGATCGTAAAGCGGGTGCCCTCTCCCGGTCTGGAATCAATGTCGATGACACCGCTGAGTTTCTCGATATGGGCCCGCACGATGTCCATGCCGACGCCCCGGCCGGAAATGTCGGTGACCGACGAGGCGGTGGAGAACCCCGGAAGGAAAATCAGCCGCAGGGCCTCCGGATCCGAGAGTTTCTTCAGCTCTTCTTCCGAAATCAGCCCCTTGCGGAGGGCGGAATGTTTGATTTTGTCCACGTCGATGCCGGCGCCGTCGTCTTCCACGGTGATGACCACCTGGTTTTCTTCGTGGGCGGCGGCAATCCGGAGCCGGCCTTTGGCCGGCTTTCCCTTTCGCTTCCGCTCTTCGGCCGGCTCGATGCCGTGGTCGATGGCGTTGCGGATCAAATGGATGAGCGGATCGCCGATTTCTTCGATCACCGTCCGGTCCAGTTCGGTTTCGCGCCCTTCGATGACCAGGTCGATTTCTTTGTTCAGCGATTGCGCCAGGTCGCGGACCATGCGGGGAAAACGGCTGAACAGCTGATCGATGGGGAGCATGCGGACCTTCATGACGCTTTCCTGCAGTTCCCCGATGACCCGTGCCAGGTGATCGGAAACCTGTACCAGTTCATCCACCGTTTCATCGGCCGCATAGAGGTGATGCAGCACGCTCCCGACCTGATGGATGCGGGTTTGGTCGATCACCAGCTCTCCCACCAGATTCATCAGATGTTCCAGCCGCTCCACGTCCACCCGGATCGTCCGGGCTTTCCGTTTTTCCGCGGCGGGCACCGCACCGGCCCCTCCGCCGTTCGCCGCTCCGGTCCCCTCATGGGCCGATGCGCCGGAAGCCCCGCCTGCCGCCGATCCGTCCGCCGGCGCCGCTCCGGCCGGTGCCCCGACGGCCGGTGCCGCGGCGGCGGAAACGGGAGCGCCCTCCCGTTGCCATACAGGAAAGGGCGTCACCCGGACCCCGGCCACATCCGAGATCGTCAGCAGCGTCTCCTCCACATGGAGAGCCGTGGTTTGGCAGGCCAGCAGGTAGCGCAGCTCCGACGGCCAGGATTCCTCATCAAAAACCGTCCCGTTTTCTTCCGCGTCCTCAAGTTCTTCAAGGCCGGGAGGATGCGTGAGCAGCATCTCGCCGAGGGAACGGAGCCGATGGCCGATCATCCAGGCGCGGACCGATTTCATCGGGCAATCCGGAACCAGCCGGACCTGGATATCGTACACGCTGAAACCCTGATCTTGCGCGTTCCGGACTTTGGCCCACGTTTCCGGGTCCTCCATGCAAAGAACCGCTTCCCCGTTGGCCGCCTCCTTCGGCCGCTCCGGCTGATCTTCCGAACCGAAGGCATAGTTCCGCAGCTCGTGCACAATGGCACCGATTTCGACGAATATGCCGCTTCCCGCCATGAACTGTTCTTTCAGCGTGCGCAAGTGGTCCAGGCATTGAAACAACAGGTCGACCAGCTTTGTGGACACCCCCAGCCGCCGGTTGCGCACCTGATCCAGCACGTGTTCCATTTCGTGCGTGAGTCGCTTCATCTCGTCAAAACCCATCACGGCCGAGGAGCCTTTCAGCGTATGCGCCGCACGGAACAGGTTCTGAACCGTTTCGTCCGACGCCCCGTCCCGCTCCAGCCGCAGGATTTCCTGTTCCATGATGTGCAGCTGGTCTTCGACTTCTTCCAGAAAAAGTCCGGCCATCTCCGATGCAAACGAAGAATCCAAGCCGCTCCCCACCTCTATTCGCTCAGAATCTGATCCAGCTTGAGGATGCTGACCAGGCCGTCATCGGTGGTTCCGATGCCGGAAAAATAGGATCCGTGCACGCTGCCGACCCGTTCCGGCGGGGGCTGGATGTCGGAAAACGTGACCACCCGGTTCACCCGGTCGACCACGATCCCCACCATTTCATCCGCGTGGTTGACCACCACGATGCGGGTGGATTTCGTATACGGTTCTTCCGGCAACCCGAACCGGTGCCTGAGGCTGACGATCGGCACGATTTTCCCCCGCAGGTTGATGACGCCCTTCACATGGGGCTTGCTGTTTGGAATCTCGGTTACGGGCTGCATCTTGATGATTTCATGGATGTCGTAAATTTTCAGCGCGTATCTTTCTTTTCCGATGACAACCTCGACGTACTGTTCCCGCCCCAGCGATGCCATGCAATCACCTTCTTTTCCGAGCTGCGGGCCGCCCCGGATCCGGCCCGATCCTTTCGGGCCGGGGGCTGCCTTCAAGACAGCCCCCGATTCCCGAACGGGGCCAAGCGGTCAAATTTTGAAGACGGCAAGCCCGTTGTTCATTTCCTCGGCCAACTTGGCCAGCGAATGGACCGTGGCCGCGGTTTCCTCGGTGCTGGCCGCCGCTTCCTGCGTTGCGGCGGAGATGCTTTCGACCGAAAGCATGACCTCGGAAGACTGGGCGGCCTGCTCTTCGCTCGCGGCGGCGATTTCCGCCACCCTTTGCGCCGATTCGTTGACCATCGCGATAATTTTTTCAAACGCTTCTCCGGTTTTTTGCGACAACGCGACGCCTTCGCTCACCGCTTTCACGCTTTGCCGGGTGTTCTCCTGCATTCCTTTGATGATGGACGTGATCTGCTTGGTCGCTTCGCTGCTGCGTTCGGCCAGCTTGCGCACTTCGTCCGCCACCACCGCGAACCCGCGGCCCTGGTCCCCGGCCCGCGCCGCTTCGATCGCCGCGTTCAGGGCAAGCAGATTGGTCTGCTCGGCGATGTCGTCGATGACTTCGATAATCTCGCCGATTTTGTTCGAATCTTCCTCCAGGTGGGCCATCTTTTCGTTGATTTGGTTCATGCCCTCGATGGAAGAGCGGACCACTTCTCCCCCTTCCTGCGCGATGGCCATCGTCCGGTTGGCCAGTTCCGAAGCCTGTTCCGCGCTGCGCGCCACCGAATGGATGGCGGCGGACAGTTCCTTGAACAGCTCGTTGATGGTTTGGGCGGCGTTCGCCTGGCTGGTGCTGCTTTTGGCGATTTCCTCGGTGCTGGCCGAGATTTGCTGCGAGGCCGCCGCAACTTGTTCCGACGCGGTCGCCACCTGGTTGATGAAGGACCGCAAATTGGCGGTCATGCTGCGGAAATGTTTCGCAAGCTCTCCGATTTCGTCCCGGCTTTTGATGCTAAAGTCGTAATCCCTCAAATCGCCGCCGGCCACCCGCTTGATGTGCTCCACGATCTGCAGGATCGGTTTGGCGATCGAGCGGCTGATGAGCAGGGAGAACGCCGCCACGATCAAGGCCGTGACCGCTATGACGAAGATCATGTTTCGTTGCATCGCTTCGGCTCCCGCCACGATGTGATCCATGGGAATCAGCTGATAGAACCCGAGTCCCGCGATCTTGATCGGAGCGTAGGCGATCAGCGTCTCTTCGCTGGATGACTTGTATATATCGGTGCCGCTTTCCCTTTTTCCTTTGTTCAAAATGGCGATCAGCTCTTCCTTGAAACCGATTTCCTCGAACGTCTTGCCAATGTGTTCTTCCTCAACCGTCTGCTGCACGCGGTTTTGGCTGTCCACGATCAGGGTCCGGATTCCGGAAGCGGACGCTTCGTCATCCGTGAACGTGTCGACAAAAGCCTCAAAGTTTATGGTACCGGCCACTACGCCAACGATATTGCCGTCCGGATCCTTCACCGGGGAAGACACAATGATGATCCGGTTCCCGGTTCCCCTGGAAATGGTGACGTCGGAAACGGCGGATTCGCCTTGCATGCCTTTGATGAAATATTCACGGTCGCTGACGTCAATCCCGATCGCGTCCCCCGTGTTCGTCGCGACGATGCCGTCCGGTCCCACAAATAAAATATCTTCGTAAACCTCCGATTGCCCTTTGATCAGAAGCAGATACGGTCTGATCCGTTCCGGATCGGAAGACTGCAGGATTTCCGTTTTGGCCGCCAGCTGGATTTCGGCCATACGGCGGTCCAGCCATTCTTCCATGGCCTGGGCTTTGGTTTGGGCAAGTTCAAGCGCCGATTCTTCCTCTTTCCTGATCAATTCGGCGGCGCTTTGGTTGTAATTGAACATGGACGAAACGACGAGCGGAACAAGAGAAACGAGCAAAAACCAGATCACAAACTTGACGCGGATACTGCGCACGCTCAGCCTGTCGATCAGTTTTTTCATTTTTTGCCTGTTCCTCCTGATGTTTGGATGTTTCTGCAATGCGGCAAAGAACGGACGGATTGCCGCTATGTATGCGATTCCGGAATCAACAACGCTTTCATTTTTTCCGGTTCCCGACTCTTTCGTTGAGCCCACCTCCCCGTCAAGAAAACATCCGACTCAGGAGGACGGATTTTCCCATGCCGGCCGCCGGCCGCGTGATGGTTTCGGCCTTCGGGTCATATTATTTTTCATACATTTTTCTCATTTTATTTAATTGTTATGTGATATATGTAATAGTAATTGTTAAACAATGTAGCACCTCATTAATGAATTGGGCTGAAAAATATGGCACATTTTATCTTACAATTTGAATGTTTTGTAAAATTGAGTCTTAAAAGTTTTATGAAATATAACCATTATATGGAGGTGAAACTGTTGGCCGCCAGAAAAGGTGCCAATGCGGTCGAACCCATCCGGGATTTGAAAAAGATACGGGAAGTGAAGAACTACCTGCGGCAGCGCTCGCACCGCGATTATTTCCTGTTCACCTTCGGCATCAATTCCGGTCTGCGGATCAGCGATATCCTGCCGCTTCGCGTGAAGGACGTGAGGGGGGTCAAATATTTGCGGATCAAGGAAAAGAAAACGGGAAACATCCGCAGGGTCATCATCACGAAGGCGCTAAAGGAAGAAATCGACATCTATACGGCCAACATGGCCGAATCCGACTACCTGTTTCCCTCGAAAAGGGGCAACAAGCCCATCAGCCGCATGCAGGCCTGGCACATCATCAACAGCGCGGCCCAGGCCTGCGGCATCGACGGCCCCATCGGCACCCACACGCTGCGCAAAACATTCGGCTACCACTTCTATCAGCAAACCAAGGACGTGGCGATGCTGCAGGAAATCTTCGGCCATTCCAGCCCGTCCATCACGCTCCGGTACATAGGCATCAACGGCGAAATGATCGACAGGGCGATGGAAAATTTCTCATTATGATTCTTTACATCATGGCAAAGTTATCCTATAATCTTGCCGTAAAATGATTCATTATATATTTTTCCTTATTCGATGATAAGCCATAAATATTGAAGCCCGTTTTACAAAACATTCATTTTGTAAAACGGGCTTTTTATGTGCGTTTTTTTTCATTTTTATATTTTTAATTATTTTAAATATAGCAAATTTATATGGCGCTTACAATTCCATGGATGGGATTGGCAGGATGCGATTGACAGTCCGAAAAACCGAAAGCCCGCCAATCCAGGCGGGCTCTCTCCGAATTTACCGGATTTCTCCGTCCAACCATCTATTCGACAATTCCGAATTATAGTAAAATTACACCCAAACACAGGGTGGGCCGGTGAAACCGATGAAACGCAAGATCATGCTGATTTTGCTGGCCGGTTTTCTGCTTTCCGGAATTGCCAGCGCGGCAAGCTTGTGGGGAACTTACAAGGGTTATTCGGTCGTGCGCATTACCGTCGACGGGGTACCGGTGCAAGTCCATGACGTACCCGCCATCCTCATGGACGGAAGAACCATGATTCCGATTTACCTGTTGCAACAAGCCGGCATTCAGTATGAATGGGATCAGGCGACACAAACCGTAAATATTGTCAAACCAGCCCAACCGCAACCGCAGCAACAGGAATCCGGCACCAAATTGACGGCGAAGGAAATCTACCAGATGTCCAAAGATTTTGTCGGCTATGTGGCGGCCTACGATTGGTGGGGCAACGTTGCCTGCACCGGTTCCGGTTTCCTGGTGGAACCCGGCTACTTTATCACCAATTATCACGTGGCGCTGTGCGGAGGATCGGGGAGAATTACGGTCAATATCGCCGGAAAAACTTTCCATAATGGTTTGGAAGGATGGTATTTGTTCGAAAACGCGACAACCGACCTGTTCGGGTCCATGGTATCCACTTCTTTTGATTCGCGGGGACGCCCGACGGGCGAAGTCCCGTCCGGGTATTTCAACATTGTGAAAACAAATTTGCCGGAAATCGGGGACAAGGTATACGCCATCGGCTCTCCCTACGGGCTGGAAAACACCATATCGGAAGGTGTCGTATCCGGCATCCGGACGATAAACGGAGTGGTGTACATCCAGCACACCGCCGACACCGAGGCCGGTTCCAGCGGCGGCGTGCTGCTGGACGAAGAAGGCTATCTGATCGGAATCACCACCGCGGGCATTGAGAGAACGAATCTGGATTTTGCCATTCCCCTTTTGTACCTGAAGGATGAAATCGACAAAATCCACAGGGGCTATTGAAAACCCGTTCCTCCGGCGATATGACCCGGCGGTTTTGGGAAGGCGGGCTTGGGAACGCCAAAAAAATCCATATCGGGCGGACGGGGCGGACGAAAAAGACCGACCGGAACTATCGTTCCCGGCCGTCATCTTGCGGCACCGTCAAGCCGATCCCGGTTGCCGCCGCTTCCGCCGCCCCCGTCTTAGCCGAACTGCAACGCATGCAGTTTGGCAAAAACGCCGTCTTCCCTGGCCAAAAGCTCCTCGTGCGTGCCGTCTTCCACAATGCCCTCTTCCGTGATCACCAGAATCCGGTCCGCGTTTTTGATCGTCCCCAGCCGGTGGGCGATCACGATGGTGGTGCGTCCCTTCGAGAGTTCCTCCAGCGCCTGCTGGATCAGCCGTTCGTTTTCGCTGTCCAGCGCGGAGGTCGCTTCGTCCAGGATGAGGATCGGCGGATTTTTCAAGAACATCCGGGCGATGGCCAGCCGCTGCCGCTGACCTCCCGACAGCTTCAAGCCCCTTTCCCCGATCTGCGTCTCGTAACCATCCGGCAGAGAGGCAACAAAGTCGGCCAGATTCGCCCGCCGCGCCGCTTCCTCGATTTCCTCCCGCGTCGCGTCGAGCATGCCGTAGGCGATGTTTTCCCGGATGGTGCCCGAAAAAAGAAACGTATCCTGCTGCACGATCCCGATCTG
>NICF_comb_assmDRAFT_10001433_pt1 | contig 18907 bp, 18 predicted proteins | sample NewIslPassag4_SG_FD_11279 | JGI IMG/M metagenome (IMG submission 11279) | reverse complement strand
AAGGCCGCCTCACGTTGAGGCGGGCTCCAAAGGCTCGACGAAGACGCGCATGCGCCCGCCGCACACCTCCGCATCGTCGCCGAAAAAGCCGCGCAGGTCGACGTCGATGAGCTTGGGCACCCCTGTGTCCATCACATCGAACGCAGCCTGGCGCACCTGCGCCTCGCCGCAGCCGCCGCCCACGGTGCCCGCCGTCCGCCCGTCGCGGTAGATGAGCATGCGCGCCCCCGGCTCGCGGGGCGTCGACCCGGTCGTGCTCACGATCGTCGCAAGCGCCCTCGGGACGTCGCTCTTAGGGTCAAGCAGCTCACAAAGCCACGCTTCCACGACATCACCCCTCAAAGAGAGGCCGAAGGCAACCGGTTCGAAGACTTTTGAACACATTGTACCACACTTCGCGTTACCCCCGGCGCCTCGACGCGCTATGCCCGTGCGCTTTCCGGAGCGCCGGACCGAGGCTCAGGTGGCCGCCGGAGCCGCCCCTGAGCGCGCACACGACCTCCGCGACGATGGCGAGCGCGATCTCCTCCGGCGTCTCCGCACCGATGTCAAGGCCGATCGGGGAGTGGATGCGGTCGACGAACTCTTCCGGATACCCCTCCGCCCGGAGCCTTCCGAGCACGGTAAGCGCCCTGCGCCGGCTGCCGATCACGCCTACGTAGGCGGGGCGCGCCCCGGCGATCGCCCGCAGCACGTCGAGGTCGTGAAGGTGCCCCCTCGTGACGACGACCACGGACGTACGCTCGTCGACGGGTATCTTCCTCATCCCGCCCGCGAAGTCGTCGCAGAGTACCCGGTCGGCCCTGGGGAAGCGATCGGGCCGGGCGTACTCGGGCCGGTCGTCCAAGACTGTGACCGCAAAGCCGGCGATCGCCGCAATCTCGTGAACCGGAACGGCGATGTGCCCGCCCCCGGCGATCACGAGCCGGGGCCGGGGCAAGAACGCCTCTACGCTGAACGTGACGCCGGGCGCGCGCTCGCTCTTCTCGAGAGTGACGCGGCGCTCCGCCGTCCGCCTATTTGCGCGATCCCGAAGCTGGCCGGGGCTTTTCCCCGTCTCACGGAAGCGGCGATGCGCAAGCTCGGCCGCCGCTCCCTCCCACTCAGCGGGGAGTGTCGAGGCGATCTGCACGAGGCCTCCGCCGGACGCCTCGAAAAGCGCCTTCACCCCAAGGCGCGACGGGTCCGGGGCCTCGACCGCCGTGACCAGGAACGCCGCGGCGCCCCGGCGCAGCGCCTCCGCCAGTTTCGCGTAGACACCGCCAGCATTCACGCCCGACACCGCCCTTGCGCCGCCCGCGCCGCTACGAAAGCGCCGACTCGATCGCCTCGACGATCTCCGGGACGAGGTCGTTCCACGACGCGCTCTCCTTCTTCGTAACCGTGACGAAGTTGTTGAGCATGAAGACACCGGCCACGCCGTCCAACTCGAACAGCGCCCGAGCGAGGGGCGAGCACGCCGCCTGCTCTTTCGACGCGTATGACTCGCTCTTCCCCGCCGCCACCGGGACACTCACATTGAACTTCATTGCGTTCGGATTGGGAGTGGGCTGTGGATCCACGTACACCTGCGCCACTCGTGTCACCTCGCTCCGTACGTCGAAAATCGGCCCGCTACCTGTCCGACGGGCCCTGCGTGACCGGCAGCCCGGACGGACCGCCCACGATGCGCCCTCCCGACGCCACCAGCCGACCGCGCACGAACGTCGCCACCGGCAAGCCGTAACCTGTGCGGCCCCAGAAGGCCGTATTCTTGCTCCTGCTCGCCCACCAGCCCTCGTCCACCCTCCAGGAGGCCCGGGGATCCACGACGGCAATGTCGGCATCCGCTCCGGGCTCAAGGCTTCCCTTTCGGGGGTAAAGCCCGTACGCCCTGGCGGGGTTTGCGCTCGTCCAGCGGACGACGTCCTCGGGACGACAAAGGCCGCGCACGGCGGCGTCCACCATGAGGGGGAGGAGCGTCTGCACCCCGCCCATGCCGAACGCGCCCTCCCAGACGGCGGCGCCGTCCTCGGCCGCGCCCCGCAGGTGCGGCGCGTGATCCGTGGCGATCACGTCGATCGCCCCGCGCTCGAGCCCTTGCCAGAGCGCCGCTTGGTCGTGCCGCGAGCGGATCGGCGGGAGGACCTTCATGAGCGCCCCGTGCACCTCGAAGTCGTCTTGAGAGAGGAATAAATACTGTGGACACGTCTCCGCCGTCACCCGAGCGCCCCAGCCCTTCGCCGTCTCGATCTCCCGCACGGCCTCGCACAGGGCGACATGCGCGATGTGAACCCGGGCGCCGGTTTCGAGTGCGAGCCGCAGCGCGCCCGCCGTTGCGAGTATCTCCCCGAAGCGCGGGCGCACCTCGAGCAGGGACGTGTACGCCCGGGGATCGAGCACTGCCTTGAGGGAGGCCGCCTCTTCGATCACTTCGCGGTCCTCGCAGTGGAACGTAAAAACCGCCTTGCCCGCTAGCTCCCGGCACATGGCGTAGAGCTTCCCCCAGCCGGGCGAGCGGATGTCGCCCGTCGTCGGCCCTAGAAACACCTTGACGCCGATCGCCCCTGCGTCGACGGCGCCGGCAACCCGATCGAGGAGCGGGCCGCCCTCGTCCCCGCCGGTTGCCGCAGCGAACAAGCCGTAGTCGACGTAGGAGCGACCTGCGATCGCCTCGAACTTCTCCCGGAGCCTTTTCCCATCCGAGACGGGCGGCAGCGTGTTAGGCATGTCGAAGACTGTGGTGACGCCGCCCAGGGCCGCGCTCATCGAACCCGACGCGAAGTCTTCTTTCTCGGTCAGCCCCGGCTCCCGGAAGTGAACGTGGGCGTCGATCGCGCCGGGAAGCACCCACTTCCCTGCCGCATCGAACCGCTCGACTCCCGTAGGCAAAGCGTCCTGCGGGCCGGGCAGCGGTGCGGAGTCGCCCGGAGCCGCGCTTCGGCCCCGCCGTTCGACGAGCCGGAGCACACGCCCGTCGCCGCTTATGAACACGTCCGCCTCGAGGGGGCCGTGCTCCGTCCAAACTTGTCCATTCACGATCGCCAGTTTCGCGTCCATGTGTGCTTACCTTTCATGCGGGCGTGGAAGGCTCTTTGATCGCACGCTGGCGGGCCGCCCGGGAAGTGTCGCGCTCGGGGTCGAGCTCGATCCGGTCCGTCGAAAGCAGCGCCGCCACGCCCTCGCCCCTCGCCCTGGCCGCCCGGCAGTAGCTGCACTTTTCCGGGTCGTGCGTGTCGCCGTGCGCCGGCTCGGGATACACGGCAATCTTGCCCTCGTAGTTGCGGAGCACGATCTTTCCGGGCGACTGTGAAATCACGTAGTTCGGCCCCACCGGGATCTTGCCGCCGCCGCCCGGAGCGTCGACGACGAACGTCGGCACGGCGTAGCCCGACGTGTGGCCGCGCAAGTGCTCGATGATCTCGATTCCCTTCGAAACCGGAGTGCGGAAGTGTTCGAGCCCCTCGGACAGGTCGCACTGGTAGATGTAGTACGGCCGCACGCGCGCCCGCACGAGCCGGCGCACGAGTTCCTTTTGGATGTGCGGGCAGTCGTTTACGCCGCGCAGGAGTACGGTCTGGTTGCCGAGGGGCACCCCGGCGTCCACGAGGCGGGCGCAGGCCTCAACGGCCTCCGGCGTCAGCTCGAGCGGGTGGTTGAAGTGCGTGTTCACCCAAATCGGATGGTACTTGCGCACCATCCGGCAAAACTCCTCCGTCACGCGAAACGGGTTGGTCACGGGCACCCGCGTGCCGAACCGGATGATTTCGACGTGCTCGATCTTGCGCAAGTTGGAGATGATGTACTCAAGGCGCGAGTCGGCGAGCGACAGCGGGTCGCCGCCCGAAATCAACACATCGCGGATCTCGGGCGTGCCCCGGATGTAGTCGATCGCCCGGTCGATCGCAGGCGTGGGGATGCCCCCCTCCTTCGAGCCGACCAGCCGCCGGCGCGTGCAGTGCCTGCAGTACATCGGGCACATCTCGGTCACGATGAAGAGGACCCGGTCGGGATACCGGTGGGTGAGGTACGGCACCGGCGAGTCGACGTCCTCATGGAGCGGATCGTGCATGTCGTGCCCGGAGATGAGCGCCTCGTCGTCGAGGGGAAGGCCCTGCCGGCGGATGGGGCACGACGGGTCGTCCGGATCCATGAGCGAGGCGTAATACGGGCTGATCCCGAGGGGAAAGCCTCTTTTTGCGTATTCGAGGCCCTCCTCCTCCTCGGGGGTCAGGTTGATCACCTGGCGGAGCTGATCCACGTCGCGGATGCGGTTACGCACCTGCCACTTCCAGTCGCGCCACTGCTCTTCCGTCACGTCTTTCCAAAGAGGAATCTCTCGGTAATGCCTCAAACCCGCCAACTCCTTTTCCCGGGCCACGAGCGCCGCGGGCCGACTAGCCGCGCACAGCGACGGGTGCCATAATCGCCTCGGACATGCCGTGGATCACTTTCTTTTCGAGAGAGACCGCCGTCGCGAGGATCCCCCCCAGGCGGGTTTCGCCGCCCTCAACGAAGAAGTAGGGACATAGCCGCACGCGGGCGTTCATCGTCTTCGTCTCGCCGTCGTCGAAGTCGTAGTACGCGATGCGGAACTGCCTGCCCTTGTGAAACCGCTGGAGCACATGGGGCGTCCGCTCGAACAGGGCGAGCGCCCGGTCGATGCCGTTCGCCCACTCCTCCGCCGAGACGTCGTGGCCGATCAAGACGCCGCGGCTCCCCCAGGCTTCCGGGCTGAAGCCGGAGGCCTTTAGCACAAGCTCCCGCTCTTTTTGGGTCGCGCCCTTAAGCTGCGCCCAATCGGAGACAGGACGCCCGCCGATCTCGAGGTCGGGGATCACGGCGTGCGGGGGAATGGGCCTTGCGTCCACTACCCACGTCTTCGGGAACACCCGGCGGCACACCGCGTACGAAGCTTCCCCGAGGTGTTCGCGCCAAAAGTCCCGCAAGGCGCCGTGATGCAACAGGGCGAACAGGAGCTTCTCCTCCAGGTTCGACTTGATCGGCGGCGTCGCGCGCACGAGCTCCTTGCGGATCGCATAGAGGATAAGGTCGATTTTGGGGATGTTCTTGAGGTCGAAGAGTTCGAAAAACCTGTAGAGGACGTCGATGCGCTCTCCCCGCTCGGGATCGTCCTCGCGGTCCACAAAGAGTCCCGCCTCACCAAACGCGATCTCGCGCGGGTGCAGCGCAGTCGCGCGGCGCCCCGCGGACCTGAGGCGCCTTGCAAGCCACTCCATCTCGCCCCGGTAGGCGTCCGACTCGTCGCTCACGGCGATGGCGACGAGCGGGTCCTCCTTTCCGGAAAGCGACGACACGGCGCGCCAGAACCCGCCCGGGATCCCGTCTTCCCCGCCGACGAGCTCGAAACCGAGGCGCGCATACTGCTCCGTAAGCGCCGCGAGCAGCCCGAATCCCCCCGGGACGGAGTCGAGTTCGGAGATGATCAGGCCGTCCTCGGTCGGGATGATGTCCGGGCGGATGATGACGGGCAGATCGGATCGGAAGCGCTTCATCCGCTGGTAGTCGATGACGGTCTCGGTCTTGCCCCGCTCCAGGTAGTCCCGGACCCAATCGGGCTGGCTCCCCCGGACGCTCTGGAGGTAGAGGCGGCTTGCCGCCTGGTAAAAGGCGAGAAGATGAGGGCCGAGCGCTTCAATCTCCCGCAAGAGGCCGGGATCGATCCAAAACGGCTCGGGGGAGATGCGGAACGGCGTGTTCTGCTCGCCGCGGCTTTCCACCATGCCCCGGTGCAGGTCGGCGCCGGCCAGGCCCTCGTTGATCGCCTGCGCCCGTTCACGGGCGCCCTTCGCTGTTAAATTCGCTTCGACTTGACAGTCAGACACACCGTCGCCTCCAGTACCCGCGTCTTTCGTTCGTCGCGCTGTGTCGTTCGTTCAGCTGTACACGCCCGCGCCTAGACGGTCGATCGCGACGCCCCTGCCGAGCATCCCTCGCGCCTGGTGTTCGCACAAGGACCGGTAGAGGCCGCCCGCCCGCAGGAGCTCCTCGTGGGTGCCGATCTCGACGATCCGCCCGCCTTCGATGCAGGCGATGCGGTCCGCGTTCTTGATCGTGCTCAGGCGGTGGGCGATCACAAAGGTCGTTTTATCCTTCATCAGCCTGTCGAGCGCCTCTTGGATCCGCATCTCCGTCACCGTGTCGACCGACGACGTCGCCTCGTCAAGAATGAGGATCCGCGCGTTCTTCAAGATCGCCCTGGCGATCGAAATCCGCTGCTTCTGACCGACGGAGAGCTTCACGCCGCGCTCGCCCACCACTGAATCGTAGCCGTGCGGCAGCCGCTCGATGAACTCGTGGGCGTCGGCGAGACGAGCCGCCTCGATGAGCTCTTCCTCGGTCGCGTCCGGCCTTCCGAACAAGATGTTCTCGCGCACGGTCCCGTTGAAGAGGAAGGGCTCCTGGGAGACGACGGCGATTTGGGATCTGAGATCGCGGATGGAAAGCTCCCGCACGTCGATGCCGTCGATCGTCACGCGCCCGTTCGTCACGTCGTAAAAGCGCGGGACGAGCGAGACGAGCGTCGTCTTACCGGCGCCGGTCGGCCCCACCAGGGCGATCGTCTCACCCGGTTCGACCACGAGATCGATCCCGTGCAGCACCATCCGCCCCGGCCCGTACGCGAAGTCGACGCCCTCGAACGCCACCCTGCCCTGCACGGGCCGCGGCAGCCTCTTGGGGGTTTTCGCCTCCCGGATCTCGGGATCGGTGTTCATGATCTCAAAGACGCGCTCCGAGGCCGCCAGGGCGTCCTGCCACAGGTTGTTGAGCGCATGCAGCCGCCCCACGGGCTCATAAAACAGGTTCAGGTACATGATGAACGCGATCACGTCGCCGACGGTGGCCGTCCCCCGCATCACGAGGGCGCCGCCTGCGCCGAGCACGAAGAGTGTGCCGAGCGAACCGAGGAAGTTCATCCCCGGAGAGAACGCCGCCCAGGTGAACATCACACGGAGCTGCTCCTTGCGGTATTCGTCGGCTCTTGCCCGGAAGCGAGCGGCCTCGTCCTCTTCCCGGTTGAAGATTTTGATCTGCATGAGCCCCGAAAGGGCGTCGTGCAGCGCCGCGCTCATTGCGCCTGCCTTCTCGCGCACGCTCTTGTACAGCCTCCGCATGCGCCTCGTGTACCAGAGCGCCCCCCAAAACAGGAACGGGATCGGGATGAGCGCCACGACCGCCAGCAAGGGATTGATGTAAAACAGGAACCCGGCGACGCCCGCCAGGGTGAGCAGGGCCACGATCGCCTGCTCGGTGCCGTCGAGCAGCACCCGCTCCACGTGGTTCACATCGTCCACGACGCGCGACATGAGCTCGCCCGTCGACCGGTTCGCGTAAAACCCGAGGGAGAGCCGCTCCATCTTTTGAAACACTTCGTCCCTCATGTCGAGGATGACCTGTTGTTCGAGGCGGTTGTTGTAGCGGATCCGCAGCGAGTTGAAAAGATCCCGCACGAAAAACGCGGCGCCGATCAAAGCGACGTACACCAAAAGTTGCGAAAGGTCGCCAGATCCGAGCGCGTCGTCGACCACAGTGCGCACGAGGTACGGGGGCGCGAGCGCGGTGAGCGTGGAAAGGATGGCGCACAGCAGCGTGAGCGCCACAAGCCCGCGATAGGGAGCAAAATACTTGAGGACGCGTCGGAGCGGGCCCATCTCGGCCTACACGGCCTCCCGGTCCAGCGCTTCGAGGAGGCGCCCCAGGTCGATGCCGTACTTGGCGAGCTCCGCTCCGTTCAGGCTGCAGTAGATGGATTGGCCGTCCTTCTCCCCGTTGACGAGCCCTGTGTCACGCAAGACTTTCAGGTGGTGGGAGAGCGTCGGCTGGGAGATTCCCAGGCGCTTGGCCAAGTCGCAAACGCAGTATGTGCGGGTCGAGAGCGCGTGCAGGATGCGCAGGCGGCTCTCGTCGCCCAGCGCTTTGAAGAGCCTGGCCAATTCGGTCACCGACATCAATCCTTCGGGATATGTACATACACTTATATATACATAGATCGATATACTGTCAAGGATGCCCGGATTTTCGCCGAATCCGCCGGGAGGAGGCCCAACGCCCGCTCGCTAATACTATCGTCAAAGCGCCCGCGATAGAAGTGGTCCGGGCGCGACATCTCCGGGAACGGGGCGGAACCTTTGGAAGTCATCAAGATCACGCCTAGAGGGTACTGCTACGGGGTCGTCGACGCGATACAACTTGCGAAAAGAGTCGCCAAAGATCCGGCGTACCCCCGTCCCGTCTACATCCTGGGGATGATCGTGCACAACCGCCACGTCGTTCAAAGCCTGACCGACGAGTACGGCATCATCACGCTCGACGGCGACGACCGCCTGAAGCTCCTCGATCGGATCGAGTCGGGTACGGTCATCTTCACGGCGCACGGGGTCTCCCCCGCCGTCAAACAGGCGGCTCAAGCCAAGGGCCTCGTATGTGTCGACGCCACCTGTCCCGACGTGACCGTCACCCACGAGCTGATCAAGAAATTCGCGGCGAACGGCTTTCACATTATCTATATCGGTAAGCGCGGCCACCCCGAACCGGAGGGCGCCATGGGCGAAGCGCCGGGCAGGGTGCACCTCGTCGAAACGAAAGAGGACGTCGAGGTGCTCGACCTTCCCGAGGGCCCCATAGCCGTGACGACGCAGACGACACTCAGCCAGTGGGATACGGCGGAGCTGATCAAGTTCATCAAGCAGCGCTACCCGAATGCGATCGTCCACAACGACATTTGCTTCGCCACTCAGTCGCGCCAGGAGGCGGCGGCCACGCAGAGCGCCGAGGCGGACGTCGTGTTCGTCGTCGGCGACCAAAGGAGCAACAACTCGAACCGCCTCGTCCAAGTCGTGCGCGAGATGGCGGGAAAGCCCGCCTACCTCATCGACACAGTCGACGACATCAAGCTCGAGTGGCTGCGCGGCGCGAAAAAGGTCGCCGTGACCGCCGGCTCGTCGACGCCGACGCATCTTACGCGCGCCGTCATCCAGTACCTCGAAAGCCTCGACCCGATTCCCTGACCGGCGCATCGAACGCCTTTGCCGTCTCCCAGACCTTCTGCATCGCTCGCGGGAGCGCCAGGGCCTCGAGCTCGGCAGCGGACACCCACCGCGCGTCGCTGGCCGCGCGCTCGGCCGCGCCGCTCGCCCGTGTTGCGGCCGCAAGCTCCACCCGCAGCACCTCCATGCGCCACTCAAGGTGCGAGAACCGGTGAACCACGGCGCCGGCCCGCTCTACGTACCGCACGTCGACGGCGCCCGCACCGGCGGCGTGGAGCGCGGCTCGCACGAAATCTTTCTCGTCCTCCCCTTCGGGAACGGAAGCGGCGCGCGGGAATTCCCACAGCCCGGCCAAGAGCCCGTCCTCCGGCCGGCGCACAAGCAGGGTCGCCTGTCCGAGGCGCGCTACGATCACGGTAAACCGGTCCTCCCGCACCGTCGCGCGCCTTGCAGGGACGGGGAGCTCCTCCGCCCTCCCCGACGCGCGGGCCGCGCAGTGCGCGGCGATCGGGCATGCGGCGCAAACGGGCCGCCGTACGGAGCAGACCGTCGCTCCGAGCTCCATGAGCGCCTGGTTGAAGTCGCCCGGCCGCTCCACCGGGATCACCTGCGACAGCCCGCTGAAAATGCGCCTTTTGAGGCGCACCGAATCGGCCGGCTCTTCGTCCGCGAGCAGCCGCGCGCCGACCCGGATCACATTCCCGTCGACCACCGGGTACGGCTTGCCGTAGGCGATGCTCAGCACCGCCGCCGCGGTGTACGCGCCGATCCCGGGAAGGCCAATCATCTCCTCCCACGTGTCCGGAACCCTGCCGCCGAACCGCTCGACGACGGCTTGCGCCGCGGCGTGGAGGTTGCGGGCCCGGCGGTAGTACCCAAGTCCCTTCCACACTTCGAGCACCTCGTCGACCGGAGCGCGGGCGAGCGCGCTTACGCTAGGAAACCGGCGGACGAAAGCCTCGTAGTAGGGTAACACCGTCTTTACCTGCGTCTGCTGCAGCATAATCTCGGAGACGAGGATCTTGTACGGGTCGCGGGTCCGGCGCCACGGCAGGTCCCGGGCGTGCTCGTCGTACCAGGCGAGCAGCCGTTCGGCGATTGCCGGATGGAACGGGGCGGCCGTCCCGCCCGCTCCGGGAGCGCCCGCGTCGCGGAGTGGAGCCAACGGCTCGTTCACCTCGCAAGGAACGGGTTGTGAATCTTCTCCGCCGCCACCGTCGTAGCCGGTCCGTGGCCGGGAAGGAGCACCGTCTCGTCCGGGAGCTCGAGGATCCGCCTTGCCGACTTCAAGAGCTCCCCGTAGAAACGGGGGCCCTGGTACGCGCCCCCCAGCGAGCCTGCGAACAGGGTGTCGCCGACCGCGGCCACGCCGCCCGCCGCGAACGAGACACTTTGGGGCGTGTGGCCGGGACACGGGATCACCCGCACCCGCACGCCCCGGACCTCGACGCTCTCGAGCCCGGTGACATCGACCAGTCCCTCGCCCGTCCATTCCCCGCGCGCGGCGAACACAGGGACCGGAAACCGCTCCCGCAGCCCCTTTAGCCCCGCCACGTGGTCGCTGTGGCCGTGGGTGACCAGGATGGCGTCGAGGGTCCACCCGCGCGATTCAAGCGCCTCGACGATCTCGCTCGCGCTGCCGCCCGGGTCGACGAAGAGCGTCACCCCGGAATCCACCCAGCGGATGGCGTAACCCTTCGAATCCATTCCCGGGAAAATGAACGAGAGAAGCTCAAGTCCGAAAGGCGCCCGCATTCTTCTGGGCGAGTAACTCCCGGAGGCCACTCCCCAAAGCGCGTCCCTTCCGAGCCCGAGGCGCCCGGCGAGAGTGTCCGACTCCTCTCTGCTCGGCGTTCGCTCGTACGCTTCGAAGGCCACGAGCGTCTCGCGTTCGATTCCGGTCGACTGCGCCAGTTGGTCGAGGCTGATCCCGAGCCCCGTGCGCGCTTTGCGGACGATGTCTCCGAATTCATCTTCCAGGAATGACATGTAGGGCACCTCCTCCACACAAGTTCGTGACCTAAAGGCGTGCAACCTCTCTGCGACACACTTGCGACTGGAGCGGCGCGCTGCCGGGCCGCTCCTTCGGCGGCGCTCTTCGGAAGGCGCGCAGGGTGCGTGCGGGAGGCTTTCCCGCACACTGCGTGGAAAGTATTTGCGGATAGAAAGGTGCGTGCCGCATGGGGCATGAAAGCGTCTGGAACAAGGGGGGCGCCCTCGCGGGCGAGCTGGACCGCGCCTTTGAGACTTGCGCCCGCCTGGCGATGGAACACTACGAAAACTTCACCGTCGGGAGCCTCCTTTTCCCGAAGCGGCTCCGCCGCCACTTGTGGTCGGTGTACGCCTACTGCCGGACCACGGACGACCTGGGCGACGAAGCCCCTGGCGACAGGCTGCGCCTCCTCGACGCCTGGGAGGAGGAGCTCCACGCCTGCTTCGCCGGGCGGCCGCGGCACCCCGTCATGAAGGCGCTGCACGAGACCATCGAGGTATTCGGCCTTTCCAAGGAGCCTTTCCTCCGCCTGATCGAAGCGAACCGCATCGACCAGACGAAGCGCACCTACCACTCCTTCGCTGAGTTGCTGCACTACTGCACGCTGTCGGCGAACCCGGTAGGGCGCATCGTCCTCCGCCTCGCCGGCTGCAGCGACCCAAAGGCCGCGGAGCTGTCGGACGCCGTCTGCACCGGGTTGCAGCTTGCAAACTTCTGGCAGGACGTCGCCCGCGACCTTGCCGCCGGGCGGATCTACATCCCCCTCGAGGACATGGAGCGGTTCGACTACTCCCCCGCCGACTTGGAACGCCGTGTGTGCGACAGCCGGTTCAAGAGCCTGATGCGTTTCGAAGTCGTCCGGACGCGCGAATTCCTCGACCGCGGCGAGGCGCTCATTCCCATGATGCTTGGAAGGTTCAGGATCGACGTCGCGCTGTTCGGGATGGGCGGCCGGGCGGTCTTGGACGCGATCGAACGGCGCGGTTTCGACGTGCTCACGAACCGCCCGTCCGTAAGCCGCGCCGCCAAGGCTAAGCTCTTCCTCAAGGCAGCTTGGATGTACGGCCCGTGGAGGCGGACCTAGCGTGGGAGGAGCATCGCCGGTCCCACGCGGCGCCCGGCCGGCCGCGGGCGAGAGCCCCGAGCGCGCCTATGATGCTTGCGTCCGCATCACCCGCGAGCGTGCGCGCAACTTTTACGTCGCGTTCGCCACCCTTCCCCGGCCGGCGCGCCGCGCGATTTGCGCCGTCTACGCCTATTGCCGCAGGCTCGACGACATCGCGGACGGCAATGCCCCGCGGGCGGAAAAGGAGCGCGCGCTCGACGAAGAGCGCGAGCGCCTCTCCGCTGCCCTCCGGGGGGAGGCGGAGGAGCCGGTCTACATCGCGCTCGCCGACGCGGTGAGCCGGTACGTGATCCCCGCGGTACACCTCGCCGAGGTGCTCGAAGGGGTGCGCGAAGACCTTTCCACCTTTCGCTACCGCACCTTCGCGGAGCTCGAACGGTACTGCTACCTCGTCGCCTCTTCCGTCGGGCTTGCGTGCCTTGCGATCTTCGGGCACCGCGGCGACCAGGCGCTCAAGGCCGCGATCGACCTCGGCCTTGCCATGCAGCTCACCAACATCCTGCGCGACGTCGGCGAGGACGCGGCGCGCGGGCGCATCTACCTGCCGCTCGAAGACCTGGCTGCGTTCGATGTGACCGAGGGGGAGATCGCCCGCGGGATGTACTCCGACCGCTTCAAGCGCCTCATGGCCTTTGAATGCGAACGCGCGAAGGCCTATTACGCGTCCGCCGCCTCACTCTTCGCACGCCTGCCGCGGCGGAGCCGGCCCTGTCCGATGGTGTTGATGGGGGTCTACCGCAGGCTTCTTGCGCGCATCGAGCAAAGCGGCTTCAACGTGTTCACTGCGCCAATCGGCCTGTCTCGGGCCGAAAAGGCCGCCACCGCCGCCTGGCACTGGGCGAGAGGGCTTCTATGGATTCCCCCGAGGTGATCGTCGTCGGCGGCGGTATCGCGGGGATCGCCGCCGCTCTCGAGGTCAACAAGGCTGGTCGCCGCGTCCTCCTGATCGAGCGCTCGCGCTTCCTCGGAGGGCGAGCGGGCTCAAGCTTCTTGGAGAGCGAGGGCGAACTCGACGCCGGCCACCACGTCTACCTTGGCTGCTGCACGAACCTGCGCCAACTTCTCGGCGAACTCGGCGTGGAGCGGCTCGCCCCCCTCGAGAAACGCCTCGACCTTGCGATCATCGATGCCGCGCTCGGGTCGAGAAGGCGAGCGCGCCTTCGCGCCGTCCCTTTGCCTTACCCGCTCTCGCTTGCCGGCGCGCTCTTGCGCTACGGGCACCTTTCCCCGCTCGACCGGCTGCGCGCGATCGGGACCGTCGCCCGGGCCGTGCGCGAGCGCCGTACTGCGGACCGGGCAGGCCGCCTCGAGCGTGCTACGTTCCTCCAATGGCTCGAGGAAAGCGGTGCGAGCAAGGAGGCGATCCGCTGCCTTTGGGAGCCGCTTGCAGTAGCCGCGCTGAACGCCCCCCCTGCCGCGGTGAGCGCCTCGGCGGGGGTGATGCTCCTTGCGGAAAGCCTCGCCGGGGGCGCGAAAGCCGCCTCGATCGGCCTTTTCCGCGCCCCGATGAGTCGCCTTTGGGAGCCCGCCGTCAGACTCCTCGAGCCCGCCGGCGGAGCGCTTCTCGGCCGGCCCGTGCGCCGGGTGATCATCGAGGACGGGCGTGCGAAGGGCGTAGCGCTCGACCTCGGAGAGGAGATCGCGGCCGGGGCCGTGATCGTCGCGACGTCCCACGTGCACGCCGTGAGGCTCCTTCCCGACGCTGCGGCCTCCCACCCGTTTTTTGCACGCCTGACCCGCCTTGCGACGCGGCCGATCGTAAACGTTCACCTGTGGTACGACCGGCCCGTCATGGATGAGGTCATGACCGGGGTGCTGGGCTCCCCGCTCCAGTGGATCTTCGACCTGTCGGCGCTGTACGAAAAGGCGCCCGGGGACAACCCCGGGCGCCTCGGTCGCCACTACTCGGTTTCCATCAGCGACGCACGCCGGGAGATGGAAATCCCGCAGGCCCAGCTCGTGGAGGAGATCGACCGGGAGGTGCGCCGGATTTTCCCGGCGGCCGGGCAGGCTCGCCTGGTGCGCGGCCTCGCCCGCAAAGTGCGTCACGCCACCTTCACCTGCGAGCCCGGCTCGGCGATCCTCCGCCCGACGAACGAAACGCCCGTGCCGGGCCTTTTCCTCGCCGGGGATTACACCGACACCGGCTGGCCCGCCACGATGGAGAGCGCCGTAATCGGCGGCAAGACCGCCGCTCGCCTTGCACTCGGCTACCTCAGCCGCCGCTGAGCGCCGGGGCGAGGATCACCTCGGAGTCACTTTCAACCTCGGCGAAGAGGCCTGCGCCCGCCCGCACTTCGACGCCGTCGACGAAGACGGCGAGGTGGTGGTGGAGCGAGCCGTCCTCGTCGAGGATCAAGGGGCGCAGATCGGGGTGCCGGCGGCAGAGGTTTTCGATCACCTGCTTGAGCCTGCTCCCCTCGACCTCCACGACGGCCTGGCCGCCCGCCGCGGCGCGCATTGCACCCGGGATCACCACCCGCGCCATCTGCGCGATCAGCCCGCCTTTCCGTGCGCGACCTCGCCGCCCTCCGCGGCCGCCTTCGCGGCGACTGCCCTCCATACCCGCTCGGGCGACATCGGCAACTCCGTCATCCTGACGCCCACCGCCCGGTAGATCGCGTTCGCAAGCGCCGCGGGCGGCGGCACGATGCTTGCTTCGCCCACGCCGCGCACGCCGTAGGGCCCGTCGGACGCCGGCACCTCGATGAGGACCGTGTCGATCATCGGCACGTCGAGGGCGGTCGGCATCCGGTAATCGAGGAAGCTCGGGTTGAGCATGTGGCCGTCTCGGAAGACGTACTCCTCCGAGAGGCCCCACCCGATCCCCTGGACCGCCCCGCCCTGGAGCTGCCCTTCGGCGTAGGAGGGATGGATGGCCTTGCCGACGTCCTGAAACTGCGTCCACCGCTTGATCTGGACCTTGCCTGTCTCGGGGTCGACCGCGACGTCGACCAGGCTGGCGGAGAACGAAGGCGCCCTGCCCAACCGGCCCGAGACGCCGACCGACTCGAACGGGCCGCCCGTCTTGTTCAGCTTCGCGATCACTTCTTTGGTCCGGATCTCCTTACCGCCGGCCCGGAACACTCCGTCCGAAAACTCGACGCTGCCCTCGTCCACCTCGAGCAGGACCGCGGCCCGCGCCTTCAGCTTTTGAATCGCGTCCTGGCAGGCGCGGTAGACGGCGACGCCCGTCGAGTACGTGACGCGGCTGCCGCCGGTGCCGTCATTGTAGCCGAGCGTGTCGGTGTCGGCCACGAACGGGCGGACGTCCTCCACGTCGATTCCGAGTTCCTCGGCGACGATCATCGCCATCGACGCCCGGGAGCCGCCGATGTCGGTCGACCCCTCGATCAGGTTGACGGTGCCGTCGCCGTTGAAGCTGAGGTGTACGGTGGACGTGCCGCCGCCGTTCGGCCAAAAGCCGCAAGCGACGCCGCGCCCCACGTGCTGCCCCTCCAGCGGCGCGCTGTAGTGGGGGTGGCTCTTTACGGCCTCCAGTACCTGCTTGAACCCGATCGAGTTGTACTGCACTTCGTTGATCATGCGGTCGCCGGGCTCGACGGCGTTCTTCATCCTAAAGTCGATCGGGTCCATGCCGAGCCGCTCGGCGAGCTCGTCGATGACGGTCTCGACGGCCATCCCGACCGGTGTCCCACCGGGCGCCCGGTATGCTTTCACCCGGGGGTGGTTGGTGACGACGTCGTACCCGTCGATCTTGAAGTTAGGAATCTTGTAGGGCGAAAAGCCGATGACGCACGCGGAGCCGACCGGCGATCCCGGGAAGGCGCCTGCATCGTAGGCGAGAAACGCCTTGGCGGCGACGAGCGTGCCGTCCTTTTTCGCGCCCATCTTGACCCGGATGATCGCGGCCGAGCCGGGCCCGGTGGCCTGGAACACCTCGGACCGCTTCATGGTCGCTTTGACGGGTCGCCCCGTCTTGCGGGACAAGACAGCGGCGACGGGCGCCACGTACGGCGTGAACTTGCCGCCGAAGCCGCCCCCGATCTCCATCGGGATCACGCGTATGCGCCCGACGGGAACCTGAAAGATAGTGGCCATTTGGCTCCGGATCTGCCAGGCACCTTGGGTGCTCGTCCAAACCGTCATGCGGCCGTCCGGGTGCGCCCAGACCGTAGCGCTTTGGGGCTCGATGTACCCCTGGTGCACCATCCGCGTGCGGAACTCCCGCTCGACGATCACGTCGGCCTCGGCGAAGCCCGCCTCCACGTCGCCGCCTTCGTAGGAGACGTGCGAAGCGATGTTCGAGGGGCGGGAGCCGCTCCCGCTCAAGCTCACCGTATACATGTCGCCGTGGATGAGCGGCGCGTCCTCCCTCATCGCCGCTTCGATGTCGTCGACGACGGGAAGGGGCTCGTACTCGACCTCGATCAGTTTGAGCGCCTCTTCGGCCTCCGCAAAACTCGCGCAAGCGACCGCAGCCACCGCCTGCCCCTTGTACACCACCTTGCCCGCCGCCATAGCCAGGGCGGTCATGTGGCGGGCGTCGATCGACTCTTCGCCCGTGTCTATCTTGGCACTGGAACTGATGTGCGGGAAGTCTTCGCCCGTGCAGACCGCAAGGACCGACGGGTGCGCGAGCGCCTTGCTCACGTCGATCTTCTTGATGATCGCGTGGGGATGCGGGCTCCTCAAGATCTTCGCATAGAGCATGCCGGGCAGGATCACGTCGGCCGCGTACTGGTCCCTGCCCGTCACCTTGCCGTACCCGTCCGGCCGGATGGGCCGCGTGCCGATCACGCGGTACTCCGTCTTGGCCATCACGCGCTCACCTCTTCCTCCGCCCGGGCCGCGCGCATACGCTCCGCCGCCTTCATCACGGCCCGGACGATCTTGTCGTAGCCCGTGCAGCGGCAAAGGTTCCCGGCGAGGTGATGGCGCACCTCGTCCTCGGTCGGCTCCGGGATTTTGCCAAGCAAGGCCTTCGAGGCCATGAGGAATCCCGGCGTGCAGAACCCGCACTGCAGCGCGGCCTCCTCCAAAAACGCCTGCTGCAGCGGGTGCAGCGCCGTCCCGCTCGCCAGGCCCTCGATCGTCTGGATCTCTTGCCCGTCGGCCTGGACGGCCAGAATCAAGCAGGAGTTTACGGGCCTGCCGTTCATGATGATCGTGCAGGCGCCGCAGTTGCCGTTGCTGCAACCTTCTTTGGTGCCGGTGAGCCTAAGCTCCTCGCGGAGCACCTCAAGCAGCGTCTGCCTGGGCTCGGCCAAGAACTCGAGCTCGATCCCGTTCACCTTCGCCTGGACTTTCATCTTACCAGCCAACGGCGGCGCCCCCTTTGAGGTGTTGAATCGAGGCCCCCGCCCGCTCGAGGGCGACGAGCAACGTGCGCCTCACGAGGACCGACACGAGATGGCGGCGGTATTCGGCACTGCCCCGGACGTCGCTGATCGGCCGGCACGCCGCCGCCGCCCGCGACGCAGCCTCGAAGATCGACTCGGCGCCCGGCGCCTTGCCGACCAGAGCCTCCTCGGCGCCGTGGACCCGGAGCGGGGTCGGCGCCACGGCCGAGAGCGCGATGCGGGCGTGTGTGATGATGTTGGACTCGGGGTCGACGCGCACGAGCGCCCCGGCTCCTGCGACCGCGATGTCCATCTCGTTGCGCGGAATAAACCGCCGGTAGCAGCCACCCTCGTGCGCTCCGGGCGGACCGAGCTCCAAGGCGGCCAGAATTTCCCCCTGGCCGAGCACCGTTTGCCCCGGCCCCGTGCAGAACTGCTCGACCGGGACGCGCCTTGTGCCCGAGGGCCCCGCGATCACCGCCTCGGCCCCAAGGCAGATCAAGGCCGGTACCGAATCCGCCGACGGCGCCGCATTGCACAGGTTGCCGCCGACGCTCGCCCTGCTTTGGATCTGGACCGAGCCGATGATCGACGTCCCGTCGACCAGGATGGGAAAGTGCCTGCGCACCCACGGGTGGCTGTAGACATCGGCGCACGGGGCCGCGGCCCCCAGCCTCAACCGGCCCTGTGCGTCAACTTCGACGCTGCGCAAATCCGCGATGCGGCCCAAGTCGACCAGCCGGTCCACACTGCGGCGGCCCTCGACCAACTGCACCACGAGGTCCGTGCCGCCGGCGATCGGCCTTGCCGGACCGCGGCTCGAAACAAGCGCCTCGACCGCCTCGTCGATCGTGCGGGCGGCCACATACTCGAAATTTCGCATCACGATGCCCCCTAAGACGGAGGTAACTTAACCTAAGCATTCTATACCGGGGGGCGTCATCCTCGTATGTAGCGCACGCGGAGTGCGGAGTATGGAGGGAGTGCGGACGTGCGGGTTAAAGGGCGCGCTCACACGCAAAAAGGCCCGCCCCGCGGGCGGGCCCTCCAGGCAAACACCACGCAAACGCGCTACGGGAGCCACGAAAGGGGGTCGATCGGCTGCCCGTCGACTCGGATTTCGAAGTGAACGTGCGGGCCCGTCGACCGTCCCGTCGAGCCCACCCGGGCGATCGGATCGCCGGCGCGCACGTACTGGCCGGGCTTTACGAGGAGCTGGGAGTTGTGGCCGTAGCGCGTTTCGACTCCCGACCCGTGGTCGATCTTGACGAGCATTCCGTAGGTACCCGCCCAGTCGGCGTACGTCACCCACCCGGGCGCCACGGCCTGCACGATCGTCCCGTGGCTTGCCGCGATGTCAAGGCCTTCGTGCATCGCACCGTTTCGCATCCCGAAGCGGGAGCTGATGCTCCCCTTGACGGGCCACTGGTCGAGCCGCCGCCTTGCGGCGAGCGGGCGCGCGAGGCCGAGCGCGGGGACGGCGCTCCCGCCCACCGGC
>NICF_comb_assmDRAFT_10001432_pt1 | contig 18915 bp, 15 predicted proteins | sample NewIslPassag4_SG_FD_11279 | JGI IMG/M metagenome (IMG submission 11279) | reverse complement strand
GGGCGGTCACGCTGCGGGAAGTGTCCCGCCGCTACGGCGTGTCGGCCCGGACGGTCGGCCGGCACGCGCGGGCGATCGACCGGACGTGCGGACTGAAGGAAAAGATGCGGCGCCTGGACCGGCTGGAAGACCCGTTCCGGCACCGGGCGCCGGCGGACCAGGGACCGGCGGATGAAGCGCCGGATTCCGCCGCTCCATATCAGCTTCGGGAGGAATGAACGGATGGAGCAAGTCATCATCGTCGGCACCGGACCGGCGGGTCTCACGGCGGCCATCTATCTGGCCCGCGCCAACCTGAATCCGCTGGTCATCGAAGGGCCGGAACCGGGGGGCCAGCTCACGACGACGACGGAAGTGGAGAACTTCCCCGGGTTTCCCGAGGGCATTCTCGGCCCTCAATTGATGGACAACATGCGCAAGCAGGCCGAGCGGTTCGGCGCCCGATTCATCCGCGGCTGGGTGAATGCCGTGCATCTTGAAAACCGGCCGTTCCGGCTGGAAGTGGAAGGCCGCGGGGAGCTTTCGGCCCGGGCGCTCATCATCGCCACGGGGGCGTCGGCCAAGCTGCTCGGCATCGAAAACGAGAAGGAAAGCATCGGCCGCGGCGTCAGCACCTGCGCCACCTGCGACGGCTTTTTCTTCCGGAACAAGAAAATCATCGTCGTCGGCGGCGGCGACTCGGCCATGGAAGAAGCGATCTTCCTGACGCGGTTTGCCAGCGAGGTGCGGGTCGTCCACCGGCGCGACGCGCTCCGGGCGTCCAAGATCATGCAGGAACGCGCGCGGGCCAACGAGAAAATCGTCTGGAGCATGAACCGGACGCCGCTTTCGGTCATCGCCGACGAAACCGGCGTGAAGGGGCTGAAAGTCCGGAACAACGAAACCGGCGAAGAGGAAGTGCTCGAGACGGACGGCATTTTCGTGGCCATCGGGCACAAGCCGAACACCGATTTTCTCCGGGGCCAGCTGGACATGGACGAACTCGGCTACCTGATCGTCAAGCCGGGCACGACGGAGACGAGCGTTCCCGGCGTGTTCGCCTGCGGCGACGTGCAGGACCGCCGCTACCGCCAGGCCATCACCGCCGCGGGCAGCGGCTGCATGGCGGCGCTGGACTGCGAGCGGTTCCTCGAGGAAGAGCATAATTGAGCGTGGGTTGGGGTGGAGCTTGGCCATGAACATTTACGTGGGCGTGGATCTCGGGGGCACCGCCATCAAGACGGGCCTCTGCGATGAAGAAGGGCGTCTCGTCGCATCGTCGGAAGGCCCGACGGAAACGGAACTCGGCACGGAACGGGTCATCGGCAACATCGTCGCGTACGTGCGCAAGCTGGTTCAGGAATCCCCCTACGAATGGGACCAGGTGGCGGGCATCGGCGCCGGCATCCCCGGATTCATGGACGCGGAGACCGGGTACGTCTACCATTCGGCGAACCTGCCGCTCGCGGGCGTGCCGCTCCGCAGCCTGCTGGAAGAGAAGCTGGGCAAGCCGGTGGCCATCGGCAACGACGCCAACGCGGCCGCCCTCGGCGAAGCGTGGAGCGGGGCGGCCAAAGGCGTTCCGGTCAGCGTCATGTACACCCTGGGCACCGGCGTCGGCGGCGGCATCGTCATCGACGGCAAGGTGCTGGTCGGCGCCACCGGCATGGCCGGCGAGCTCGGCCACATGACCGTGGTGCCGGATCTGGAGGCGATCCATTGCGGCTGCGGCAAGATGGGTTGCCTGGAGACGGTGTCGTCGGCCACCGGCATCGTCCGCATGGCCGAAGACGCCGTGAAGCGCGGCGACAAGACGATGCTGGCGGACCTGAAAAAAATCACCGCCAAGGACGTGTTCGACGCGGCGCGGGCCGGGGACGAGACGGCCCTTCGCATCATCCGGCGCGCCGCCCATTATCTGGCCAAATCGATGGCCGCCGTCGCCCTCGTCGTCAACCCGAACCGCTTCGTCATCGGCGGCGGCGTGTCCCGGGCCGGCGACCTGCTGCTCGATCCGGTGCGCGAGGAATTCCGGAAACTGGCGCAGGAGCGGGCGCAGGAAGGCGTCGACATCGTGGCCGCCGCCCTCGGCAACGACGCGGGCATGATCGGCGCCGCGGCGCTGTGCCGGATGCGCTGACGCGAGACCGGTTGAAGCGTGCGGCGGTCCGTCCGCGGCCGGCGGCGGCCGCGATCCGGCCGGCACGGCCGGCAGACGGATGCCGTCGCGGGCATGCGGATGCCGACGCGGGCATTAGGCGGTTGGAGGAACAAACGGATGCACGAATCGAACGGAATCGCCGAACTGGTGATCATCACGGGGATGTCCGGCGCGGGGAAAACGATCGCCGTCCAGAGCCTGGAGGATCTCGGCTTTTTTTGCGTCGACAACCTTCCCCCCGTCCTGATCCCGAAATTCGCCGAGCTGATTGAACAGTCGAGCGGGAAGATCGGCCGCGTGGCCCTCGTCATCGACCTGAGGGGACGGGAATTTTTCACCGCGCTGACGGAAGCGTTAAACTTTCTGAAAACCCGGCATACGGTAAGATACGAAATTTTGTTTCTCGACGCGAGGGACCAGGTGCTGGTCACCCGCTACAAGGAAAGCCGCAGACGCCACCCGCTGGCGCCGGAAGGGCCGCCGCTTGAAGGCATCCGCCTGGAGCGCCGGCTGCTGGAGGAGCTGAAGGGGCTGGCGACCCAGGTGATCGACACGAGCGACATGAAGCCGGCGAGGCTGAAAGCGCTCATCACCGAACGGTTCCAGATGCAAAGCGCGGGCGAACTGACGGTGAACATCCTGTCCTTCGGCTTCAAGTACGGCATTCCGATCGACGCGGACCTCGTGTTCGACGTCCGGTTTCTGCCCAACCCGCACTACATCGAACACCTCAGGCCGAAGACGGGGCTGGACGAGGACGTGTACGAATACGTCATGAAATGGGACGACACCCGCGTGTTTCTGGAAAAGCTGACGGACCTGCTCAAGTTTCTGATTCCCCATTATGCCCTGGAGGGCAAGAGCCAGGTCGTGATCGGCATCGGATGCACCGGCGGCAAGCACCGCTCCGTCGCCATCGCGGAATATCTGGGGAAGGAGCTCGCCGAGGTGGCGGGCAAAGTGCGGGTCAGCCACCGGGATGCGGAACGCGGCTGACCGTCCGGACGGATCGGGAGGAGAGAGCGCAAACGGGGTGAAACCATGGGGAAACGGGCGAACGGCCGCCTGCCCAAAGTGGTCGTCATCGGCGGCGGCACCGGACTGTCCACGATGCTGCGCGGGCTGAAGGAGAAGCCGATCGACATCACGGCGATCGTGACCGTGGCCGACGACGGCGGCAGTTCGGGCATTCTCCGCTCCGAGATGGACGTGCCGCCGCCGGGCGACATCCGCAACGTGATGATCGCGCTGGCCGACGAGGAGCAGCTGCTTTCCAAAGTGCTGCAACACCGCTTCAAAAGCGGCAACGGATTGGCCGGCCACAGCCTGGGCAACCTGATTCTCGTGGCGATGAAGGAGATTGCGGGGGATTTCGTCACCGGCGTCAAGCAGCTGAGCAAGGTGCTCGCCGTGCGCGGGCGCGTGCTGCCGTCATCGGCGGACCAGGTCGTGCTGAAGGCGGAGATGGAAGACGGCACGGTGGTCAGCGGCGAGTCCAAAATCCCGCTGGCGGGCAAGCGCATCCGCCGCGTGTTCCTGGAACCGCCGCAGGCCAAGCCGCTCGGGGAGGCGCTGGACGCGATCCGCGAAGCCGACGCCATCATCCTCGGGCCGGGCAGCCTGTACACCAGCATCATTCCGAACCTGCTCGTGCCGGGCATGGCCCGGGCGGTCATCGAATCGCCCGCCCTGAAAATCTACGTCTGCAACGTCATGACCCAGCCCGGCGAAACGGACGGGTACACCGCCTGGGACCATCTGGCCGCCCTCGAGGCCCATGCCGGCGCCCGGTTCATCGACGCGGTGGTGGTCAACGACGGCGAGATCCCGCGCGAGGCGCTGCAGCGCTATGCGGAGATGGGCGCCGCGCCGGTGGAGCCGGACCGGGCCCGGCTGGAGGCGGCCGGGTACCGGGTGGTGGCCGACCGGCTGGTCAGGCAGAACCTGTACCTGCGGCATGACGCCGAACGGCTGTCCGACCGGATTTTCGACCTCATCCGGGAAGGCCGGAAGCCGGCCGGGGCCTGACGGGCCGCGCCGGACCGGCGATGGCCAAGCCCGGCCGGCCCGTTCCCGTGATGGCCGGCTCCGGGCGCCGTGCCGGAAACCCGGCCGGGGAGCGCCGCTTCCGCTCCTCCGCACCGGAACAGCCGGGCCGCTTCGGCCGGGTCAGGCCCCGCGCGGCCCGAACGATGCAGCGAAGGCAGGTGATGCGGCGTGTCGTTTGCCGCCGATACGAAGAAGGAACTGACCATGATCGAGGCCGACGAATGCTGCCAGCTGGCCGAGCTGTCCGCCCTCATCCGCATGAACGGGACGGTGCAGCTGTCGCACCGGCGCATGGTGCTCGACGTTTCCACCGAAAACGCGGCCATCGCCCGCCGCATCTACACCCTGGCCAAAAACCGGTTCGGCATCAGCGGGGAGCTGCTCGTTCGCAAAAAAATGCGGCTGAAGAAAAACAACGTCTACATCGTGCGCATTCCGGACCGGGTGGAGGAGGTGCTCGGCGACCTGCGCATCGTGTCCGGGGGCTTCCAGTTCACCCCCGGCATCGATCAGGAGCTGGTCAAGAAGCCGTGCTGCCGGCGGGCGTATTTGCGGGGCGCGTTTCTGGCCGGCGGATCGGTGAACAATCCGGAAGGATCCAGCTACCACCTGGAGATCTTTTCGATGGATGAAGACCATTGCCGGGACCTGACCGCCCTGGCCAACCGGTACCGGCTGAACGCCCGGTACATCGACCGGAAGAAGGGCCACGTGCTCTATATCAAGGAAGGCGAGAAAATCATCGAATTCCTCAACATCATCGGCGCCCACCAGGCCCTGTTCAAATTCGAGGACGTCCGCATCATGCGCGACATGCGCAATTCGGTCAACCGGATCGTCAACTGCGAAACGGCCAACCTGAACAAGACGATCGGCGCGGCCATGCGGCAAATCGAAAACATCCGGCTCCTGGAACGGGAAATCGGCCTCGAGAACCTGCCGGAAAAACTGCGGGAGGTGGCGGAAGTCCGCCTGGCCCACCCGGACATGAACCTGAAGGAAGTCGGCGAACTCCTGAAGGGAAAAGTCAGCAAATCCGGCGTCAACCACCGTCTGCGAAAAATCGACGAAATGGCGGAAAAAATCCGGGAACAGTTGCTGGAGAGCAAGCAGCAAGAATGATATAATAATGAAAATGGAAAATGAAACGCTGACGGACAATCTTTCTTGACAATGTCAGCAACAGCGATCGGGGGTATGATAAAGGATGACGAGACGACCCGTTGTCGTCCGGTTGAAAACCGGATTGCACGCCCGGCCGGCCGCACTTTTCGTGCAGGAAGCCAATAAATTTTCGTCCGACATTTACGTGGAAAAGGGCGACAAAAAAGTCAACGCGAAAAGCATCATGGGCATCATGAGCCTGGCCATCAGCTCAAACACCGAGGTGTATATAAGCGCGGAAGGTTCTGACGAGGAGCAAGCTGTAAACGCTTTAGTGGCGCTCGTCAGCAAAGAAGAGCTGGAAAACACGTAAGGATGGCGCAGGGAAGCTTCCGGCCATCCGGGGGCGGTTTGTCCGGCCGGGATTCGCGGCAACCGGTCCGCGAATCCCGCATCCGGTGTTGCCGGCGTTCGCGATTCGCATTTTTCGCGCGCGCCGTTCGCCGCCTTTGCCAATCGTCCGATCATCATCGGATTTTTTTTTGCGCTTTTTTCGGCATGCGAAAACAAAAAACTCCTGCCGCGAAACCACCGCGTGCAGGAGCCCGATGGCCAAACGGACGCGCCGGCTGTGCCGGAACGCCGTTTGTCGATTCGGATAAATTTGGTCCGCCGGTTCCGGGTTTGGGGCCGGTCGGGGGGATCATTTGCTTTCCGGGAGGGCGCGGACGCCGTGCCCGCACCGGTCACGCCCGGGTGATCACCTTGTCCACGATGCCGTATTCCAGCGCCTCCTGGGCCGTCATGAAATAGTCCCGGTCGGTGTCTTTTTCGATCCGCTTGAGCGGCTGTCCCGTCCGCTCGGACAAAATCTGGTTCAGTTTGTCGCGCATGCGCAAAATCCGTCTCGCGCGGATTTCGATGTCGCTCGCCTGTCCTTCGGCGCCGCCGAGGGGCTGGTGGATCATCACTTCGCTGTTCGGCAGCGCATAGCGTTTGCCCTTGGCGCCGGCCGCCAGCAGAAACGCGCCCATCGAGGCGGCCATGCCGATGCAGATCGTGCAGACGTCGGGCTTGATGTATTGCATCGTGTCGTAGATGGCCATGCCGGCCGTTATCGAACCGCCGGGGCTGTTGATGTACAGGTGAATGTCCTTTTCCGGGTCTTCGGCGGCCAGAAAGAGCAGCTGCGCGATGACCGTATTGGCGACCACATCGTTGATGGGCGTGCCGAGGAAAATGATCCGGTCCTTCAGCAGCCGGGAATAAATATCATAGGCGCGCTCGCCGCGGTTCGTCTGTTCGATGACAATGGGGACGAGACTCATGAACATCCTCCTTTGAATCGCAACAAATGGTGCATGATACGGCGCGCGTCGATCGGCGTGCCAACCATGCCGCCGGTATTTTCATCATAACAGGTTGATCCGCGAAGGTCAAGGAAGGTCAAACGACGGGCAAAAAAAATGACGCGCTCGCTAGGAATCGAACCTAGATCTTAGGCTCCGGAGGCCTACGTCATATCCATTGGACCACGAGCGCGTATGGATGAACGGCTCTCCTGGTGAGAGCAAAGGATATTATAAGACAGCCGGAGCCAAAATGCAAGGGGGCGGACAAAAAAACGGCCGGCAATGTTTGCGTGCGCGGCGTGCCGTGTGACCTTGCATCCGGCCGGACGATGGGGTAAAATGTAGAAGGATGCGGAAGGGAAGACCCACCTTTTTTTATCCCAAAGGCGGGACACTTTTTGTAACGGTGGGACGGATTAGGTCCCGGCATAGGGCCGATCCGGCGTTCCTGCAGACAACATCCTGGAGTGGTCGGGCATGAGAGAGATCCTTCGCGTGCAGCAGCGGCTGGCCCCGGACTTGATCGACGTCGTGCGCCGCCGGCACATGATTCTGCGCCACCTGATGCTGCTCGGCACGGCGGGACGGCGGACGCTTGCCGCTTCGCTCGCGATCAGCGAACGGGTGCTCCGGGCGGAGACGGATTTCCTGCGGGAGCAGGGGCTGCTCAAGATCGACGCGCGCGGCATGGAGGTCTCGGAAGCCGGACGGGAGCTTCTCCGGGAAATGGAGCCGATGATCGGCAGTCTGTTCGGTCTCAGCGAGATGGAGGACGAGCTGCGCAGGCGGTTCAGTCTCAAGGCCGTCACCGTCGTGCCGGGCGATTCCGACGCCACGCCGGCGGCCAAGAAAGATCTCGGCCGGGCGGGCGCCGCCGCGCTGATCCGCTTCGTCTCCCCGCAAAGCGACATCGTGGCCGTCACCGGCGGGTCGACGATGGCGGAAGTCGCGGAGTGGCTCAATCCCGCCGTTCCCTTCAGGGGCGTCTGTTTCGTCCCGGCCCGGGGCGGCCTGGGCGAAAGCGTGGAACTGCAGGCGAACACCATCGCTTCCGCCATGGCCAAAAATACCGGCGCTTCCTACCGTCTGCTGCACGTGCCGGACCATCTGGGGGAAGAAGCGTACCAGTCCCTGATGCAGGAGCCGAACATCCGCGAGGTGGTGTCCGTCGTGCGGCGGGCGCGCATCGTCGTCCACGGCATCGGGGATGCTGTAACTATGGCAAGAAGGCGCAAGATGGACGAAGACGCCATCGCCGTTCTCGTCAAGGACGGGGCGTTGGCCGAGGCGTTCGGCTACTACTTCAACCGGAACGGCCAGGTGGTGCACAAGATGCCGACGCTTGGTCTCCGGCTGGAGGACATCCAGAAGACCGAAACGGTGATCGCCGTGGCGGGCGGCGCCAGCAAGGGCAAGGCGATCGCCGCGGTGCTGCGCTTCGGCCACGAAGACGTGCTCGTCACCGACGAAGCGGCCGCCCGGGTCGTCCTGGACGAAACGGCGTGATCCAAAGATGGCCTGACGCGACGTGATCATGACCGCCGCGCCGCAAGACGCGGCAGTCTTGACATAATCTTTTCACAATCCCGAAGGAGGAATTGACCATGGTGAAAGTGGGCATCAACGGTTTTGGCCGCATCGGCCGCAACGTGTTCCGCGCCGCACTGAACAATCCGGACATCGACATCGTGGCCGTCAACGACCTGACGGACGTCCAAACGCTGGCGCACCTGCTCAAGTATGACACGACCCACGGCAAAATCAACGCCGACGTGAGCTACAAGGAAGACGCGCTGATCGTCAACGGCAAGGAAGTCAAAGTGTTCGCCGAGCGCGACCCGGCCAACCTGCCGTGGAAAGACCTGGGCGTGGAAATCGTCGTGGAATCCACCGGCCTGTTCACGAAGCGGGACAAGGCCGCCGCGCACCTGCAGGCGGGCGCGAAGAAGGTCATCATTTCCGCGCCGGCCACGGATGAAGACATCACCATCGTCATGGGCGTCAACGAGGACAAGTACGATCCGGCCAACCACCACATCATCTCCAACGCGTCCTGCACGACGAACTGCCTGGCGCCGTTCGCCAAGGTGCTGCATGAAAACTTCGGCATCGTCAAGGGCATGATGACGACGGTGCACTCCTACACCAACGACCAGCGGGTGCTGGACCTGCCGCACAAGGACCTGCGCCGGGCCCGCGCCGCCGCGCAAAACATGATTCCGACGACGACGGGCGCCGCCAAGGCCGTCGGCCTGGTGCTGCCTGAACTGAAAGGCAAGCTGAACGGTTTCGCCATCCGCGTCCCGACGGCGAACGTTTCCGTCACCGACCTGGTGGCCCTCGTGTCGCGCAACGTCACCGTGGAGGAAGTGAACGCCGCGCTGAAAGCGGCCGCCGAAGGTCCGATGAAGGGCATCCTCGGCTACAGCGAAGAGCCGCTCGTGTCCAGCGACTACAACGGCAATCCGGCTTCCTCCACGATCGACGCGCTTTCCACGATGGTCGTGGACGGCAACCTGGTGAAGGTCGTGTCCTGGTACGACAACGAATGGGGCTATTCGAACCGCGTCGTGGACCTGGCCGTCTACATCGCCAAGAAAGGCCTGTAATTTCAACTCCATCACACTGCGGAGGGAGAGGAGAAGCCATTCTCCTCTTCCACCATGTTTGCGAAAGAGGGAGGAAGCCCATGAGTGCCTTGAACAAGAAAAGCGTTCGCGACATCGACGTGTCGGGCAAAAGGGTGTTTGTCCGCGTGGATTTCAACGTGCCCCTGGAAAACGGCGTCATCACCGATGACACCCGCATCCGGGAAACGTTGCCGACGATCCGCTACCTGATCGAAAAGGGCGCCAGGGTGATCCTGGCCAGCCACCTGGGCCGCCCGAAGGGGCAAGTGGTCGAGGACATGCGCCTCACGCCGGCGGCCAAGCGGCTCTCCGAGCTGCTCGGCAAGCCGGTGGCGAAAGCCGATGAAGCCGTCGGGCCGGCCGTGAAGGCGATGGTCGACGGCATGAAAGACGGCGACGTGCTCGTGCTGGAGAACGTGCGCTTCTATCCCGGCGAAGAAAAGAACGATCCGGAGCTGGCCAAACAGTTTGCCGAACTGGCCGACATCTACGTCAACGACGCCTTCGGCTCCGCCCACCGGGCCCACGCCTCGACGGAAGGCATCGCCCATTACCTGCCGGCGGTGGCGGGCTTTCTGATGGAGAAGGAAATCAGCGTGCTGGGCAAGGCGCTGAGCAATCCGGAACGTCCGTTCACGGCCATCATCGGCGGCGCCAAAGTGAAAGACAAGATCGGCGTCATCGAAAACCTGATGAACCTGGCCGACAACATCATCATCGGCGGCGGCCTCGCCTACACGTTCATCAAGGCGCTGGGGCATGAAATCGGCAATTCGCTGCTGGACGAAGAGAAGATCGATCTTGCCCTCGGCTTCATCAACAAGGCGAAGGAGAAGGGCGTCAACTTCCTCCTGCCGGTCGACGTGGTCGTCGCCGACAAGTTCGGCGCCGACGCCAACACGAAGGTGGTCGGCATCGACGCCATCCCGGCGGGTTGGGAAGGCGTGGATATCGGGCCGAAAACCCGGGAACTGTACGCCGACGTCATCAAGAAATCGAAGATGGTTGTCTGGAACGGCCCGATGGGCGTCTTCGAGATCGACCCGTTCTCCCACGGCACGCGGGCGGTCGCCCAGGCGTGCGCCGAAACCGAAGCGTACACGATCATCGGCGGCGGCGATTCGGCAGCGGCCGTGGAAAAATTCAAGCTGGCCGACAAGATGAACCACATCTCGACCGGCGGCGGCGCTTCCCTCGAATTCATGGAAGGCAAGGCGCTGCCGGGCGTCGTGGCGCTGAACGACAAATAACCGGCCAAGCGGCGAAATCATCGGCCGGTGCGGAACCGGCCGGCGGCCCGGAACGCCGCGGATGATGCCGGCCGGGCGGAGGACGGCCGGATTTTCGGCCGTCCCGGCCGGCCATCCGCGGCCCAGAGCCGCCAAACGGCAACTGTGGCTACAAAGGAGGCGGGTTCGTGTTGAAACGGACACCGATCATCGCGGGAAACTGGAAAATGCACAAAACGGCGCGCGAAGCCGCCGCATTCGTGGAAGCGGTGAAGGGGAAAGCGGAAATCGAAGGCGTGGAAAGCGTCATCTGCGCGCCTTTCACCGCCCTGCCGGCGCTCGTTGAGGCGGTGCGGGGCACGACCCTCAAAGTCGGCGCGCAAAACCTGCATTTCGCCGACAGCGGCGCCTACACCGGCGAGGTCAGCGGCGCGATGCTGAAAGATCTCGGCGTCGAATACGTCATCATCGGCCACTCGGAGCGGCGGGCCTACTTCGCGGAAACGGATGACATCGTGAACAAGAAGATGCACGCCGCGTTCCGCCACGGCCTGAAACCGATCGTCTGCGTCGGCGAGAAGCTGGAGGAACGGGAAGCCGGCCGGACGAAGGACGTCTGCCGCGCGCAGACGGAGGCGGCGTTCGCCGGCCTTTCCGCCGAGCAGGCCGCGGCGGTTGTGGTCGCCTACGAACCGGTGTGGGCCATCGGCACGGGCAAGTCGTCCACGGCGGAAGACGCCGCGGAAGTGATCCGCTACATCCGCGACGTCATCGCCGGCCTGTATGACCGGGATCTGGCGGAGCGGGTGCGCGTCCAGTACGGCGGCAGCGTGAAGCCGGACAACATCCGCGAATTCATGCAGCGCCCGGAAATCGACGGCGCGCTCGTCGGCGGCGCCAGCCTGGAGCCCGCTTCCTACATTCAGCTTGTGGAAGGGGCCCGGTAACATGACCCAACGACGCAAACCGGTCGCGCTCATCATCCTGGACGGCTTCGGCCTGCGCGAGGAAACGTTCGGCAACGCCGTTGCCCTGGCCAAAAAACCGAACTTTGACCGGTATTGGAACTCGTATCCCCATACGACCCTGACCGCCAGCGGGGAAGCGGTCGGCCTGCCGGAAGGCCAGATGGGCAATTCGGAAGTGGGTCACCTCAACATCGGCGCCGGACGGATCGTCTACCAGGACTTGACCCGCATCACGAAATCGATCCGCGAAGGGGATTTCTTCGAAAACGAAACGCTGCTCGGCGCCGTCCGCCATGCCAAGCAAAACGGCAAAAAGCTCCATCTGTACGGGCTCGTGTCCGACGGCGGCGTGCACAGCCACATCGACCATCTGTTTGCCCTTCTGGAAATGGCGAGAAGGGAACACTTCGGGGACGTGTACATCCACGCCTTCCTCGACGGCCGCGACGTGCCGCCGGACAGCGCCCGGGGTTACATCGAACAGCTGCTGGAGAAAATAAGGGAAACCGGCGTCGGCCGCATCGCCACCGTGCAGGGACGGTATTACGCGATGGACCGGGACAAACGGTGGGAGCGGGTGGAAAAATCGTACCGGGCCATGGTATACGGCGAAGGCCCGAAATCCCGCGATCCGATCAAGGCCATCGAGGATTCCTATGCACAATCCGTTTTCGACGAATTCGTCGTGCCGACGGTCATCGTGGACGAAAACGATAAACCCGTCGGTCTGGTCGAATCCGGCGACGCGGTCATCTTCTTCAACTTCCGGCCCGACCGGGCGATCCAGCTGTCGCAGGTGTTCACCAACGACGATTTCCGCGGCTTCGACCGCGGGGAGAAGCGGCCGAAGGATCTGTATTTCGTCTGCATGACCCTTTTCAACGAATCCATCAACGGCTACGTGGCCTACAAACCGAAAGATCTGGACAACACGTTCGGCGAAGTGGTGGCCCGGCACGGGCTCACGCAGCTCCGCACGGCGGAAACGGAAAAATACCCGCACGTCACCTTCTTCTTCAGCGGCGGGCGGGACGTGGCGCTGCCCGGCGAAACCCGCATTCTCATCAATTCGCCGAAAGTGCCCACCTACGACCTGAAGCCGGAAATGAGCGCCTATGAAGTGGCGGAATCGACGGTTCGGGAAATCGAGGCCGACAAGCACGACGTCATCATCCTGAACTTCGCCAACCCGGACATGGTCGGGCACAGCGGCCTGCTCGAGCCGACCATCAAGGCGGTGGAAGCGACGGACGAATGCCTCGGCAAGGTGGTGGACGCGGTTCTCGCCAAGGGCGGGCTGGCGATGATCATCGCCGACCACGGCAATGCGGACATCATCATCAATCCCGACGGCTCGCGCAACACGGCGCACACGACGAGCAAGGTGCCGTGCATCGTCACCGATCCGAACGTGAAGCTCCGGCAGGAAGGCGGTATCCTGGCCGACGTGGCGCCGACGCTGCTGCAATTGCTCGGCCTGCCGCAACCGCCGGAGATGACCGGACGGTCCCTGATCGAAAACTGATCCCCAAACCCAGCTGGCAAGGAGTGTGGAACGACATGTCGATCATTCAAGACGTTTACGCCCGCGAGGTGCTGGATTCCCGCGGCAATCCGACCGTCGAGGTGGAAGTGGAACTGGAATCCGGCGGCAAGGGCCGCGCCATCGTGCCTTCCGGCGCTTCCACGGGCGCCTATGAAGCCGTCGAACTGCGCGACGGCGACAAAAGCCGCTATCTCGGCAAAGGCGTGCAGCATGCCGTCGCCAACGTCAACGACGTCATCGCGCCGGAAATCATCGGCCTCGACGCCCTGGACCAGGTGGCCATCGACCGGACGATGATCGAGCTTGACGGCACCCCGAACAAAAGCAAGCTCGGCGCCAACGCCATCCTGGCCGTGTCCATGGCCGTGGCCCGCGCGGCTGCCGATGCCCTCGGCGTCCCGCTGTACACCTATCTCGGCGGCTTCAACGCCAAGCAGCTGCCGGTGCCGATGATGAACATCCTGAACGGCGGCGCCCACGCCGACAACAACGTCGACGTGCAGGAGTTCATGGTGCTGCCGGTCGGCGCGGAAAGCTTCCGCGAGGCGCTCCGGATGGGCGTGGAAATTTTCCACAACCTGAAGGCCGTCCTGAAGTCGAAAGGCCTCAACACCGCCGTCGGCGACGAAGGCGGCTTCGCGCCGAACCTGGGCTCCAACGAAGAAGCGCTGCAAACGATCATCGCCGCCATCGAGAAAGCCGGGTACAAACCGGGCGTGGACGTCTTCCTCGGCCTCGACGTGGCTTCGTCGGAGTTTTTCAAGGACGGCAAATACCATCTGGAAGGCGAAGGCAAGTCGTTCACGTCGGCGGAATTCGTCGGCTTCCTTGAAAACTGGGTGAACAAATACCCGATTCTCACCATCGAGGACGGCTGCGCGGAAGACGACTGGGAAGGCTGGAAGCTGCTCACGGAACGCCTCGGCGGCCGGGTGCAGCTCGTCGGCGACGACCTGTTCGTCACCAACACCCAGCGGCTGGCCAGCGGCATCGAAAAAGGCGTCGCCAACTCCATCCTGATCAAGGTGAACCAGATCGGCACGCTGACGGAAACGTTCGACGCCATCGAAATGGCCAAACGCGCCGGCTACACCGCCGTCGTGTCCCACCGCTCCGGGGAAAGCGAAGACAGCACCATCGCCGACATCGCCGTGGCCACCAACGCCGGCCAGATCAAGACCGGCGCGCCGAGCCGCACCGACCGGGTGGCGAAGTACAACCAGCTGCTGCGCATCGAAGACCAGCTGGGCGGCATCGCCATTTACCCGGGCAAGTCGGCCTTCTACAACCTGAAAAACTTCAAGTGAGCCTCAAGCGGACGGGGAGCGTCCGTCCGGATTCCGGACGGTGGAGCGCTGGCCGGCAATGCCGGCAGGGCGCGTCCGTCCGGCATAAACCATCGCCGGTTCCGAAAGGGAACCGGCGATGGTTTTTTGCGAGATTCGGCGGGTCGGCGGGATTCCCCGGATAACGGCAGGCGGCTCCGCGGATGTTTCCGCGGCGGGGCGGCGATTCCCCGGTTTCCGCAACAGGCGGCGACCTGGGGTTTTCCGGCCCGGCGGGCGATGCGGCCGGCTTGCGTCAGACGATGCGCTTCGCTTTTTTCTGCTCGTACAGCCGGTTGTCCGCCTCGATCATCAGTTCTTCGAACGTGGCGGTGCCGTCCGGTTCGCGGCAGGCGAACCCGAGGCTGACGGACAGCTCGTACTTGCTGGCGCCCGTCCGGTTGAACGCCGCGAACGCCGCCTCGATCCGCGCTTGCAGGCCGGCGCCGGCGTCCCGGCCATTCGGCGGCACCGGAATGACGGCGGTAAACTCGTCGCCGCCAAGCCGGGCGAGAATGCTGTCTTCCGGCAGGGCGCCGCGCAACAGGCCGGCGGTCCGGACGATGGCGATGTCGCCTTCCCCGTGGCCGTAGCGGTCGTTGATGGCCTTGAGGTTGTCCATGTCGGCGAACATGACGATGAACGCCTGGCCGCATTTTGCGAACCGGCTGATGGCATCCTTGCCATGTTCCATGAATCCGCGCCGGTTCAGAAGTCCGGTCAGCTCGTCCCGGATCGAGATGGCGCGCAGCTCCGCGTTCAGGGCGGCCAGATCTTCCAGCGCCTTGCGCAGCTTGTCCTCCGCTTCCTGCCGCTTGCCGATTTCCTTCAGGAGCCGGGCGTTCGTTCTGGTCAGCTCCTTCGTGCGCTCGGCCACCTGCTGCTCCAGCTTTTGCGAGTAGTGCTTTTCCTCCATGATGTGTTTGGCGTTTTTCAGCGCGATGGACAACCGGTTGTTGATCACTTCGTAGTAGCGGGTGACGCGGTCATCGAAACCGAACACCGTATACCCGAGCCGGGCCTCGCCGTGATACAGCACCTGCACCACCAGATCGAGGCGCCGGTTCTGCAGCTTGCGTTTCACGTCCCCGGGCAGAAGATCCAGCGTCGGAAACACGACGCCCTCGCCCAGCTCGCCCCACTCGCCGTCCTGCACTTCGAGGATGAGGCGGGCCCGGTCGAGCGGGTTGTCCGGATCTTCATACAGGGCGATGAACGCGTACCGGATGCCGTATTTGGCCAGCAGCTCCTCGGTCCGCTTCATTTGCTCCCGGTAGTGCAGCGCCGAGAACAACTCTTCGCTGAACTGGTCCAGCTGGGCGGTCTGCAGCGAAGACAGGAAAAAATGGGTGGCCGCCTGCTTGCCCAGCCATTCGGCGATGTGAACCCTGGCGGCATGGAACAGGTCTTCCGCGAAAGGCGCCAGATCCGGCGAAGGCAAAAGGCGCAGCGTGTTTTCGCGCAGGGAGGACAGCCAGTCCTGCAGGCCGTCCAGCGGCCGGCCGGTGTCCCGCAAACGGTTCAGGTACCGGTCCAGCGCCCGGTAAAAGGACAAGCCGTCGCCGGCCCAGATGCTTTCCGCCAGCGCGCCGGCCAGCCGGTCGGCCGGCCGGCCGGAAAGCCCGTCATCGCCCGGCGCCTGGCCGCTTGCGTCCCGGTCCGGAAGGCCACCGGCACGCATGGCGCCGAGCAGGGCCTGCTTCAGCCGTTCCGGGCCGTCCGTCCGGCCGGCGGGGCCGGGCGAAGCATCCGGCCGGCCGGACCCGTTGCCGGCGGCCGCCGGGTGAAGCGCCGCCGCATCCGGCGGCCCGCCCGTCCGCCGGAAGGCGTTGGTCACGACGGCGGGCACGCAGCCGCAGGACGAGCGGATCACCAGTTCGCTGCCCAACTCCAGGCGGACGTCCGTCTTCTCGCCGTCCAGCATCCGGCACAGGATGTCGGCGGCGGCTTGCGCCTGGAGGCGGAAGTTTTGCCGCACCGTGGTCAGCCCGAGCGGTCCGGCGAACACGGCGTCGTCAAACCCGACGATGGAAAGATCGGGCGGCAGCACCCGGTACAGCCGTTTCAGTTCGCTGATGGCGCCGAGCGCCATGTTGTCGTTGGAAGCGACCAGGGCGTCGTATTCGATGCCGCGTTCATGGAAATGGCGGACGGCGGCCTGGCCCGATTCGTACAAATAAGTGCCTGTAAACGTTTTCTCCGGCTCGAAGGGAATGCCGTGGGCGGCCAGGGAATCCAGATAGGCGGCAAACCGGATTTCGGACTCGTGCCCGCCGTCCGGCCCCTTGATGAACGCCAGCTTCCGTTTGCCGTGCACCTCGATCAGATGGTCGACCATCGCCCGCATCGCGCCGTAGCAGCCGGAAATGACGGACGGATGGGCGTCGTACGTCTCGCCGATGCTCACGATCGGAACCCGGATTTCATGCTGCAGCAGCTGTCCGATGGTCTTTTTGTCGACGTAGCCGGCAATGGACGTGGACAGCACGATCAGCCCGTCCACCAGCCCCTTTTTGACGTATTCCATCAAAATGTTGCGGCTGTTTTCCCACCCGTGGGGGGAATGGAGCTTGCCGACGACAAACACGATCAGATTCATGTCCCGTTCCCGCATGACGTCCGCCACGCCGGAGATGATGATGTTCTGGAAAAAATCCTGGTCCACCAGGCTGGCGATCTGGTCGACGATCAGGCCCGCCGTGCGGCGCCGCTTGTCCATGTTTTCCGCTCACCGTCCCTTCGCGCCGGCTTCCCCCGAATGCGCTCCGTTGCAAATGACGGCGAAATCCTGGAGAAGGCCGGAGAAAAAGGTCCAAATGGAACAAATTTGCCCCCGCCGTCAAAATATCCTTCAGGCCGACCAGCGGGAAAGCACGAAGACGGCCGGCGAATTCCAGTAAATCGCCACTTCGTTCGTCGAATAGCTGTCCCGGTGGTCGATGAAACAGCGCGCCGGCGGCAGTCCCGCCAGCGATTGGCGGGCGACGTCATCCTGCAGGCGGGCGTTCGGGCCGCCGGCGACAAACCCCGGCACCGGGTCCGCCACGCCGTCGGCCACGCCGGGCCGGTAGTGGGGATTTTGCACCGCCCGGTCGCCGAATCCGGTCACGAAACTGAGGTCCAGCGCGTTGCGGCCGAGCAGGTAGTGCACCTGGTCGAGGGCGGTTTTCTCATAGGCCGGATCGCCGAACAGGCGGCCGGCGATCAAAAGATGCATGGCGTTGTTCATGACCAGCATGTTGCTGCCCCAGATGTAATCGCCGGTCTCCAGGGCGACGGCGAAACCGCTTGCGTCCGCCGTCCGCAAAATCCGGTCCGCCCCGCTTTTCCATTCGGCCAGCAGGGTATCGCGCAGGTCCGGGCCGATGCCGGCTTCATCGTGCAGCAAACAGGCGATCGTCCCGTACCCGCCCACGTCGGCCCATCCGAGCGCCGTCTTCGAAAACGGCCGCCCGGCCAGCCGCTTCATCTCGTCGCGGTACCGGGCTTCCCCGGTGGCCCGGAACAGTTCCGCCGCGGCCCAGAACCGTTCGTCATCGTGGCAGTCGTCGCCGTATTCGCCGGTATGGACGTTTTCCGGGTTTTTGAAATTCGGCGCGTCCGGGTTGGCGGCAAGCCACGCCCAGGCGCGGCGGGCGGACGCCAGGCACCGGTCCGCGAAGGCGGCGTCGTAGGGCCGGTACGCGCGGGACGCCATCGCCGTGACGGCGGCGAGGCACCCCGTCGCCGTCGGCGACACGGGCAGAAAATACAGGTCGTCCAGGTCGTCTTCCGGCTTCCGGTCGAGCGGGGGAAACCGCTTCGTGGTCAGCTTGTGGAACGCGCCGCCGGTGGCGGGGTCCTGCATCTTCAGCAAAAACTCGAGCTCCCAGCGGCACTCGTGGAGCACGTCGGGCATGCGGCCGTCCGTTTCCGGCAGCGGCAGCGGTTTCCGGAAGGCGTCCGGAAACCATTCGTGGGCGAGAAGCAGGTCGGCGACCGCCTTGGCGGCGGGCACGGTGTATTTGCCGTAGTCGCCGGCGTCGTGCCAGCCGCCGCGGCCGTCCAGCCGGCGGCTGGGCTCGCCGTACACGATGCCTTCGGACAGGTGGCACGCCTTGTGCGTCCACGGTCCGGCGTACGGTTCGGTCAGTTCCGTGCCGCACCGGAAGAAATAGAACGCTTTCAACAATCCGCGATGAACGTCTTCGTAGGGCGCCGGACCGATGGCGAACGTCGCCGAGCGGTCGCCGGTCCGGACGTGGCGGATGTAATACCGCCCCGGGGTGTCAAGCGGGGTGAAGTCGCCGGCCGCCACCGAGTCGCCGCTCGCCCCGTCCGTCCGCGGCGCCGCCGTCGCGCCGCGGAACACGGCCGCGCCGGTTTCGGCGTCCACCACCTCGAACTCGCCTTCGTCCCAAAAGATCGCCTTCTTTTCGCCATCCGCCGGATAGCCGATCTGGTTGACCACGATGCGCCGGGCCGTCTGCATGCGGGTCCCTCCCGTTTTTTGTTATTGGCCCCGTTATTGGCGGGAATGCGGTTTGCGGGGCCTTTTCACGCTGGCGTCGAACTTTTTTCGGTCTCTGGCCC
>NICF_comb_assmDRAFT_10001428_pt1 | contig 18943 bp, 16 predicted proteins | sample NewIslPassag4_SG_FD_11279 | JGI IMG/M metagenome (IMG submission 11279) | reverse complement strand
GCGAAGCCGGCCATCCGCTCTTTTCCCTGCTGGCGGAGTTGTCGGCGCTGCCGGGCGCGTCAGGCCACGAGCACGTCGTGGCCCGCCGGGTCGGCGAGCTGTTGGCACCCTCCTGCCCCTCCGTCAAGTACGACGCGCTGGGCAACTGCATCGCGTTGCGACCGGGCTCGGGGCCCGAGCCGCGGCCCCGAGTGATGATCGCAGCCCACATGGACGAAATCGGCCTGATGGTTACCCGCGTCGAAGAAGGCGGCTTCCTGCGCTTTGCGGCCATCGGGGGCGTTGACCCGCGCGCCCTGGTGGCCCAAGAGGTAGTGGTGCACGCGGACGTGCCGCTGGCTGGGTATGTGGGCGTGAAGCCGCCGCACCTTTTGACCGCGCGAGAGCGGGAGCGCAGCATCCCCATCGAGGAAATGTTCATTGACGTGGGCCTGCCCGAGGAGGAGGCCCGCCGCCGGGTGCCGCCCGGAACGATTGTGACTGTGCGCCGCGATCTGACGCGGCTTATGGGTACGCGTGCGGCCGGCAAGGCGTTGGACAACCGGGCCAGCGTCGCGGCCCTCGTGGAAACCATGCGGCAACTGGCCGGGCTGCACCATGTGGCGGACGTATACGCGGTGGCCACCGTCCAAGAAGAGGTCGGCTTGCGGGGGGCCATGGTCAGCACCTACGCGGTGGTGCCCGACATGGCCGTCGCGGTGGACGTCGGTTTCGGCGCCGCGCCCGGTCTCCCAGAGGATCGGGTGCTGCGCCTAGGGCACGGACCCGCTATCGGATTTGGCCCCAACATTCATCCCCGGATGTTCGAGGGGCTCGTCCGGGCCGCCCAGGACCACCGCGTCCCCCACCAGATCGAACCGCTCCCCGGCTCGTCGGGCACCGACGCCTGGGCCATGCAAGTGGTGGGGTCCGGCATTCCTACGGCCGTCGTTTCCATCCCACTCCGCTACATGCACACCAGCGTGGAAGTGGTGGACCTGGAGGACATCCGGCAGACAGCGCGGCTTTTGGCTCACTGGGCCGCCTCACTGACCGCGGCCGACCGGGAAGGGTGGGGCCATGATCTTACGTGAGCTGAGCGAGATTCCCGGTGTGTCGGGCGACGAAGCACGCGTCCGCGCCCGCATCTGGGAGGCGGTGCGGGACCGAGTCGACGGCGGGCGTGTAGACCCCATGGGCAACCTGATCACCTGGAAAGGCGCGAACCGGCCTGGGCCAAAGGTGATGCTGGCGGCCCACATGGACGAGGTCGGGTTGATGGTGACCCGCATCGGTGACGACGGCCTATTGCGTTTCCGTAAAGTCGGCGGCATCGACGACCGGGTGCTCGCGGCCAAGGCGGTGCGTGTGGGGCCCGACGGCGTTCCCGGCGTCATCGGCCTGCGTCCCATCCACCTCCTCAAGGACGACGAAGCCAAGAAGCCCGTAAGCGAGCAGGATCTCGTGATCGACATCGGCGCCGCGTCCAAAGAGGAAGCCGAGCGGGTTGTACGCCCCGGGGCGTACGTGAGCTTTGCGACGTCCTTTGGGGAACTGGGCGATGGGCTGGTGAAAGGCAAGGCCTTTGACGATCGGGTCGGGTGCGCGCTGCTGGTGGAGCTGTTGGCCTTGGACTTTCCCTTCCCCCTGTTCGGCGTGTTCACCGTCCAGGAGGAAATCGGCCTGCGGGGTGCCCGGGTAGCGGCCTATGAAGTGGCGCCCGATCTCGCGCTGGTGCTGGAGGGAACCAGTTGCGCCGACATCCCCGGCACCGAGCCCCACGGCCAGTCCACCGTTTTAGGCGGTGGTCCCGCCATCACGGTCATGGACGCCCACCACATCCCAGCGCGGCCGCTGGTTGAAGGCCTGGTGGCAGCGGCGTCGGAGCGGGGCATTCCCTGGCAGTGGCGGCGAACGGCCTTCGGCGGTACGGACGCCGGCAGCATCCACTTGACCCGATCCGGCGTCCCTGCGGCCACCGTGTCCGTCCCCTGCCGCTACATCCACTCGCCTTGCGCCGTTATGAGCTTGCAGGACTTTGACAATACCCGTCGTTTGGTCGCGGGGTTCTTGGAAGACGTTCCCCGGATCGCGGCGCGGCTAGCTGCGGGCCGCGCCTGACGCCTGCCCGCCATCCGGCGACCGCGAGTGCGGTGCCCCCGGCGACCCCCAGAGAGGAGGAACACCCGATGGCTGCCTTGTACGCCGATGTCCAGCACCTTGAACAGCTGGTCCGCGCTTTTGCTCAGGCCTTTGGGCCTTCAGGCCATGAAGATCCTATCCGCGCCCTGATTCGCCGGTACGTGGAGCCGCTGGCCGACCAGGTCTCCGTTGACGCCCTCGGAAACCTGATCGCTTTCGTCCGGGGCCGGGGTGGGCCGGGCGCCCGGCGCGTGATGCTGGCCGCCCACATGGATGAGATCGGCCTGATGGTTACTCACATCGACGATAAGGGCTTCCTGCGCTTCGCTCCCATCGGCGGACACGGGCCCGCGACGCTCGTGGGGCAGCGGGTCGTCTTTGCGGACGGCACCGCCGGCGTCATCGGCGTGGAGAAGCTGGACGACGTGAAAGACCTAAAGCTGGACCGGCTTTTCATCGACATCGGCGCGGAGGACCGCGCGGCCGCAGAAGGGCGGGTGCAGGTAGGCTCCGCCGCCGTTTTCGCCCGGGAGGTGACTGCCGCAGGTTCGCGCCTGACCGGAAAAGCCCTGGACGACCGCAGCGGCTGCGCGGTCCTCGTGGAAGTCATGCGCCACCTGCGGGCCGAGTCCGTCCCCCACGACGTCTACTGCGTCTTCTCCGTGCAAGAGGAGGTCGGCCTGCGCGGCGCTCGCACGGCGGCGTACGCCATCGCCCCCGATTTGGCCCTGGCGGTGGACGTGACGGCCTCCGGCGACACACCAAAGGGCGAGACCCTCAACATGCAACTGGGGAAGGGCACAGCTATCAAGGTGAAGGACAACAGCCTGATCGCCCACCCGTGGGTGCGGCAGCTCTTGGTGGATGCCGCGAGGGCGCACGGGATCCCATACCAGATGGAGGTGCTGCCCTACGGCGGCACCGACGCGGGTGCGATCCATCTCACCCGCAGCGGCGTGCCCGCAGGGGCACTGTCCATCCCCACCCGCTACCTGCACACCCCAGCGGAAATGCTGGACCTCCGCGATGTGGCGGCCACAGTAGACCTGCTGGTGACGGTGCTGCGGCAGCCGCTGCCCGACCCGGCCGCGTGACGTCTGCGCAACGGTCACGGTGGACGGCGGCACCCGCCGGCCCCGGACAGGTGCACCCTTTCGCCCGCGTTCATATTTTGGTAGCAGGCGCAGCCTTCCCGATGAGGTGCCAGACGATGCGGGCAGCGGTGCAGCGGGCCTGGGTGCTGGACAATATGGAGAAAATCGGGCCGGGCGGCTTCTACCACCTGGCTTACGCCCACCACCAGATCAGCCCCGGTTTCATCGAGGCGATGCAAAAGGCAACCCACTACGGCAAGATCCATGTGTGCCTCTTGGCGGACGACGGCACCGCCCTCGACGCCGCTGACGGAGAGGTCATCGCGATCCACTGGTTTCCCGAGTTCATCCGCATTCACTTCATGATCGAGAACCTGCGGCCGCTATCGGAGGCGCCCCGGGTGCCGTGGCCCGGCCCGTATATGCTCGCGCGCTGACGCACCCCCAAGGAGGTGGGCACCGTGCACGGCTACCTCACGGAAAAGCTGCTGTTGCTGGAGCGGGTCCTCCTGCGCCACGACTACCACGAGCTCTTGCTGCGGGCCGATTCGGAGCAGCTTCGGGAAAAGGTGCTGCGGATCATCCGCGTCAAGGAGGAGACCATCCAGCTCCTGGACGACCTGCTCAAGACGACGCCCGCGTTCGTGCCGGCGGCGGCCGGCCGCGCGGGGCCGGGATCCGAGGCCTGAGCGGCCCGCGTGAGGCCCGGATCTGAGGCCTGGGCGGCTGACCGGGTTGGCTCACTGGCCGGTGGCGGACCGGCGGCCTCCGGCGCCGGGATTGCCGGCGCGGCCCGGCTGAGGTACCATTAGCCGCGAAAGGCCGCTGCGCCAAGGAGGGAGTCCGGTGCCGGACCGCGTCGCTTTTTTGTGGCGGGATGATCTAGTTGCCTATCGCTTCGCGGACAGCCATCCGTTGAATCCCATCCGCCTTGAAGCCACCCTGGACCTTTTGCGCACGTCGGGGCTTTTGGGCAGTCTGGACATCGCGTCGTTCGAGCCGGCCCGCGACGAGGACCTGGCCCTAGTGCACGACGAGCGGTACATTCGCGCCGTTCAGCGCTACAGCGTGCGCCGTCCGGAAACGCTGACCGCCCAGGAGCGGCGGGAGGCGGCCAATTTCGGGCTGGGGACCGTGGACAACCCCCTGTTCTTCGGCATGCACGAGGCGGCTGCCATGGTGGTGGGCGGTGCCCTGCGTGCCGCCGAGTTGGTGATGGACGGCACGGTCCAGCACGCGGTGCACCTGGGCGGTGGCCTTCACCACGCGCTCCCGGAGCGGGCCGCGGGGTTTTGCATCTACAACGACCCCGCGGCGGCCATCGCCTATATCCGCCGCCGGTGGGGCGCTCGGGTGGCGTACGTGGACATCGACGCCCACCACGGCGACGGGGTGCAGTGGATCTTCTACGAAGACCCCGACGTCCTGACCGTTTCCATCCACGAATCCGGGTACCATTTGTTCCCGGGGACGGGCCATGAGCACGAGCGAGGCCGCGGTGCCGCCTGGGGCACGGCCGTCAACATCCCGTTGTCGCCGGGCACCGACGACGACTCGTGGCTGGCGTGCTTTGAAGCGGTGGTACCCGCTGCGCTGCGGGCGTTCCGCCCCGACGTGCTGGTAACCCAGCACGGCTGCGACGCGCACCGCTGGGATCCCCTCACCCATCTGGCCGTGTCGACCCGGGCCCTGGCGCGGGCGGCGGCCATCCTGCACGGACTGGCCCACGAGCTGTGCCAAGGACGGTGGGTGGTGCTCGGAGGCGGTGGGTACGAACTGTTCCGGGTGGTGCCGCGGGCCTGGACGCAGCTGTGGGCGGAGGTGGCCTGCCGGCCCCAACCGCAAGCCGTGCCGGACCGCTGGATCGAGCGCTGGTCCAAGGCGAGCAGCGTCGCCCTGCCCCGGGGTTTGGCCGACGACCCGGCCGCATTCCCGGCGGGGCCCGATCAACTGGCGGCGGCCCGGGCCAACGAGATCCGGCTGCAGCGGCTTATGCAGGATCTGGCGCTGCCTGTGTCACGCGGCCAAGAGCGGGACCCTAACGGGGGTCCCGCTCCTGCGCGTCCATGACCGCCACCGCGGCGATGTTGACGATGGATTCCACGTCGTCGCCCCGCTGCAGCACGTGCACCGGGCCGTTGAGGCCCATGAGGATAGGCCCCATGGCCTCTGCGCCCCCGAGGCGCTGCAAGAGCTTGTACGCGATGTTGGCGGCTTCCAGGTCCGGGAACACGAGCACATTGGCGGGGCCTTTCAAGTCTGAGAAGGGGTAGTCCCGCTCCAGGATTTCCGGCACCACCGCCGTGTCGGCCTGCATTTCCCCGTCCACCATGAGATCCGGCCGCTGGGCCTTCACCAGCTCCGTCGCCCGCCGCACCTTCTCCGCCAGTGGATGGCGGGTAGACCCAAAGTTGGAGAAGGACAGCATCGCGATGCGAGGCTCGACGCCCAGCTGGCGCGCCTTGTCGGCCGCCATAATCGCGATCTCGGCCAGTTCCTCGGCCGTGGGTTCGATGTTGACCGTGGCGTCGGTGAAGAAGTAGACCTGGTCCTGGATGGTCATGATGTACAATCCCGCGACCCGGGAGACGCCGGGCCGGGTACGGAACACTTCCAGCGCGGGCCGGATGACGTCGGGATAGTGATACGTGAGGCCCGCAACGAACGCGTCCGCGTCGCCCAGCTTGACCATGAGGCAGCCGAAGTAGATGGGGTCTAGCAGGCGCTGGCGCGCCTCCAACAGCGTGATCCCCCGACGCTGCCGCAGTTGGTAGTAGTGCTGGACGTACTCTTCCAAGCGCGGGTGCTCCCGCGGATCCACCACGTCGAGCTCTACCGGAACGCCCAACGCCTGGGCCTTGGCCCGCACTACCTCGGGCCGGCCGATGAGGATGGGATGCCCGATGCCCTCCCTTTTGACGATGGCCGCGGCCCGGATGATGCGCCCCTTTTCCCCTTCGGCAAAAACCACCCGGCGGGGGCTGGCCGCCGCCTTGTGGAGGATGTAGCGCCGGATTTCCCGGGCTTTCCCAAAGCGGGCCTCCAGGCGTTCCACGTACGCGTCCAGGTCCAGCCGGACCCGGGCCACGCCGGTTTCCATGGCCGCCCGGGCCACGGCAGGCGCGACCCACAACAGCACCCGGGGATCAAGGGGTTTCGGGATGATGTACTCGGGCCCGAACCGCAGTTGGTCAAGCCCGTACGCCCGCAGCACCACGTCGGGCACCGGCTGGCGGGCAAGCTCCGCCAGCGCCATGGCCGCCGCCACTTTCATCTCTTCGTTGATGGCCCGCGCCCGCACGTCCAGGGCCCCGCGGAAGATGAACGGGAAGCCCAGAACGTTATTGACCTGGTTGGGGTAATCGGAGCGGCCGGTGGCCACGATCGCGTCGGGCCGGACGGCCTTGGCCTCGTCGTAAGGGATCTCGGGATCGGGATTGGCCAGTGCAAATACGATGGGCCGCTCGGCCATGGACTTAAGCATCTCCGGGGTAAACGCGCCTGCGACCGACAAGCCCACCAGGACGTCTGCGCCCTGCACCGCCTCGGTCAAGGTGGTAATGTCGGTTTCCTGGGCGAAAGCGGCCTTATACGGGTTCATGCCCTCGGTGCGCCCTACCCGCACCACGCCGTGGCTGTCGCACAGCCACAAGTTCTCGCGGCGCACGCCCAAGGCCAAGAAGAACTTGGCGCATGCGATGCCCGACGCGCCCGCGCCGTTGATGACCACCTTCACCTGTCCGATGTCCTTGCCCACCAGGTGCAGCGCGTTGATGAGCCCCGCGCCGGCGATGATGGCGGTGCCGTGCTGGTCGTCGTGAAACACGGGGATGTCCAGCTGCTGCCGCAACTGCTCCTCGATGTAGAAGCACTCCGGGGCCTTGATGTCCTCCAGGTTGATGCCGCCGAAGGTAGGCGCCAGGGACCGCACGATCCGCACGAACTCTTCGGGGTCGGTGCAGTCGATCTCCAGGTCAAACACGTCGATGTCGGCGAAGCGCTTAAAGAGAACGCCCTTGCCCTCCATCACCGGCTTGGCTGCAAGGGGCCCGACATTGCCCAGGCCCAGCACCGCCGTGCCGTTGGAGATGACAGCCACCAGGTTCCCCTTGGCCGTGTACTGAAACGCGTCGTGCGGGTCCGCTGCAATGGCCCGCACCGGCTCAGCCACCCCCGGCGAGTACGCCAGGGACAGGTCCCGTTGGGTGCTGGTTGGTTTCGTGATCTTGATCTCGATCTTGCCCGGCCGGCCCCGGCGATGGTACGCCAAGGCCTCCTCTCGCCAGATGGACATCTCCAGCCGCCTCTTTCCGTTGCAGGGTAATTTTGGGAGAATTCGGCGGGAAAGCCTCCTATCCCTCTACACCGGCCAGCGTCCTGCGCAGCCGCACCCCGGACTCGCGGGGGCTGCCCACAGCCCACCCGCTGCTCGCTGCCCGCTCCTGGCTCTGGGTTAGGTTAGGGGCTCAAGCCAGGCGCCGGGCGTCCTTGAGCGCTTTGGCCCGGTCCCACTCGGCGGACGTCAAGGACGCGGGAACCAGGTCGTACACTTCGGCGAAACCCGCGACGAGGGCGGCCTCAACCTCGTCCAAGGTCACAGGGCGCGCCAGAAGGCGCGAGAGGGGAGCGACGTGGTCGGGCACCAGCGCCGCCGGCCCGCCGGCGGCCGCGTAGAAGCGGTTGAGGAGTGCGGTGACGGGCACGGGGTCCTGGGTCACCAACACCATGCCGGAAACCAGAGCGAAGCCCGCCCGCAAGGCCTGCGCCACACCCGCCACCTTGCGCCCGTCCGCCATGAGGTCAAAGGGGCCCGGGCAGAAGGAGCCCGGTGCTTCGCCGAAAACGGCTTGAACGCCCAGTCGCCTGAGCCCCCTGCGTACCCCCTCGGTGAGGGCAGCAAAGTTGTGCTGGATCAAGGTGCGGTCGCGGCAGGGCTGCGCCACCGCGAAGCTGACGCAGCCCTCGTCCAGGATGACGGCGCTGCCGCCGCTGATGCGCTCAAACACGGGCAAGCCCGCGTCCTTGAGCACGGCAAGGCCCTCCGCCAGCCGCGGCAGGCGCCGGTCCCGGGGCCCCAGCAAAGCATAGGGACGCTGGCGGCGAATGACCACCGCCGGCGGCGCCGCGCCGCTACCCACCGAGACCGCCACGGCCTCGGCCACCACGGGGCTCAAGTCAAGGAGTTCGGCGGGAGCGTTGTTCCCTATCCGGATCAGCCGGTGTGCCGGGGCCTTCATCGCAGGGGCAACATCCCCTGCAGCCCGTTTAGCACCGCCTGTGGGAACAGGCCCAGCACGAGCAAGCCCGCGGCGGTCAGAAGCAGCGCGAGCCCTACCGCGACCCGGTCCCACGCGATGGTCACAGGCCCCAAGCCGCCAGCGGGTGCCGGCACGATGCCGACCGCGCCCGCGGGCGACGGCCGCGCGGCGGGCTGCACGGTGGAACCGTGGTCTGCAGCGCTCGCCTCCGCCGCGTCGTCCTCAGGGGCACGGAAGAGGGTGCTCACCACGCGCAGGTAGACGTAGGCCGAAATGCCGGTGCTGGCTACCATGGCCGCCAGGAGCCACCCCGCCCCCGCGGTGAGGCCGCCGCTGATCAGTAGGAGCTTTCCGGTGAAACCGGCAGTGGGCGGCACGCCCGCCATGGCCAGGAAGAACAGAGCCATCAGCAGCGCGAGCCCCGGCCGGCGCCGGTACAAGCCCCGCCAATCGCCCAGCTCGTCCAGGTCCGCGCCCGCGGGGGTCTCGGCCTCGTCCCCCTCGCCCGCCGCCCGGGCCGCCATCACCGCGAAGGCGCCACCGGCCATGCACAAGTACGCGAACAGGTAGAACACCGCCTGGGCCAGCCCTTCGGGCCGCAGCGTCATCATGGGCAAAAACAGGTAGCCGGCGTGGGCGATGCCCGAATAGGCCATGAGCCGCTTGAGGTTGGTTTGGAAAACCGCGCCGAGGCTGCCCACGAGCATGCTGACGCAGGCCAGCACCCCGATGGGGGCAAGGTACGCCTGCGCCACGGTGGCATCAGCCGGGACCGCCGCCCACAGGAAGCGGGCCATAGCCACAAAGGCCGCCGCCTTGGTGCCCACCGCCATGAAGGCCGTCACGGGCGTCGGAGCGCCCTGGTAGGCGTCGGGCGCCCAGGCGTGGAAGGGTGCCAGGGCCAGCTTGAACGCAAACCCGATGACGGCCAGGGCAAACCCCACGTGGTACATTGGACCGAGCGCGCCGCCACGGGCCAACTCCGCCACCGCCGCCAGCTTGGTCGTCCCCGTCACGCCATAGATCAGGGCGAACCCGTAAAGCAGCAGTCCACCCGCCACCGAGCCCAGCAAAAAGTACTTGAAGGCCCCTTCCCTAGCCGCCTGCTCCCAGCGGCGAAAGGCCACCAGCGCGTACAAGCTCAGGGAGAACGTTTCCAGGGCCACAAACAGCACCATGGTGTCGGCCGCCGCGGCCAGCACCATCATTCCCAGGGCCGCGAACAGCATCAGGGACACGTAGCCGCTCATGTCCCGGGCTCGCTCTGTAACGCTGAGCAAAAGCGCCACCAGGGCCGCGCCCAGGATCAGGAGGCCCGCGATCAAGCTCAGCCGGTCGACGGCCACCGCGCCTCCAAATGGCCGCAGCTCACCCGCGGCAAACCCCGGCAGCCCCGTGACCCGGGTCCACAGGTCCCACACGTACCACGCCGCCAGCAGCACCCCGGCGATGGCCGTCACCAGCACCCATGAGCGCGAGAAGCGGGCGGGCGCCAGCAAATCCACCACGATCACCGTCAATGCCGCCGCGGCCAGCGCCGCCAGCGGCGCCACCAGCGTCAGATCGGAGATGTCGGGCAAGGCTCCTCCCCCATTTCGGTTCCACCGGGAGCCGGCCTAAACATCCGGCCTACACCGGCCTTCCCCGGGGTCATAGCATCACAAAGTACAGCACAATGACGGCCGTACCGGCCAATAGCGCCAGTGCGTAACGGCGCACGTAGCCGCCGTGGAGCCGGCCCAGCCCGGCCGCCAGCGTACCCGCGAGCCGCGCCATACCGTTGACGGCCCCGTCCACTACGTGCGGATCGATCACTTGACCCACGTGCGCTGCCAGCGCCCGCCACGGCCGGACAAAGGCGGCCCGGTACAGGTCGTCAAAGTAGAAGCCGTTGGCCAGCACCGCTGCCGCCGGCAAGACCGGACCGGCCCCCTGCCGTCCGGGCCCGTACAGGCGCACGCCCAAGATCATCGCCAGCGCGGCCACGACCAGCAGTACGGCCATGGTGAGGGTCTTGGCCTGCTCCGGGGCCACGGCTGCCGCGTGCGCCGCCGTGTGGTATTGGCTGAAGACCCGGCCTAGGAAGTGCTCGGGCACGGCGGTCACGCCGGGGATCCACAAGACGCCCGCCACTGCGGACAGTACCGCCAGGAGGACTACCGGAACCGCCTGCAGCGGGTGCACGCCGTGGTGATGGTGAGCGTGGTGCCCGTGGTCAACACGCCCATGCGTCGCCTCGGGCTCTCGCGCCGCCGCCGCCTCACGCGCCGCGCGACCCTTGGCGCCGGCCGCCTGAGGTGCCTGCCCCGTAAACACCAGGCAGAACAGCCGCGTCATGTAGAACGCGGTCAGGCCCGCCGCCGCCACCGCTAGCACCCAAAGCACCGGGTGCCCCGTGACCAGCAGCTCCACCACGATCTCATCCTTGCTGAAGAAACCGGACAAGGGCGGCAGCCCGATCAGCGCCAGCGTGCCGATGAGGAACGTCCAGTAGGCAAAGGGCAGCTGGCGGCCGAGCCCGCCCATGCGGCGGATGTCCTGCTCGCCGTGGAAGTGATGGATCACGATGCCCGCGCCCAAAAAGAGCAGCGCCTTGAAAAAGGCATGGGTCATAAAGTGGAACAGCGCCGCGCTGTACGCCCCCACGCCGGCGCCGAGGATCATGTATCCCACCTGGCTCATGGTGGAGAAGGCCAGCACTCGCTTGATGTCGTTTTGCCCAACGGCCACCACGGCGCCAAACAACGCGGACGCCGCGCCCACCGCCGCCACGGCGGGCAGTCCTACGGGCGCCGCCTCAAAGATGGGGAACGCCCGCACCGCGAGGTACACGCCGGCCGTGACCATTGTCGCGGCGTGGATCAAGGCGCTCACCGGCGTCGGGCCCTGCATGGCGTCGGGCAGCCAGACGTGCAGCGGCAGCTGCGCCGACTTGGCCACCGCGCCCACAAGCAGCAGCAACGCAATGGCATTGAGCGTCGTGGGCGCCGCCGACCCCGCCTGCGGCAGGACGTCGGCAAACCGCAGACTGCCGTAGGCATTCCAGACGAGGGCCATGGCCAGTATAAGACCTACTTCGCCCACGGTGTTGACCCAAAAGGCCTTGCGGCTCGCGGCGGCGGCCGCCGGGCGCTGGTTCCAGAAGCCGATCAGCAGGTACGACGCCAAGCCAACGTTTGCCCAGCCCACCAGCATTCCCAGGAACCCGTCGGCCAGCACCAAAAGGCTCATGGCGAAGATGAAGTAGTTCAGCTCGGCGAAAAACCGGCCGTAGCCGGGATCGTCGGCCATGTAATTGGCCGCGTAAATGTGGATCAAGAGGCCAACCCCGGTCACCACCAGGGCAAACCACAGGGACACCGCGTCACCCAACAGCCCGAGACCGACGCCCTCGAAACCCCACGACCAGAGGGCCGCCTGGAGTGTACCGGCGCCGTCGAGGCCGAGATAGCGAGTCAGGGCGACCACGGTGGCGATGAACGCCAGCCCCACCATGGCGCAGGCGGTACCGGCCAGAGCAGGTTTGCTCCACCGGTTGCGCGCCGCGGCGACTGCCGCCGCCCCCAAAAGCGGCAGCCCGGGGATGAGCGCCAGTAGCCAGTAGCCGTTCTCCACAGTTCTACCCCTTTCTCTAGCCCCGCAGCGCCCGCACGTCGTCCACGTCGGCCTTGTCGCGGCTACGGAAGATGAGCACGATGAGCGCGAGGCCCACCGCCGCCTCGGCAGCGCCCACGGCCACGATCATGAACGTGAACACGTGCCCGTCCATCGCGGCCCACAGCCGGCTAAACGTCAGGAACAGCAGCGCCGCCGCCCCCCACATGAGTTCGATGGACATGAGCGTCACCAGTGGGCTGCGGCGCACCAGAACGCCGACGAGGCCGATGACGAACAGCACTGCGCTCAATACCAGGTATCCTTGCACAGCCATCCCGGGCATCCCGTTCACCTCCCCGGGTCGCGGCGGGCGATCAGGACTACGACGCCCACCACGGCCACCAAAAGGAGCAGCGCTGCCAGCTGCAGCGCGAAGACATGGTCATAAAAGAGCGACGCACCGAAGGCGCGCACCGTGCCGAACCCGTCGTACACGGCCTGCGGCTCGGGCAGTGCCTGCCGGAGCATGCCCAGCACCAGCGCGATCAGAAGCAGCCCGCCGGCTGCCACGCCCAGCGGCTCCTGGCCGGCCAAAAGCGACGTCTCCCGTTCGATGGCCTCTCGTCGGGCTCCCAGCAGGCTCACCACGAACAGGAACATCACCATGACCGCGCCAGCGTAGACGATAATCTGTACAAGACCCATGAACTCCGCGTTTAACGCAATGAACAGCACCGCGAGGGCCACCAGGTTCAGCACCAGCGCCAGCACCGAGCGGACCGGCACCGGCGAACGCACGACCGCGACCGCCGCCAAAAGGGCCACGGCCGCGGCGATCAGGACCACGACGCTCATGCCGGCTTCGCCTCCCCAGCCGGCCCGGCCGCCTCACTGGCACCCGGGCCGCCCTCCGGTGCCTCCGTCCCTGCCGGCCCGTGCATCGGCACCCAGCCGTGGTAGGGCGGGTACACGTTCGCTGGCACCTTGAAGGGGCTCGTGTGCTTGTTGACCAGCCGGTCCCGGCCATACACCAGGCTCTCCCGGGTGAAGTCCGCGAGCTCAAACTCGCGCGTCAGGTGCAGCGCGTCCGTGGGGCACGCTTCTTCGCACAGGCCGCAGAAGATGCAGCGCAGCATGTCGATCTCGTACTTCCACGCGTAGCGCTCCCCCGGCGAGTTGGGCCGCTCCGGGTCGTTCTCGGCCGGCATCACCGTGATGGCCGCCGCCGGGCAGGCCACCTGGCACAGCTCGCAGCCGATGCACATCTCCAGGCCGTTCTCATACCGCCTTAGCTCGTGGCGGCCCCGGAACCGGGCCGACCGCCGCTTCTTCTCGTACGGGTACTGAATCGTAGGTTTCTTGCGGAACAGCATCCGCAACGTGGTGCCCATGCCCTTGGCCAAAGCCCTCAACATGCCGGCATCACTCCTCGCCTTGCCAACACCAGGGCTGCTTGCGCAGCCTATCCGACCAGGACCGTGACCACCGCGGTGGCCACCAGGTTCAGCACCGCCAGCGGCAGCATCACCTTCCAGCCAAAGTCCATTAGCCGGTCATAGCGCAGCCGCGGCAGGCTTGCGCGCATCCAGATGAAGACGAACAACAAGAAGCCCAGCTTCAGCAAGAACCACACCACCGGCGGCAGGAAGTCCGGGCCGTTCCACCCGCCCAGGTACAGCAGCGTGACCAGGCTCGAGGCGGTGATCATGTGGATGTACTCGGCCATCATGAACATGGCGAAACGCATGCCGCTGTACTCCGTGCTGTAGCCCGAAACCAACTCCGTCTCGGCCTCTGGCAGGTCAAAGGGCACGCGGCTGGACTCGGCCACCGCACTGATGAAGTAGATGACGAACCCCAGCGGCTGGAGCAGGATGAACCACAGCCGCTCCTGGGCGGCCACGATGTCCGTGAGCCTGAGCGACCCCGCGAGCATGAGCACACCCAGCAGACTCAGGCCCATGGAAAGTTCGTAGCTGATCAACTGCGCGCTGGCCCGCAGCGAACCCAGCAACGCGTACTTGCTCTGTGACGCCCACCCCGCAAGCGTGACGCCGTAAACGCTCAACGCGGCGCACGCCATGGCCACCAGGACCCCGCCCGGCGGGTCGGCGATGCTCAGCGGGACGGTCACGCCGCCGATCTGGACCGGCGGGCCCACGGGGATCACGGCCCACGCAGCCAGCGCCGTAAACACGCTGATAATGGGCGCGAGCCGGAACACCAGCCGGTCGGCGTCCCGCGGGATGATGTCCTCTTTGACGATGGCCTTGACGCCGTCCGCCAGCGGCTGCAGCAGCCCCCATGGTCCGGTGCGGGTCGGCCCGAGGCGCAGGTGGAAATACCCCAGGAGTTTGCGCTCGATGACGGTCATGCCCGCAAACAGGCTGGCCAGGGCCACCGCCAGGATTACGCTCCGGATGAGCACCAGCCCCAGCGTGTCCATCAGCCGACCTCCTCCAGCACGCGCTTGTGCACCTGCACCCGGGTCCACGGCTCACCCACAAGCAGCCGGTTGACGGCCGCACCAGCGGCGCCCCAGGGCACCTGCACCGTACCCGGCACCACCTGGGCGCTCAAGCGCACAGGCAACGACATCTCCTGGCCGGCCGCCGCCAGCGTGATCGTGTCGCCAGCATTGAGCCCCAACGCCGCTGCGTCGGCCGGGTGCAAAAGCGCCTCCGCGCGGGGCTGCAGATCCCGGAAGCCCGGGTCGAACCGCCCCGTGCCCCCACCGCCGTACAGGCGGTCGACAGGCACCAGGATAAGCCCGGGCCCACCGCCGGACCTGTCTTCTGCTGGCCGGGCCGTGCCGGACGCCTCGGCGTCCTCGGCCTCCGCCGGCCACGGCGCGGCCGCCAGGAACCCATCCTGGTCCAAGGTCTTGAGCAGGTGTTCCACCTCCCACCGGAACTCCTGCTGGGAGGGGACCAGCTTCTTGCCCATGGCCTCCGCCAGCGCGAGGAAGATGTCCCCGTCGACCCGGCTCTCCCCGCCTGCGGCCATGGCGGGGGACACCGCCTGCACGCGGCCCTCGAGGTTGGTGTAGGTGCCCCGCTTGGCCGGAAACGGCGCCGCGGGCAGCACCACGTCCGCGTGCCGCGCGGTTTCCGTCAAAACGAGGTCCTGGACGACCAGGAACGGCACCTTGGCCAAGGCTTCCCGGGCTAGTGCCCCGTGGGGATACGTCTCCGCCACGTTGGCCCCAGCAATGTAGAGCGCCTGCAGCCGGCCCGCCGCCGCCGCCTCGAGCATCCGGCCCGTGTCCATGCCGACCTGCTCCGGTGCCAGCGGCTTGTGGCCCGGCAGGCGGTCAGGCCGCACGCCCATGGCCTCCGCGCCGCGGCTGTTGGCCTGCTCGCCCGGGATCAGGACCCGCACGGTCCGCTCGCCCTCCAGGCCCAAGTACGCCTGCAGAAGGTGATCGAGCGCGCGGCCCACGGCCAGATCCTCGCCGCCCCAGATGACCACCAACCGGCGGCCCTGACGCAGCGCCGCCACCAGCGGCGCTGCGGCGCCGGCTGCGCTATCGTCGCCCGACGCCAGGGCGGCCGCCGCCTGCCGGAGGACGGCAGCGGTTTCGCCGGGCAGAAGCGGCACGCGGGTATGCGGCACCCGGTACTCCTGCTGGTGCGTTCCCAACGTCACCAGGACCGCGCCCCGCCGCTGAGCCGCCCGCCGGATACGCAGATCCGCGACGGGCATGCGTTCGGCGGGCAATACGTCCACCACGAGGATCCCGTCTGCCGTGTCGATGTCCATCAGGCGCCCGCCGTACTTGTCCCAGGACGCCACCTGCTGCCGGCCGACGCGGTGGTCCACGTGGGGCGTCCCGACGACTTCTCGGGCCAGCTTTTGGAAGAGGTATGCCTCCTCATTGGTCAGCCGGCCCCCGCCGATAAAGCCCACCGCCTCGCCGCCGTGGTCCCGCACGACGGTACGCAGGCGGTTGGCCACCTCCATCAAGGCCTCCGTCCAGCTCACCGGCACCAACTCGTCACCGCGGCGCATGAGGGGCTGGGTGAGCCGGTTCTCGGCGTTTACATACTTGTAGTTAAACCGGCCCCGGTCGCACAGCCAACCGCCGTCCACCTCCGGGTGCTCGCGGGAGACGACCCGCATGAGCTCGCCGAAGCGGAAGTCCAACCGCACGTTGCAGCCCACGGGGCAGGCGGTACAGACCGACGGCGCGCCCGTCATGTCCCACGGCCGCCCCTTGAAGCGGTAGTTCTTGGACGTAAGCGCCCCCACCGGGCACAGCTCGATGGTGTTGCCGCTAAAGTAGGAGTCGTACGTTGCCCCGTCGGCGGTGGTGATCAAGGCCTCGTGGGCCCGCTCGCCCACCACCAGGTTGCCTTCCAGCGCGATCTCCCGGTCAAACCGCACGCAGCGCCGGCACAGGATGCAGCGCTCTTCGTCCAGGATGATGAAGCTGCCCAGATCCACCGCCTTGCGCTTGCGCATCTTGGGCACCGTCAGGCGGCTGGTGGGCAGGCCGTACTTAAACGTGTTGTCCTGCAGCGGGCACTCGCCGCCCTTGTCGCACACCGGACAGTCCAGCGGGTGGTTGAGGAGCAGGAACTCGATAACGCCCTGGCGCAGGTGGCGCACGACGGGCGTGTCAGTGCGCACCACCATCCCCTCGGCAGCCTTGGTGGTGCAGGCGGGCACCGGTTTCCGCTGGCCTTCCACCTCCACCAGGCACATCCGGCACACGCCTACCGGGTCCAGCTTGGGGTGGTGGCAGAAGATCGGGATCTCGATGCCGGCCGCCGCCGCGGCCTCCACCAGCCCCGTCCCTTTGGGAACCTGCACTTGGCGACCGTCAATGGTCAAGGTGACCAGTTCGCTCATGCGCTGCGCACCTCCCGGGAACGCTCCGCCAGGCAGGCGTGTCCCTGAATGTGGGCTTCAAATTCGTGGGCGAAGTGCTTGAGCACCGACTGCAGGTACGTGATGGAGAAGTCCGACAGCAGGCAGATGGTGGTCCCGCTCATAGTGGTGCGCAGGCTCCGGAGGATCTCAATGTCCTGCGCGGTCCCCTCGCCCCGCTCAATCTTGCGCAACAGGCGCGCCGTCCACGCCGTCCCTTCCCGGCAGGGGGTGCACTGGCCGCACGACTCGTGGGAGAAGAAATCCGCGTAGTAAAGCGCCGTGCGCACCATGCACACGTTCTGGTCAAACACCATCACGCCCGCGGTGCCAAGGATGGACCCCGCCTGCTGGACCGAATCAAAGTCCAGCGGCAGATCCAGATGCTCGGGGAGCAGCACCGGCGAGCTCGCGCCGCCCGGCTGCACCGCCTTGAGCTTGCTGCCCGGCCGCAGGCCGCCCGCGACGTCGATGAGCTCCCGCAGCGTAATTCCCAGGGGCAGCTCATAGTTGCCCGGGCGGTTGACCGCGCCGCTGACCGAGAAGATCTTGGTGCCCGGGCTCTTTTCGGTGCCAATGCTCAGAAACCAGTCGGCGCCCCGGTCGATGATGAAGGGGACGTTGCACAGCGTTTCCACGTTGTTGACGACGGTGGGCATGCCGTATAGGCCCGCCACCGCCGGGAAAGGCGGCTTGTTGCGGGGCTCGCCCCGGCCGCCTTCCAGGGAGCTTAAGAGCCCCGTCTCTTCGCCGCAGATGTAGGCGCCCGCGCCCCGGTGCACGACGATCTCCTGGGAGAAATCCGTGCCCAGGATGCGCTCGCCCACGTACCCCTTGGCCCGGGCTTGCTCGATGGCGTCCATGAGCACCCGGTAACCCTTGCGAAACTCACCGCGGATGTAAATGAACGAGCGGGCGGCCCGCACCGCGTACGCGGCCAGCAAGATGCCCTCGATGAGCAGGTGCGGGTTATACTCGATAAGCATCCGATTGTTAAAAGTGCCCGGCTCGCTTTCGTCCGCGTTGCAGCACAGGTAGCGCGGCCGGCCGTCCTCGGGCAAAAAGCCCCACTTGACGCCCGCCGGGAAACCGGCCCCCCCACGGCCCCGCAGGTTGGCCTTCTTGACCTCTGCGTGCACGTCCGCGGGCGTCATCCCGGCAAGGGCCTTGCGCAGCGCCCGGTAGCCGCCCTGCGCCTCGTAGTTTTCGATGCGGGTCAGGTCCACCTCACCGATGCCCTTGGTGAGAACCTTCTCGTACTTCACGCGCTCTCCCCCGCTTCCCACACGGCCCCGGGCTGGATCAGGCCGATGCGCTCAGACAGCTCCACCAGGTCCGCCCCATCCCTGAGCGCCTGCACGATCTGATCCGCCCGCTCGGGGGTGACTTTATGGAAGTACTCCTCGTTGATTTGAATGGCCGGCGCGCCATCGCACGCGGCCACGCACTCGCCGGTGACCAAGAGCGTGAACAGCCCGTCCGGCGTCGTCTCGCCCAGCCGGATGCCCAGCCGCTCCTCCAAGTGGCGCACCAGGGCCTCCGCGCCCGACAGGCCGCACATGATATTGCCGCACACGGTGATCACGTAGCGGCCCACCGGTTTCCGGTGATACAGCGAGTAGAACGAACACGTGGACTCCACATAGGCCCGGCTGACGCCCAGCCGCTGCCCGATAAACTCCATGTCCTCGGGGGAAACCCAGCCCCGCTCCTCCTGGGCCATCCACAATAGCCCCATCAGCGCCGACCGGGGTCTTGGATAGCGGGCGATCAGGCGGTCGATGTCGGCAGCCCGCCGCTCCCACCACGGCTGCTGCCCGTTGGCCTGGGGCCGGGCCTGTCCCTGCGCCGCGCTCATCGGTCCACCTCCCCAAACACCGGGTCGACGCTAGCGATGATGGCCACCATATCGGCCAAGAGCGCCCCTTCCATCATGGCGGGCATGGCGAAGGTGTTGTAGAAGGCCGGCCCCCGCACCCGCACCCGCCACGGCTTGTTCTT
>NICF_comb_assmDRAFT_10001427_pt1 | contig 18950 bp, 16 predicted proteins | sample NewIslPassag4_SG_FD_11279 | JGI IMG/M metagenome (IMG submission 11279) | reverse complement strand
ATGGTCCAGACGAGGCCGTTTTCGAGCCGCATCTCGCGAACGACCGAAAGGTAGCGTCGCCGCGTCATGAAGCCATCAAGAGGGCTCAAAGCGCCGACGGCCAACAAGACGAGATCCGAAAGCGCGCGCTTGTCGATCTCGACCTTCGGAAGCCTGTGTGCCTCGTCGAGCAGACGCCCGGCGAGGGCGGGCGAGGCGAGCCGTTCATTGAGCGTCCCCCCGTGCGGCGCGATCAGCGAGTCGTGCGGAGGAGCTGGGTTCATATGAGGTGGTTCCTCCCCGGATGATGTTGGAAATTCCTCTCATCGTATGGGGGGAGGAAAAAAGTTGTGAGTTTTAAGCCGACGGTTGGGCCGGCGCAGCAACCGCCTGCGCTGTCTTCGTCTGGTGCCGGCCGACGAGGAGCCGCAGGCTGTTTGCGATCACAAGGAGCGTGCTTCCTTCGTGGCCGACCACGCCGGCCGCAAGGACGATGCCGGACGTAAGCACGGTCGCGACGAGGACGGCGATGACGCCCAGGGCGAAGATGATGTTTTGCCAGATGATTCGCTTGGCGCGGCGGCTGAGCTTCAAGGCGTAGGCGAGTTTCCCGAGGTCGTTGCTCATGAGGACGACGTCGGCGGTTTCGAGTGCGACGTCGGTTCCCGCCGCGCCCATCGCGATCCCCAGGGTCGCCCGGGCGAGGGCGGGAGCGTCGTTCACCCCGTCTCCCACCATGGCCACCGAACCGTACGTGCGCCGGAGCGCCTCGATCAGCGCCACCTTTTCGTTGGGAAGAAGCTGCGAATGCACCTCGTCGACGCCCGCCTGAGCGGCGATCGCGGCCGCGGCGCGGTGGTTGTCCCCGGTCAGCATGACTATGCGCTGGACGCCGCTCTCTTTGAGCGACCGGAGGGCTTCCGCGGCTCCGGGTCGGAGGCGGTCGATCACTGCGATGATCCCGAGGAGCCGGTCGCCGCCTACGAACATGACGGTCTTGCCCTCTTCTTCGAGACGTTCAGCCCGGCGTAGGATCTCCCTCGGCGGGTCCGCCAGCATTGCGGCGACGAGCCTGCGGTTGCCGGCCCAGAAAGTTTTTCCACCGATCCCGGCGACGATGCCCTGGCCGGGGACGGCTTCGGCCTGTTCCGCAGGCGGCGGCGACACGCCTCGTTCCTTCGCGTGCGCCACGATCGCCTTCGCAAGGAGGTGTTCCGATCGGCTTTCGATCGCAGCGGCAAGGGATAAGAGCTCTTCCTCGCCCGTGCCGCTTACGGGCACGACGTCGGTGACCCGCGGGGTTCCTTCGGTCAACGTACCCGTCTTATCGAAGGCGACTGCCTTGAGCTCGGCCATGTTTTCGATGTGGATTCCGCCCTTGAACAGGATGCCGCTGCGCGCCCCGTTGGCGATTGCCGCGACCACCGGGGCGGGGACGGCCATCGCGACGGCGCAGGGGGAGGCCACGACCATCAGGGTGATCGCCCGGTAAACCGAGTCGGACCACGCTTGACCGAACAGCGGGGGAATCACGGCGGCGAGGACCGTAACGGCGACGACGGCGGCCGCGTAATACTGCTCGATGGTGTCGATGGTTCGCTGCGTAGGCGCCTCTTCGGATTGCGCCTCCTCGACCATGCGGATGATCTTCGCGATCACGGTGTCTTCGGCGGTCTTGGTGACGCTCACTTCGAGGGTGCCGTTCTGATTGAGGGTACCGCCGAAGACCTCGTCGCCGACCGACTTGTCGATCGGTATGGATTCACCGGTGATCGACGCCTCGTTCAAGTAGGAGCTGCCCGATATGATCACGCCGTCGATCGGCACGAGTTCGCCCGGCCGGATGTAGATCACATCGCCGACGGCAAGGCTATCGACCGGCACGAGCCGCGTCCCACCGCCGGGCTCCTTGAGGAGGGCCACCCGGGGGCGAAGCGACATGAGGGCGGTGATCGCCCGGCGTGTCCGGTCCATGGCGTAATACTGCAGCGCGTTGCTAAGCGAGAAAAGAAAAAGGAGGATGCCACCCTCGACCCATTCGCCGATCGAAGCGGCCGCCAGAGACGCGAGCACCATGAGCAAGTCGACGTCGATGCGCTTCTCCTCGATCAGTGTCCGGATCCCGCCGATGAGGCTGAATGTGCCGCCACAGACGTAGGCTGCGGCGAAGAGCACCGTGGTGGCGATAAGCGGGGCGCCGGATCCGTCGAGCAGGCCCCCGGCGATCAAGAAGAGCGCACACCCCGCGGTTGCGAACGCCAGGTGGTGCTGGCGCCAAAGAGCGACCAAGTCGAGCCGGCGTCCGGTGTCTACAGGCGCTCCGCCGGCGCCTGCCTGCTGCGCATCGGCTTCACGCATCGTAACGGTGTCTCGGCCGGCGCGGCTTTTCGTTACGGGTTTATCCATGCAGGCGCGAACCTCCCGAGCGCCGCGCCTTGCGCCCACGCTGGCCTGTCCGCGGTTCTTGGCGAAAGCGCGACTGGCGGTGCCGCGTTCATTGTATCATACAGGGATCGAGGCACGCGAACGGAACCCCGGCGTGGGAACCCGGTGCACGGGGAGTTTACGCGGGGAGGAGTGTCCGTGTGGCCCTCGAAGCAACCGAGCGAACCTCGATATGCTGAAGGAGAGAGCGAATTGGCATTTCGGATTTCACTGGCGGGCTGGAGTCTGAACAGGAGGTTCCGCAGGCAAGAGAACCCTCTCGCATTGCTTGATTTCCCCCGCGTGGTCAAAGAGGAGTTCGGCATCGGGGCCGTCGAGCTGAACAGCCCGTTCTTCGCTGCGAAGGATGAGGCGTATTTGAGCGATCTCAAGGCGGCGGCGCAAGAGGCCGGAGTCGTGCTGGCAGGCATGGCGGTCGACGGCACAGGGAACGCTTCGGCGCTCGACGAGGCAGAGCGGCGCGCCTCCGTCGAGAAGGCGAAGGAGTGGTTTCCGGTGGCCAAGAGCCTTGATTTGCCCAACTTCCGTATCAACACCGGCGGCCACGGCCATGAGGCGGATCCCGAAGCACTAAAGCAGTGCATCAAGAGCTTTAAGGAGCTCGCGGCGGAGGCCGAGGCGTACGGCGTGCGGATTGTCATCGAGAATCACTGGGGAGTCTCCGCGGACCCGCAGAACATCGTGCGGATCATCGAAGAGGTGGGAAGCGACCATCTTGGCACGCTTCCCGATTTCGGCAACTTCCCCGACGAGAGCTTCAAGCCCGAGGTGCTCGCCGCCATCCGGCCCCAGCTTCCCAAGGATCTTCCGACGTCGGAAATCCGGTACTGGGGGCTGGAGCTGCTTGCCCCGTACGCCTTCGGCGCCCATGCCAAAATGCGTGAGTTCGACGCCGACGGCAACGATACAGCCATCGACGTGTACCGTTGCGTCCGAATCTTGAAGAACGCAGGATTTGACGGCTGGTTCGGGATCGAGTACGAGGGTCGCGATGACGACCACGAGGGTGTGCTGAAGTCGAAGGCATTGCTCGAACGCGCATTGGCGCAAGCTTAAGGATTGGCGCTGTTCGTTTGCACTCAGGCGTTTCGGAAGAGGTCGACCGACTTCGAAAGATGGCGGTTGGCCTTTTCCGCGTCTCCCATGAGGTTGTAGAGTTTACCGAGGTTCGAATGAACCTCCGCCAACACGCGGCGGTTACCTTTCCATTTGGTCGCAAGTCGCTCCATCAAGGCGAGGAGTTCAGTAGGCACCGGCGCCTGTTCCGCGCACTTGACGACCGTCGCAGTCCATTGCCCGGCGCCCTCGTATTCCGGGGCGAGCGTAAACGCCTCGATCAAGTGCTGGTAAGCTGCGGCCGCATCGCCCTCCACAACTGCAAGCTCAGCGAGGCACGCGTGTGCGGCTGCCAGTTGGACCGCGTTTCCGGATCTCTTCGCGAGGTTGAAAGCTTCTAACGCCATCTGCCTGCTTCGCTTCAAGTCTCCGATTTGCCTCAAGTACGATGACAAGTTGTTCAGACTAACGAATTCAAACCATGCATTGCCGACGGATCTGAAGTAATCCAAAGCCCTGGTTGTCCAAGATATTGCCTCGTCAAAGTTTCCCAGGCTCGCACAAACATACCCCATAACGTCACAGTATCTTCCGTGGGAGTGATCGTTTGGGGTCTCTGTGTCCGACAAGGCGCCTTTCAAGAGGTTGAAGGCACTATCGTACTTCTTCAGTCGTGCTAGAGTATTTGCGAGGTTGGTCAAGATGGTCAGCCGATACGATGGATTCGCTATCGGATCGCTTTCAATGATCCGGAGTGCTTCCCGATAGGACTCTAGAGCCGCCTCGTCCTCTCCGAGTCGAACCTGAACGGTGCCCAGATCATTCAGGCACCTGGCCAGGTACTCCGAATCTCGTGCCCTGGCAAACTGTTCTCTTGCAAGAGCAAAGTGATCGCGTGCCTTGGCGTACTGTTCCTGCTTGAAGTAGACATGGCCGATGTAAAGCCAGATCTCCCCTTTCTTGCGGTACTCCGCCGGGTGGCATTTCGTTAGCGCCTTCTGATAACAATCAAGTGCCTCTGCAAACTGACCATTTAATTGGAGTTGCTTTCCAGTCTCCAGATACGAATCAGACGTTGGGTCGCTTGCGGCAAGACTAGTTCCTTCAGGAGATTCATCCAAGAAGTACGATACAGGCTGCCCCAACCGGGCTGCGATGATTTCAAGACTCTTGAGGGAAGGCCGTGTAGCCCCTTTCTCGACCTGGCTAATAAAGCTCTTGGTGAAATCGGTGCCAGCCAGTTCAGACTGGGTTAATTTCATTCGCTTGCGGAGTTCCCTAATCTTCATTCCTATCTGCTTGGCTTTGTCCATTGATTCGCTCCGTTCCACCAACCCACCCTTCGACTAGTGTAAATGGTTTTCACCTACGAGGCAACCAACCGCCCTTGAAGTCCTAGCTAAATTTACCTATAATCAAGCATATCTTAACAACGGATTGGGGGGAACCGGCAATGCCAATCGGGACGGTGCTCCCGGAACCACCTCCGCCAGCTACAGTGTGAGGGGTTCAGGATGCGGCACGAAGGCGACAGAAATGTCGCCTTCGTTTTTTGCACAACAGGAAAGGTGAACGGGTACAAGCTAATAATAATCGTTGAGTTTGTCCCTCACATGGCGCTGGTGGCACGTTTATTGGGGCTGGGAATAGACTGGTACGGACTTCGGCGGGTAGGTGGAGATCTTGAGTTCACGTCACACAATGCCCCAATGTGTCGTATGTGGTTTCCGCCCCACACATGCCATTTCGATCGCGGGTTTTCTGCTGTGCGCCGAGTGTGAGGATCGGATCGTAAAGAGCGATCCGAGCGTTCCCGAATACGACGAACTCGTATGCCAAATCCGGAAGCTGTGGCGCGGACTTGCTGAAGCGGCCGCGTCCCGCGATTGACGCCCGCCGGGCGATCGGATGGGCGAGCGCTGCGGATCCCCACGCGCCAGGCTGGGAGGGCCAAGCCCTTGTATTCGAATGGGTCGCCTCAGGAGGACCGGAAGCCCTCCTTTCTCTTGGGGTTGAAACGGTACGGCGACCGCCGCATCGTCCGGTTTCACACGCCCGGGCACCGGGGAGGCAAGTGGCTGGACTCGCTGTTTCGTGCGGCAATCGGCGAGCAGGCCGCGGCCCTTGACATGTCGGACGTTCTTGAGGGGGAGTCGGGACCCGCTGACTGGATGGCGACGATCCGTCGGGCCGAAGAGCGCGCCGCTGCGTTATTCGGGGCGGCTGCGACCCGCTTCCTCGTCAACGGCACCTCGGGCGGCCTCCACGTCGCACTGCTCGCCGCGGGAATGAGCAAGCGGGCGGTTTTCAGCCGGGCCAGCCATCTCTCGGTTTATTCCGGAGCGCTGTTGGCCGGTCTGGAGTATCGCTGTATCGAGCCCGATTACGACGCCGATTGGGATATTCCAGGCCCTCCGGCTCGGACGGCGATCGAAGAGGCGCTCCGCGACTGGAGGCCCGAACTCGCCGTCGAGACGTATCCGAACTACTACGGGCTCACTCCCGACTTGTCCGTGTGGACAACCCCCTGCGGCGCGCCGCGGCCGCCGCTGTTGATCACGGACGAAGCCCACGGTAGCCACTTCATCGTCTGCCCGTCGGCTCCGCCGACTGCCTTGGCCTGCGGTGCGGCCATCACTGTGCAAAGTTTGCACAAGACGCTGGGAGCGCTGACACAGGCGTCGGCGCTCCACGTCGGAAGTGCGGCCGGCCACTTGATTTCACAGGTCGACCGGAGCCTATCCGTTCTGCAGACCACAAGCCCGTCTCCCCTTCTGCTTGCATCCCTCGAGGCGGCTGTCGCGCAGCTCGATCCTCGTTCAAAAAACAGCGGCGCGCAGCGAGAGGGCGACTGGGATCGGGCGCTTCGCATAACCAAAGAGCTTCGTGCGGCGATCGACGCGATCAGCGGCTTCCGCTGCTTAAGCGACGAGTATGTGGGAAAACGGTGGGGGGCCAGACTCGACCCCGCCCGGCTCGTCATCAACGTTGCCGGGGTGGGCTGGAGCGGGATCGACGCGGCTCGATGGCTGCGCACCGAGCGACGGATCCAAGTGGAAATGGCCAATCAAACTTCGATCGTCGCCTTGGTCAGCCCTGGAAACACGGAAGACGATGCAGAACGCCTCGTCGAGGGGTTGCAGGACCTATCCCGTGCCATGCCCCCCCGTCGGCCGGCGCCGCCGGTCGCGCCTCCGCCCATGTCCCGGCCCGTGATTGACCCAAGGGAAGCGATGAGGCGTCCTGCGGAATGGGTGGACATCGCCGCAGCGGCCGGGTGTATCGCCGCCGAGTTCGTTTGCCCATATCCTCCCGGAATGCCGGTCCTGGCCCCGGGAGAGGAGATCACGGCCGAAACCGTCGAATACCTACGTCACGTCAAAAGCGTGGGATGGGAAGTGCGCGGCGCTTCATTGTGGGATGCGGGGATGATCAGCGTCGTCCGGTGACGCTTTTCCTCCGCCGGAGCGTCTAGCCACTCGATCATCGCCCTAGCCGTGCCGCAACCGGCCAGAGAGGAGCTCGGGTAATGGGCTGCTTCATCACATTCGAGGGGATCGACGGGTGCGGCAAGTCGACCCAAGCCTCGCTGCTCGCGTCGTATTTCAGGGAGATGGGGCGCACCGTACTCCACACTTTCGAACCCGGCGCAACGCCGCTAGGGGCGGAGATACGTCAGACCTTTTTGAGGGGATCAAGAGGCGAACTCGATCCGGTGACTGAGACGCTTCTCATGGCCGCCGACCGGGCGCACCACGTCCGGAGCGTTGTTCGCCCCGCGCTGGAGGACGGGGCGGTCGTCATCTGTGAGCGGTATGCGGATTCGATGGAAGCCTACCAGGGATACGGCGACAAAGTCGCGCTCGACCTCGTCCGCTCGCTCAACCGCATTGCGACTGACGGCTTGGAGCCCGACATCACGTTTCTTCTGGACATTCCGCCCGAGGAAGCGCTGAGGCGCAAGAGGAAGGACCCGGATCGCATCGAGGCGCGAGGGCTCGCATTTCACGAAGCTGTCCGCAGCGGCTACCTTGCGATCAGCCGCGAACATGCGCGGCGGATCGCAGTCCTCGATGCCCGGAAAGAGGCGGACAAGATTCACGAGGAGGTCGTCCGGCACCTTTCCGAGCGGGGCCTGGCCGGTGCCGCCTTAAAGGCGGGAGGCACCGGTCAATGAGGGTCCGCGGTGTCCCGGACCGGCGCCGAACGGCTCCCACCGGCTCGGAACGCAGGCAGCACCAGCCGTCGACCGCTCGCGCTTCGTTCGCAGACTTGCTCCATCAAGCGGAAGTCGACGAGGCGCGGGCAAACTTGCAGGCCGGCCTCGAAATGATCGATCGGGCCGCGCACGCGCTCCGGGACTCGCCGTCCCTTGAGACGTTAAACCAATACAAGAAGGCGATCCGCGACGTGCTCGCGCCGCTGCTTGCCGCCTACTCGGTGGAGGAGCTGCGGGGATTCAACCGGTACGGAAAGCGTACGATCCATGTGCTGGTGCGCATCGTGGACGAAAAGCTCGACGAACTCGCCCGGCTCGTCCTCTCCAATGCCCAGGACGCTCTCGCCATCGCCGCGCGAATCGACGACATCCGGGGCATCCTGCTCGATTGGTTGCGATGACTTAATGCCATACCTCGGTTGGGACAAAATTGTAGGACACGATCTGCCGATCCAGTTCCTGCGCGCCAGCTTGGAAAAGGATCGGGTGGGGCACGCCTATGCCTTTGTGGGTCCTTCGGGCGTCGGCAAGGCGGCGACTGCCGCCGTGTTCGCGCAGGCACTCCTTTGCAAGGAACGGACGGCCACGGGCGACCCTTGTGGTACTTGCAGGAATTGCGGGCGCATCGAACGCGGAGTCCATCCCGACGTTCACTTCGTGCGGCCGGAAGGCGGTTCGATCGGAATCGAGCAGGTGCGCGAGCTGCAGCACGTCTTGTCGCTCAAGCCGTACGAGAGCGACAGGAAGGTGGCGGTCATCGATGAAGGCGAGACGATGACGGTGGCCGCCCAGAATTGCCTGTTAAAGGTGCTTGAAGAGCCTCCGGGCGATACCGTCATAATCGTGGTGGCGGGAAACGCTGCCGCGCTCCTTCCGACGATTCGCTCCCGCTGTCAAATGGTTCGCTTTCAACCGAACACCGTGCGCGAGGTCGTTAGCTGCCTTGCCGAGCGCGGTGTGCCGCGTGAGCAAGCGGCGCTTATCGCTGCGCTCGCGGAAGGCCGGATCGGTGTTGCATTGGAAATGGTCGGCAAGGACGTTGTGGCTCTGAGGGACCGGGTTGCGGGTTGGGTCGATGAGCTCCGCCGGGACTCGGCGGGAATCCAGGCGGTGGTTCGCATCGGGCAGGTTCTGGAGGAGGAGAAAGAGCGTGCGGGGGAGTTTCTCAACCTCTTTTTCATGTGGCTCCGGGATCTCATCCTTATCAAGGAAGGCGCGCACGAGGCGATAGCGAACCAAGATGCCATAGATCGCCTCCGGAATCAGGCCGCCGGCATGAACGTGGCGGCGATCGCCGGCGCTCTGCGGGCCGTCGACCGGGCCCAAAGCGCGCTCCGTTCCCACGCGAACCTGCGGCTCACCCTCGATGTCATGTTGGTGCACGTCCAAAGGAGTCTTTCGGCATGATTCGCGTCGTCGGCGTACGCTTCAGGAAAGTCGGAAAGGTGTACTATTTTGATCCCGATACCTACGACCTGAAGCCGGGGGACTGGGTGGTCGTGGAAACCTCGCGGGGCGTCGAGATCGGTGAAACCGTGGTGGGCATCAAGGAGGTCCCGGAGGACGCCGTGGCCCAGCCCTTGCGCAAGGTGCTGCGTCCCGCAACGGAGGCCGACCGCCAAAAGCAGCGGGTCAACCGGGAGCGGGAAAAAGAGGCGTTCTCGGTGTGTGAGGCGCGCATCGCGAGCCACGAGCTCCCGATGAAGCTCGTCGACGTCGAGTATACGTTCGACGACAGCAAGGTGATTTTCTACTTCACCTCGGAAAAGCGCGTCGACTTTCGCGAACTGGTCAAGGACCTCGCCGCCCGGTTCAAGACCCGCATCGAGCTGCGACAGATCGGGGTACGGGATGAAGCGAAGGTCGTCGGCGGCGTCGGGATCTGCGGTAGGCCGCTTTGCTGTTCGACGTGGATCACCGATTTCGAACCGGTGTCGATCCGCCACGCCAAGGAGCAAAATCTGTCCCTCAATCCGAGCAAGATCTCGGGCGCGTGCGGGCGGCTCAAGTGCTGCCTGCGGTTTGAAGCCGACGTGTACCGGGAGATCAAGGCCGAACTCCCCAAGATCGGAGACGTCATTGCGACGCCCCACGGAAGCGCCAAGGTGGTTGACGTCTTGATTATGAAAGAGTCGGTCGTCGTGCGGCTCGAGGAGTCGGGCGACCGTCTCGAAGTTACGGCGAAGCAGTACAAGGCGTGGAACAAGGAGGCCGTAGGTGCCTGACCGGGGAACGCTTTACCTTTGCGCGACGCCGATCGGCAATCTCGAGGACATCACGTTCCGGGCCTTGCGCGTGCTGAAAGAGGCGGACGTCATCGCCGCCGAGGACACGCGCCATGCGGCTAAGCTCCTTTCCCACTACGGGATCGAAACGCCCATCGTAAGCTTCCACGAGCACAACGAGGACGAACGGGCTCATGAGCTTGTCCGTCGCCTGCTTGCCGGGGAGAACGTCGCGTTGATCAGCGACGCCGGCACCCCCGCCATCAGCGACCCGGGATTCGCGTTGGTTCGTCTTGCCGTCGAAAAGGGCATCGCCGTCGTGGCCGTTCCGGGCCCGTCGGCGTTCTTGGCGGCGCTGGTATCGTCCGGATTGCCCCCGTACCCGTTTTATTTCGGAGGATTTCTCCCGCGCAAGCGCGCGGAGCGCCGCCGCCTCCTCGAATCGCTGGCAAGTCTCGAGGCGACGCTCGTATTCTACGAATCTCCGCACCGGATCGATGCGACTCTGGAGGACGTCGCGCACGTCTTTCCCGATCGCAAGGTCGCGGTCGCCCGGGAGCTGACCAAGAAGTTCGAGGAGATCGTCCGAGGTGATGCGCAGGATGTGCGCCGACGGTTCGCCGGCTCGCAGGCGAAGGGTGAGTTTGTGGTCCTCATCGGCGGCGCGGCCCAAGGAAAGCGGGAAGAGCCGTCTTGCGCGCAGATCGAGCGCGCGATCATCGACGCACTGCGGGAAGGCAAAAGTAAGAGGGAAGCCGCGCTCAGCGTCGCTTCCCTCTTGGGCGTTAGCCGAAAAACTGCCTATGACCTCGCTATTCAATTGTCGAAACCCGATACCCCTGACCCCCCGGAACCGTGACGCCCTACGATACGCTCCGCATCTCGTCCAGGCAGCTGGCGCAGATGTTCTTGTCCTTGTAGACGTGAACCTGGTCTGCGTTGCCACAGAAGATGCACGCGGGCTCGTACTTCTTGAGGATGATCTTTTCGCCGTCGACGTAGATCTCGAGTGCGTCCTTCTCAGCGATCTGGAGCGTTCGGCGAAGCTCGATCGGGATCACGACCCGGCCGAGTTCATCCACCTTGCGGACGATCCCTGTGGACTTCACGTCCATCCCCACTTTCGACATGGTTCGACAAAGTTTTCATGACGAGTATACTAAAATTTCCATATCGCGTCAATGTCCGTGGGAAAATTTTTCTTGGAGCGGGAGCCTCACCCAGGCGGTCATAACCTGAGGACGTGAAAAGCAAGCGCTACCAAGCCGGCGGCAACCAACGGCCCTACCGGAATGCCGCCGAAGGCGGAGACGCCCACGAGCGTGCCGATCACAAGGCCGACGAGCACTTCTGGGTGCGCGACGATCAGCTTCACCCCGTCGGCGGCGAGATACGACGAGGCTGCTCCGACTGCGATTGCGACGAACCCCGAGGGACTGACCAGCGTCTGCGCCACGGCGGCGAAGCCGAGCTGGCCGCTGGCAAAGGGAAAAAGCAGCCCGGCCGTGAGAAAGATCACGCCGGTCGGTATTGCGTACCGCTCCAAGAGGGACAAGGCGCCCGGAGACGCAGCCGCTGAGATCAGAAATGTCCCGCCGGCCGCGATAGCTACCAGGTCGTTTCTCCAGATCACGCCCGCGATCGCGACGGCGAGGAGTACGAGCGCTCCATCCTTCATTCTCCGTCCTCCCGGGAAAGGCTGCACTCGATGCTTATGAAGCTTGACAGCGCAAAATCCATCCGGTATAGTGATAAAACCAATAGTGGGAAGCTATAGCCAAATCCATCGCGCCAAGCGGCGATGATGGGGAGGAGTAGGCAACAGGCCGCGCCCTCCAGAGAGCCGGAGGATCCGTGTCGACATCCGGGTCCACGAGGTGAAAGCCGGCGGCGGGGCGGTTGCTGAACATGGCCCCTGAGCTTTGCGCTGAAAGCCCGCTCGGGCAATTAAGCGGCAACGGGATTCCCGCCTGATGTACGGCCAGATGGGCGGGAAAGGCGCCCGTTATCGCGCCAGGGTATGAAACGGCGTCTCCGTGCGGCACGCCGGGAGTACTCGACGAGGTCGGAGCCGCGAGGCTCCGGCGAATGAGGGTGGTAACGCGGCAACCTTCGCCCCTTCTTCTTGGGAGGAGGGGCTTTTTATTTTTCGGCCGCGCTCTGACCGAGGAGGGATCCCTAGATGAGCAAAGGCAAGTACTACATCACGACGCCGATCTACTACCCGAGCGATCGGCTCCACATCGGGCATGCGTACACGACGGTCTTTTGCGACGCGGTCGCCCGCTGGCGCAGGTTCGCGGGCGAGGAGGTTTTCTTCCTGACCGGCTCCGACGAGCACGGCCTGAAGGTGCAGCGGGCAGCCGAGGCGAAGGGGAAGGACCCTAAGACGCACGTCGACGAGATCGTGCTCACGTTCCAAGAATTGTGGAAGCGCCTCGACATCTCGTACGACGACTTCATCCGCACGACGGAGCCGCGGCATGAAGCGGTCGTCCAGCACATATTCAAGAAGCTCTACGACAAAGGGGACATCTACAAGGGCTCGTACGACGGCTGGTACTGCACGCCGTGCGAGGCGTTCTGGGTCGAGAGTAAACTGGTCGACGGCAAGTGCCCCGACTGCGGGCGGCCGGTCGAGTGGGTGGAAGAGGAAAGCTACTTCTTCCGCATCTCCAAGTATGCCGAGCCGCTCCTGCGCCACATCGAGGAGCACCCGGAGTTCATCCAGCCTGAGAGCCGCCGCAACGAGGTGGTGAGCTTCATCAAGGGCGGGCTGGAGGATCTGTCGGTCTCCCGGACGACCTTCAGTTGGGGGATTCCCGTCCCCTTCGATCCCAAACACGTCGTCTACGTCTGGATCGACGCGCTCACCAACTATCTGACCGGCATCGGATACCTCCAAGACGACGCGGCTTACGGGAAGTGGTGGCCGGCCGACTGCCACGTCGTCGGCAAAGACATCCTGCGCTTCCACACGATCATCTGGCCCGCAATCCTGCTCGCGGCGGAAATTCCCCTGCCGAAGCAGGTTTATGCGCACGGGTGGCTGCTTACGGACACCGGGAAAATGTCCAAGTCCAAGGGGAACGTGGTCGACCCGAACCGGCTGATCGACCATTTCGGAAGCGACGCAATTCGTTACTTCCTGCTCCGGGAGGTCAGCTTCGGCCAGGACGCCCGGTACAACACCCAGGCGCTGGTCGAGCGGATCAATTCGGACCTGGCCAACGATCTTGGCAATTCGCTGCACCGGAGCGTCGCGATGCTCGGGAAGTTCTGCGGCGGCGCGATCCCCTCGCCGGGAACGCCCGAGCCGGCTGATCTTGCCTTGCGTTCGCTTGCAGAGCGGACGGCCGGGGCCGTCGACGAGCAAGTCCGGTCGCTCCACCTCAACCAGGCGCTGGCGGAGCTTTGGAATCTCGTCAGGGGTGTGAACAAGTACATCGACGAGTCGGAACCGTGGTCGCTCGCCCGCGACGGGCGGACCGAGCGGCTCAACACGGTGATATATCATGTGTTCGAGGCGCTGCGCATCATCGGCTTGCTCGTGGCGCCGTTCTTGCCGGGGATCGGAGCGAAGATCCTCGGGCAACTGGGGATTGACCGGCCGCCCGCGTCATTCCGGCTGGAGGACGCGGCCTGGGGCGGCATCGCCCCGGGAACCCGGGTGCGGGCGGGCGAACCGATCGTGCCCAGGTTGGATGTGGAGGAGACGCTTGACCGGCTCGCCGCCGAGAACGAACGCCTGGAGCAGGCGGCCGGAAGCGCTCCCGTGTCGCAGAAAGGCAACCACGGCAACGAGGACGATCTCAAGCCTAGGGAAGAGTCGAGAAACGAGTCTCAGGATAAGTCAAAGGAAGCACCTAAGGAGAGAAACCACGTGGCCGAGCAGGACGGGCTCATTTCAATCGACGATTTTGGCAAGGTGCAGCTCAAAGTGGCCAAAGTAGTCGAGGCCTCCCGGATCGAAGGGGCTGACAAGCTGCTTAAGCTCAAAGTCGACTTGGGAGGCGAGACCAGGCAGATCGTCGCCGGTATTGCGAAGCACTACGCGCCCGAAAGCCTCCCAGGCAAGCTGATCGTCGTCGTGGCCAACTTGAAGCCTGCGAAGCTCCGCGGCGAGGTTTCGGAAGGGATGCTGCTTGCGGCATCCAGCGAGAGCGGCGAGCTCACGCTCGTTACGCTGGAAAAAGAACTCCCGCCGGGCAGCGTGGTGCGCTGATGTGGACGGACACCCATGCGCACCTTGCTTCCGGGGCGTTCAATGAAGATCGCAGCGAGGTGATCCGCCGAGCCGTCGACGCCGGGGTGACGCGCATCGTGTGCGTCGGGGATACTCTTGCAACTTCGGAGGCCTCGATTCGCCTTGCCGCTGAATGGGCTGAGGTGTGGGCCACGGCTGGCATCCACCCCCACGAAGCGGCAAAGGCGCCGGATGAGCTTGAGGAGGCGCTCTGGCCGCTCCTTGAGCAGCCGAAGGTCGTGGCGGTCGGAGAAGTGGGTCTCGACTACTACCACAAGTTCTCGCCCATCGAAACGCAGCACCGCGTCTTTCGCGAGCAGATCCGCATCGCCAAGAAGCGGGGTCTGCCGCTCATCATCCACAACCGCGAGGCGAGCGAGGACGTCATCCGGATTTTGCGGGAGGAAGACGCCGGCTCGGTAGGGGGCGTGCTGCACTGCTTCTGGGGAACGCTCGAGACCGCCCGCGCCGCCCTTGGGATGGGGTTTTACCTTGGAGTCGGCGGGCCTGTGACGTTCAAGAATTCGGATGACCTACGATCGGTGCTGGCGGAACTGCCCGTGGAGCGGCTGGTGGTGGAGACGGACTGCCCGTACCTTGCGCCCGTCCCGCACCGGGGCAAGCGCAATGAACCCGCCCATGTCGTCCACTCCGGCCGGGCCCTCGCTCGCCTGCTCGGCATGGACGACGCTGAGCTGGCGGATATAACGTCACGGAATGCGGCGACACTTTTTGGCCTGCGTTGAGCGGCGGCGCGGGAGAGTGGTATACTAAAGCCGCCCATAGCTTGTTTGCATGGCGATGCGCAGCGCATCGACCGGCCGGCCTCTCGTGAGGGAGAGGACCGGCCGTTTTCATTTTGGCGAGGAAAGGCGTGGCGACGATGAACATCGCGAGAATGAGCGGCTTGGCGGAGCAGGCCGCAAACACACTCTCGGAGCTTGCAAACGAGCTCAGGCAGTTATCAGCCGGTGTGCACCTCGTGGAACGAGCCCGTATGGGCGGGACGGGAGGGATTCGAGCAAGTGCCGAAGAGACCGGTGCGCCTTGGGAAGGCCCGGTTTCATCCCGGAAGGTGGGCAGCAAGACGGGCGTTAACCCGCTCGCGCGGGTGCAGGCTTTTTGGGACGGCGTTTCGATGGCGCCCGTCATGACGTTCGGAGAGTGCCGGGTCGACCTTGCGGCTCCATCCGGACGATGGGAGCTTCTCGTGCTCGCCGTGCTGCTCGGCGCCCGGGTGACCAACCGGGTCGTCGAGCGGACGTTCGCAACGTTGCGCAACCAGGGGCTTTTGGACCTCGAACGTCTCGCCTGCGGCGGCGAAGGCCTCAGGCACGCCCTGGAGGAGGTGTTCCGTACAGAGTACCACGCGCTGGGGAACAAGGCGGGCAAGATCGAGGCGCTCATCGACAACGCAAGGCGGCTTGTGGAGGTCTGGGACGGGGACCTGCACGCGATCTACCTCGCCGCCCGAAAGCGTGTGCAAGAGGAACCCGCGTCAAGGGAAGCTACGGCCACTGGGCAGCCTGGTCCTGTCGCCGCCGCCGAACATGGCGTCGACGAAAAGATGCTGATCCAATCGCTTCAGGAGTTCAAGCACGTCAAACAGCTTGCGTTCTGGGTGTGCCGGACGCTGAAGGCGCATGGGATCTGGAGAGACCTCGGCCCGTGGGCTACCGGGTACCACGACCGGTACACCCGGTTGCCGCTCGAGCGGCTCGGCATCGAGCACGACTCCTTCGACTTGAGGTCCCAAGCCGGCGTCATGGCGCTGTACTTGCAAGGGTACAACCTGTGCTCGCAAGATGACGTGAAGGTGTGCTTGAACGAATGCCCGGTCGCGGCTTGGTGCTCGTTCGCGCAACTGGGCACGTAATCCGAATGAAAAAGCGAGAACTCCCAAAAATGTTCGGGTCCCGGTTTGACACACCTAACCCCCTCTGCTATCATTTAACCGGCCAGTCGGCCGTAAAATGCGCAGGGGCGTCCTGCTCAGGGCGCCAGCGGAGGGCGACGCCCTCTTGTCCGAAAGCGGGCTTCGGCCGGCTTTTTGCGCGCCAACACAAGAAATGGAGGGCATGGACGGTGCCCAGCGTTGCGGTGATCGGGACCCAGTGGGGCGATGAGGGCAAGGGGAAAATCACGGACTTCTTGGCGGAACAGGCAGACGTCGTCGTTCGCTACCAGGGCGGCAACAACGCAGGCCACACCGTGATCGTCGGCGACGAGGTATTCAAGCTTCACTTGATCCCGTCGGGCGCGATTCATCCGGGGACGGACTGCGTCATTGGAAACGGTGTCGTCGTCGATCCTCTCGTCCTTGTCGAGGAGATCGATCACCTCGCGGAGCGCGGCATCACGAACGTGCCGCTTTACGTCTCCGAGCGAGCGCACGTGATCTTGCGCTATCATAAGCTCCAGGACGAACTTGAGGAGAACGAGCGCGGCGACGAGCGCCTTGGCACGACCGGCCGCGGCATCGGACCGGCATACACGGACAAGGTTGCGCGGTCCGGTATCCGGATCGTCGACTTCGTCGATCCGGACCGTTTCAGAGAACGGCTCAAGGCAGTGCTTCCCCTGAAGAACAGGATGCTCGAAAGGTTTTACGGCCATCCGCCGCTCACAGTAGACGAAATCCTGGACGAGTACCGGGAAGCCGCCGAGAGGCTTCGCCCCATGGTGTGCGACACGTCGCTCTTCGTGAACGACGCACTGAAGGCGGGCAAAAACGTCCTCTTCGAAGGTGCCCAGGGAACGATGCTCGACGTCGACCACGGTACCTACCCCTTCGTCACCTCGTCTACGCCGACGGCGGGCGGCATCGCGGCGGGCGCCGGGGTGAGCCCGCGGTCGATCGACCGGATCCTTGGGGTCGCGAAGGCGTACACGACGCGGGTCGGGACCGGACCGTTCCCCTCCGAACTGACCAACGAAGTCGGGGATTGGATCCGGGAGCGGGGAAAAGAGTATGGAACCACGACCGGGCGACCCAGGCGTTGCGGCTGGTTCGACGCCGTCGTCGTGCGTTATGCGGCGAGAGTGAACGGCCTTACCGACCTCGCCTTGATGAGCCTGGACACACTCGGCGGTCTGGATGAGGTCAAGATCTGCGTCGCCTACAAGTACCGCAGCGAGCGCATCGAGCATTTTCCGGCCCGGCACGACATTCTCGAAGCCTGCGAGCCCGTTTATGAGGCATTTGAGGGGTGGAATGCCGACTTGAGCGGCGTTTCCTCGTGGGAGGAGCTGCCCGAAGGAGCGAGGAGGTACGTTGACCGCGTTTCCGAGCTCGTCGGCGTGCCCGTCTCCGTGGTCTCGATCGGCAGGCCGCGGTCGGCGACGATCCTGCGGCGGCCGTTGTTTTAGCCTGTTTGTTTCGAATCCGAGTCGGCGTGCACCTCGCTCTCGATTCGTTCTCGATGCGGCCGCTTTATCACCTTGACAAAAGGCCAGGATTCGGGTACGATGAGAGGGCTAGGTGACGCACCCGGGCAGATAGCTCAGCAGGTTAGAGCGCCACGCTCACATCGTGGAGGCCGGGGGTTCGAGTCCCTCTCTGCCCACCAAGAGGAAGGTCCTTGGGAACCAGCATTCCCAAGGGCCTTGTTTGTTTCCGTTCAGTTTCTCCGCCTCACCATGGGATCGATCCGCCGTCCTCGAAGAACCCGCCGGTCGGCCCCTCGTCCTCCAGCGTGGCGAGCCGGATCGCAATCGCGGCTCCTTGAGCGGGCGTGCGCTCTCCGGTAAACGTGTTGAGGTCCGTTGCAACGCGTCCCGGGTTGGCTGCATTCACAAGGATGCCCTCGTCGCGGAGTGCATTGGCGTACATGACGGTCACCATGTTGAGCGCCGCCTTGGACGAACTGTAGGCAAGGAGGCCCACACGCGATATCGGGTGGTTCGGATCCGCCTGGAGCGAAAGCGAGCCGAGGGGGCTCGACATGTTCACGACGCGGGCCCTGGTCGACCGGCGCAAGAGCGGCAACATGGCACGCGTGACGGAGACCACCCCGAACACGTTCACTTCGAACTCCTCCCGCATGTGCTCGGCGGTGATCGCGAGGGGATCCGCCGCCGTGGAAGGCCGCTCGCGCGACGGACGCTCTGCGTCCACTGTAATCCCTGCATTATTCACCAAGACGTCGATGCGCCCGAACTCCCGGTCGATCTGTGCCGCCGCACGCTCGACCGATTGCTCGTCGGTCACGTCGAGCTGGAGGAACCGGGCGTCGATGCCTTCGTCCCCGAGGGTCGCGACGGCTTTTCGGCCTCGGGCCTCATCGCGGGCGGAGGCTTAGACGACCATCCCCAACCGGCCGAGCCCGCGGGCGATCTCGAAGCCGATCCCCTTGTTCGAGCCTGTGACGAGAGCGACGCTCCTGTTTTCTCTCGTGAAATTAGGATCGATGTTCACTTGACACACCTCGCAGGTTATTGATAAATAAAAAAGGCTCAGGCAGGGATCGGCCTTGTCGCTACCGCAGGCCGAAAACCCTGACTGAGCTTGGTCCCTAAGCTTCGAGACGGCGCCGGAGATTCCTTCCGGATCGCTTCGACGTGAAAACGCTCTGCGCGCGATTCCCTTTGGATACCTTATGCGAAATCGCAAGCCTTTAGGAGGGCGAGTCTTGAGGAACGGAGCCGAAGAGCCCAAGACACGACCTACTGAATTGGAGTTTGTGATCGAAGACGACGAGGACGACGTCGGCCGTAGACCCAAGCCTCCCGGCCCGCCGGTGCGCAGGAAGGCCTCGAGGCGGGTGCGATGGGCCTAGAG